>Ga0180431_10008399_pt1 | contig 11845 bp, 10 predicted proteins | sample SS_ome_11_FD_132459 | JGI IMG/M metagenome (GOLD analysis project Ga0180431, IMG submission 132459) | Hypersaline lake sediment archaeal communities from the Salton Sea, California, USA - SS_1_MS_1 metaG | ecosystem: Environmental > Aquatic > Non-marine Saline and Alkaline > Hypersaline >...
AGATAGGGAATACGGTGACGGACGGTTGTTGTTTGAGAGTGTTGCTAAATATCTGAAAAAGAGGTGATTTACCTGCTCAGAACATCCTTCATGTACTTTAGGGTTTTATCCCGGAATTCCTCCCTTCTCAGGGCATACTGTATGGTCGCCCTTATATAGTCTTCCTTGTTTCCCAGGTCGTATCTTTCGCCGTCAAACTCTGTTGCATAAATCCTCTGTTCCCTAGATAACAGTTTTATTGCGTCTGTTAGCTGTATCTCACCACCCTTTCCTAGCTCGGTCTGCTCTATTGCATCAAAGATTTCAGGGGTTAGAAGGTATCTGCCGATGATTGCTAGATTTGAGGGAGCCTCCCCGGGTCTTGGCTTCTCCACAAGATCCTTTACTTCGTAGGTGTTCCCACCGACCCCCACGCCGTCTATAACACCGTATTGCTTGAGCATATCTTTACCAACTTCATGCACTGCTATTACAGGGCCGCCGTGTTTCTCATGGCAATCCATCAACTGCCTGCAGCAGGGAACCCTTGAGAAAATCACATCATCCCCTAGTAATACAACAAAAGGCTCATCTCCAACATGCTTCTTTGCGCAGTATACTGCATGCCCAAGACCAAGCGCCTCAGTCTGCCGTATATAGTGTATGTCAGCTAGGTCGGATATGTCCTTAACATCCTTTAGGAGTTCATGTTTACCCTTCTGCTTAAGTATTTGCTCGAGCTCGAATGATTTATCGAAGTGGTCTTCTATAGCCCTCTTCCCTCTGCCGGTTATTATAAGAATATCATCTATTTGGGAATTAACAGCCTCTTCCACAACAAACTGTATAACCGGCTTGTCTATCAGAGGAAGCATTTCCTTCGGCTGAGCCTTTGTTGCAGGCAAAAACCGTGTGCCCAACCCCGCTGCAGGTATAACCGCCTTCATTTTTTATTTCAAGCAATGGAAAAAAAGATTTTTTGACTGTGTGTAGTTATTTATGAGCGATGATATAAAATAGCCAAATCAGAAGTCTCTTTTGGTTATGAAACCAGATAACTCAACCAGAACAGCTCTCGCATCGGATTCCCTTAGCTTCATAAGGGAATCATCTGCTTTCCGGCAGTAGTAATCCATCTGCTCCCTGCAGTAACCTGCGGATCTGGATTCATCTATGAGTGAGACCGCCTCTCTTAGCTCAACTTCGCTGTTATCCTTTTTTGATAATATATCCATAAGCCTCTCTCTTTTCTCACCACCTAAAAGCTCCAGTGCCTTGATTATCAAAAGATTTTTTTTGCCCTTGATTACATCACTACCAACGGGCTTGCCCAGTTTCTCCTCGTCTGCTGTAACACCCAGTAGATCGTCCTTTATCTGGAAGGCTAGGCCAACATTCAATCCATATGATGCTAGATTTTCTATCTCATCCTCTGAGCCTTTGCCGACAACAGCACCAGCCCTAGCAGCCGCCTCAAGTAAAACAGCGGTCTTGCCCTCTATCATCTCGATGTATTGCTGCTCTGTGACATCCACCCTGTCCTCAAAGGATATATCCATCTCCTGTCCCTCACAGATTCTGGCACTGGCCCTTGCTAGAATCTTTGTTGTCCGATTATCACATAACTCAAAAGCCTTCGAGAACAAAAGATCCCCTGCCAGAATAGCTGTGGCTTGTCCGTAAACCCTGTGCACTGATTTTTTCCCTCTCCTTAGATTGTCGTTGTCCATTATGTCGTCGTGAATCAGTGTGAAGTTGTGAATCAGTTCCAATGCGGAAGCAGTCGATAAAGCATCCCCGTCGGATCCTCCAACCGCCCTGCAGGCTAGGATACATAAAAGGGGTCTGACCCTCTTCCCTCCTGCAGTGATAATGTGGCTGGAGGCAGTATATAGGTTCTCAGGCTTACCCTCCAAAGTGGATTTTATGGTGGAATCAATTTCCTTAATAACTGGCTGGAACCTTGAAAAATCCATTTAATATAATATGTTTATCAGGTAATAAGTTAGGGCTTATATTCGGTAACTACTTCATCCACTTTCTCAGATGACCCGCCTCCAAGCGCAAACCTCTTGTTTCCGCTCGCCCCGCCACCAAGTCTTTTGCAGATTTCTTTTGCTATATCAGAAGCGCTATATTCTGAATCAGAGGCTACAACAATATTTGCTTTCGCATCGCTCTTGTTTGCTATGATTATTAGTGTGTTTTTTTCCATAAGAGAATTAGCCAGCTGATTAAGGTTTTTAACCTCAAGGCCGCTGGTTAAATGTTTCACCAGCTTAACTCCGTCAACAATAATGTAATCTGAGTCAATCTTTCTTCTGATCTCATCTTTAACACCCCCCATAAGCCCCTCCCTCAGCTTTACTATGTCTTTCTGCTGCTGCTTCCATTCACTGAAAAGCTGGTTGCATGAGCTGAATGCATCCCCCCCAGGTAGTTTATTGTATTTTTTGCTGTATACCCCGACCTTATCTATTGACTCCTCAAGTCCTTTGATTTCTTTTAGATTATGCTGCCAACCACCCCTAAAGCGCTTAAGCGTTGACGGCAGCTTTTCTATGGAAACAGAGAATATGGCTGCAAGCTTCTTTAAATCATCCTCATCCATATGCTCTAGGTCTACCTCACATGCTATCTCCTTTATACCCTTTCTGTGCCTCTTAAGAGCTGCTCCCGCCTTGTACTCTAATCTCACAACACCATCCTGTATCCTCTTCGCTCTCGTAATCTTAAGGCTTCCAAGCGATCCCGTGGAATCGTAATGAGTTCCACCGCAGGCCTCAACATCCCAGTCTTTGATATCGACTATTCTAATCTCTTTCCCGGGAACAGCACCCCCCTGGTATATTATGAAACCGAATTTCTCTTCCGCATCATTTCTGTTCATGAAGTATTTCCTTATAGGCCGGTTCTCTCGTATTACATTATTGGCGAGAGATTCTATCTCTTTGATTTCTTTATCTTTCAGGGATGCGTAGTGTGTTATATCCAGTCTGCTTAAATCCTCGCTCTTGTGGGCACCAGCCTGCCATACGTGATTTCCCAACACCCTCCTGGCGGCTCCGTTGATTATATGGGTTGCGCTATGGTGTTTCATCAACTGGATTCTCCTATCCCAGTTTATCTCGCAGCCTACAATCAATCCCTCACTTAAACCTTCAGGTTTCTTAACTTTGTGCAGTACAACATTCCCCCGCTTTATCACTTCTGTTACATCTCTACCGTCTATTTCGCCAAGATCCGTCTCTTGGCCTCCTCCTTCAGGATAAAAGAATGTTTTATCCAAAACAACATAATTATCAAACAACTTAACTATTTTCGCCTTGAATTTTCTCCTCCCCTCATCACGGTAGAATGCAAGCTCCGTAGGCTCTAAACCTGGCGGGAGAATTATTTCCTCAATCTCCTTCTCCTTCTTGGGGGTGGTGTGTTTCTTGGCGACCTGGATATAAAAGTCGTCTGGTATCTCCACCTTCAACTGGGTAAAATCAGCCACCAGCTCGGGAACAAGCCCGTGTGAATCATAGAAGTATACTAAATCCTCTTCCGAAACCTCATCCTTTCCCTTAGATTTACGCCCCTCATCGAATCTCTCAACTATCGCCCGCCCCTTGATGACTGTTTTATCGTATCTCTTCTCCTCCACCTCAGCCAGATTCAATATATCCCCTCTATTCGCACTGAACTCGGGGAAATGTTTTTCCATACTCTTAATCTGCCAGCTGATTACCTCATGAAGTGATAGGTCAAGGCCCAGTTTTTTCATGGACCTCAGGGCTCTTCTAACCAGCAATCTGGCGAAATAACCCTCCTTAACGTTGGATGGGACCACACCATCGTTGAACATGAATGTTAATGCTCTTGTGTGATCGGCTAAAGCATAAAGGTCCTCAAATGGTTTGATAACTGATATAAGCTTATCCAGGGGGATGCCAATGTTTTCTGCCACATGATTTCTTAACTGCTTGAGATCAGCGTTTGATTCCACGTTCATCGATCCAGCTATCCGGGAGTATTCACCAAGGATATTATGGTCTTCATCCAACGTCAACCCTTTTTTAAGCCGCTTAAGCACTTCTGGCATAACCGCCTCATATGCATTGGATGTGCCCTGTGAGACCCACGCAAACCTCTCAAGACCATATCCTGTGTCAACCACCTGCATATCCATCTCCCTCCTGCCTGAGGGGGTGTCCTCATACATCATAAATACTAGGGTTGCAAGCTCCACCCCGTTGACGATCACCTCGAAGCAGGATCCTGAGTTTCCTCCGCCAGCCCATTCGTCCTCTATGTAGGTTACATCCTCACCTGCTATGCCAAGCTTTAGCAGGAGGTTATGGCATAAATTTACGGTTTCGTCCCTGAAATAAATCCTCTCTTCTTTTGTGTTGAAGGCATGATGTGCCATCATCTCAAACATTGTGAAATGACGCCCTGTTTTCCCGACGTTGTCTATGTCGTTAAACCTCAGCGCGGTTTGGCTCATCACAAGAGGGTTCGCTGGAGGCTTTATTGTTCCATTCAGAACCCAGGGTTGAAAGCAGGATACTGATGCTATGGAGAAGAATATGTCATCCCTCCATCTGGCAACAACAGGGTATCTGTTTATTCTCTCATGGCCGTGTTTGGCGAAGAATCCTAGATAGAGTTCTCTCATCTCGTTGAGCATGATTCTTTTTTTGGTTGGCGGGTCATCTATGAAAGAGTACTCGCTGCATGGGGGCTCCCCACAGTCTATTCCATCGCCCAGGGTCCAGAAGTTTTTACCGCACTTTGGGCACTTCTTTCTTCTGAAACCCTGCTCCCTGAAAAGCTCAACCTCATAGTTGGACATAACTATTAAGAATCAGATTCAGGATTAAAATCCCCTCAACTTCTCCCGGCCAGATACCTGGAGGCCTTAAGCAGAGCTATACAACCCTGTCCTGCTGCAATAACGTACTGGTATTCCTCGCCTGAGGTGCAGTCTCCCGCAGCATAAACCCCCGCCCTGGAGGTCCTGGCCTGGCAGTCAATAACAACATAATCCCTTTTGTTTAACTCAACAAATCCTTGGAGGAAGTCTGTATTGGGTGTCCGCCCGATCTCTATGATAACGCCCTTCACCTTTATCTCATGTATTTTGCTATCTGACTCATATCTAAGGCCTGAAACCATTTCGTCACCCAATATCTGTGTGGTATCGGCCTCATTAATTATGTCCACATTATCCAAAGCCGTTATGTTTTCTATTAGATACTCGTGGGCGTTGAATTCAGCAGCATTGTTGATTAAATATATTTTTTTGGCAATGTCCTTCATGAAATCCACAGCCTCCAATGCAGAATTACCTCCACCAACTACCGCAACATCTGCTCCATTAAACAGTGGGCCGTCGCATATGGAACAGTAGGTAACCCCCTTCTTGAGATATTTTTCCTCTCCTGGGACACCAAGCCTTTTTGGCCTAGCACCTGATGCTATAACAACAGTTTTGGCATCGTATTTATCACCACCATCCGTGTAGGCCCTAAAACCCTCTTTTATCTCCTCAAGACGCGTTATCTTAACACCCTCCACCGGCTTGATGTTGTTGTACTCCAACTGCTCCTCCATTATCTTCTTGAGTTCAAAACCCGTGGTTTCAATAATCCCGGGATAGTTTAGGATTTCCCCTGACTCAAGAAACTGACCTCCCAACTCCTTGGCCACAAGAAGATATTTCATTTGCTTTCTGGTGGCATATATCGCCGCCGTCTGGCCCGCAATTCCCGCGCCGATAATCAAGACATCAAACATTTTTGATTTCCTTATCCAGTGCTATCTTGTCGAATCCGACAATGATTTTCCCATCTAACTCGATGACAGGAACACCCATCTGCCCGCTCTTTTCTATCATCTCCGAAGCCGCCTTCTTATCGGCTGCTACATTAATGTCCTCGAATTCTATTCCATTATCCTTGAGGTATTCCCTGGTCATCTTGCAATAGGGGCATGTTGGAGTGGAATAAAGCTTAATATTCGCCATCTATTTCACCGTATTCATATCCTTTAAAGCCATCTCTTCCTTCTGAAGTACAGGAACATGGAGAATGCTGTCAGAACCATTATCATCCAAACGAGGTGATACCCATACTGCCACCTTAGCTCTGGCATGTACTCAAAGTTCATTCCATAGACGCCTGCGATGAATGTTAGGGGTATGAATATGGTGGCTATTATTGTTAGGACCTTCATTACCTCGTTCATCCGGTTGCTTACGCTGGATAGGTAGATGTCAAGCATCCCGGAGATCATTTCCCTGTAGTTCTCTATGGAGTCTATGACCTGTATAACGTGATCGTATATATCCCTCAGGTATATCTTGGTGGATTCATCAATTAGGGCAGACGGTTCTCTCTCCAGCTTGTTAACCGCCTCCCTTAGAGGCCAAACGCTCCTTCTCAACAGCACAAGCTCTCTTTTAAGCCTATGTATCTGCTCTAGCGTTTTCTGATCAGGTTCGTGTATTAACTCATCCTCTAAATCCTCTATCTCCTCGCCCACCTCCTCAAGTATAAGGAAATAACCGTCTACTATGGAGTCAATCAGCGAATAAGCCAGATAGTCAGGTCCTTTACTTCTAATACGGCCTTTACCAGCTCTTATTCTCTCCCTTACCGGGTCGAACACATCCCCGATGCTCTCTTGTAGGGATACAACATAGTTTGGACCTAGAATAAGGCTAACCTGCTCTGAGCGGAACTCATGCTCTTTTTTATCATAAAAGAGCATCTTTAACACAATAAAAAGGTAGTCATCGAAGTCCTCAATCTTAGGTCTCTGGTCCGTGTTCAATATATCCTCCAGAAGTAGTGGGTGTAGACTGAATTTCTCACCCAGCTCCTCTATCACATCAATGTGGTGTATTCCGTCTATGTTTATCCAGGAGACTGTTGGTTTATCCTTCAGCGAAAGACAGTCTCCTATATCCGTTACCTTCTTTTCTTCTAGATTATTTCTATCATAATCCAGTAAGGTGATCCTGACCTCATCCTCCCTTCTTTCCCCCACGTGAACCAGCGTACCGGGTGGTAGGCCGCTCTTCTTGGAGCGTCTGACTCTCTCAAGCATTTTCCAGTTAATAGAATATCAGCTCTATAGTAGAAAAAAGAGATTATGTTTAGAGGAGATGTTCATCTGCTTCGTGAACCGAAACGCATGGAATACTTTCTGGTGAACACCGCCCCGAAAAGGAAAATCTGGGCTGAGTAATAAACCCACACCAGAATCAGGATTAGAGAGCCTGCTGCTCCATAAAGCGAAGCTATGTCGCTGTAGTCTAGATAGAGGCCCACAAAAAGATTGCCGAAATTAAAAAGTAGAGATGATAGGAATGCTCCAAAATACACATCAGCCCAGGGAACCCTCACAGAAGGTAGAAGCATGTATAGTACTGAGAAAAGAAGAGCAACCGAAATAAGAGATAATAGGAAGTTCAGAAACCTAGTAAGGGCTGGATATAAGAGAACGCAGGGAATCAGGGTGCTGGCCAAAACCGAGGCAAGCAATAGGAAACCAACGCCCATAACCAAAGCGAAAGATAGCAGGTGGGAATCTATTGAATACCGTAAACCCCTGCCTTTTTCTGGAGTGAAATCCCAGATATTGTTTAATGCTCTTCTGGCATTAAAGAAGATCCCAGTAGACGCGTAGATTAGTACAGAAACACCCAAGAAGGTGGCTAATAGACCAGAGTCCTGTGTCCCTAGATTATCTATCACCACCTCAACCATTGAGGCAGCACCATCACCCAGAAAATCCTGTATATACTCTAATGCTTGTCCTTTAACCTCCGCTTTCCCGGAAAAATAACCGAACACGGTGATTGATATAAACAGAAGCGGTGCCAGGGAGAATATGGTGTAATAGGCCAGGGATGCTGCTAGCAGGGAGATGTTTTTGTTATTCCATTCAGTGAATGAATCAATGGCTAAGATTAATAATTCCCTTGGATTCATGTTTTTCAGTATCAACCCCCTAATCTTATTATTTGTGAGAAACCATTATTAAACCGTTTTTTTACGGGATAAGCAAATCCTTGATAAATAAATTCCCCCCCCACAGGCAGGTTTAAATCGAATACGTTGTCTTATCCCTAAATTTAATAGCTCTCTCTTAATTTATTAAGTGGACTCGGATTTATACTATGAGCAGCCTAAGCCTATTAGGGCTCTGGAGATTGAAAGGCTTAAGCTGGAAAACCATGTGCTAGATGGGTCAGGTAAGCGGCCGGTTGCTATTTCTGTTGTGGTGCCTACGTTCAACAAAAAAGACACTGGGTACAATAGGGCGGTTTTGAATGTGATAAGCACATGCGGTAGCCTGATAGATGAGGGTGTTATTGATGAGGTGGTTATCGCCGACGGATCAAGAACAGATGATGGTAAGGTGGATATGGAGTTTATGGAGTTTCTATTATCTATTGCTATCAAGTACTCGAAGACATTTGAGAGGGAGGTTGAGTTTGTTGGGGGATTATCTGATGGTAAGATGAGAGCATTGCAGGGTAGATATGATTTCTCTTTCAGGATACAGAGCCAGATAGACCCTGAACTCCATAAGATTTATCTGGACCAGGGCATACTTAGTAGGGCGGAAATAGAGGATCTGAAAAACGGTAAGGGCGCTAACATGTGGTTTTCTGTTCCGGTAACCTATGGGGACATTATTTGCTTCGTTGACTCGGATATAATCTCCTTTAGGAAGCACTACGTTAAGGGATTATGCCAGCCCATCTTGAGGGGCTGGAACTCTGAAGCTAAAATAGATGAGCCCCAATCCTCGAAGGTATTCACTAAGGCATCCTATATCAGGCTCCACAAGATACCTGGGGGTTTCAAGATGGGAGGGCGACTCTCCAGGTTGTTTGGCATCCCCATGTTCCGGGTTTTGAACAAACATGGAATCTTCCATGAACTAAATAGGATAACATATCCCTTCAGCGGTGAATGCGCTTTCACCAGGCATGCTATCAACAAACTACAGTTCTCCAACGGATACGACATCGAGACATCGGTCCTGTGCCAGCTTTGGAAGGAGTTCGGCATAGATAAGGTTGCGGAATACAATTTCGGGTTCTTCAGGCACTTACCAGGGGATGAAGATCATGCAGCTGAAATGCTTAAGGAAATCTCTATGGCCCTGTTTTACTGGATTAGGAGATATGGTTTTGTTGAGGAGTTAGGGGATCTGGATTCCCTTATCAGCGAATACGAGAGGGAGGCTGGGGATATGCTGGGGGTCTATGAAAAAATCGCTGAAAAAATACCAAGCCGGCTTACCTATGGGGAGAGGGAGATGGGAGAGGATAGTGAAAGGATTGGGGGATACAAGGAATTAATTAAATCAGGTTACACTCTCTCTTTGAACAATGAACCGAAGCTTTTAAGACCCTGGGATGATATTAAAAGGGAGGTTAACCTGAAGAGGGGTTACAGTTATGAGACCCTGAAGTCAACCCTTCAGACCAGGGTTAACAAGTTCACCTCCAACATGATTCTGTCTTATATAAGGATTTACGTGGACCGCTCTAATAGAATAATCTCGCAGTTCATTGAATAGAATGGATAAGGAATTTATTTTCTACACGGACCTTGATGGAACCCTACTGGATGCGAAGTATTCCTTCATTGATGCTCTCCCAGCTCTGAGGGATATTAAAAAAAAGGGTATTCCCTTGGTTTTCTGCACCAGCAAGACGAGGGCGGAGATAGAATACTATAGGGAGGAGATGGACATTGAGTATCCTTTCATCTCCGAGAACGGCGGTGCTGTTTTTATCCCACGGGGGTATTTTAGAGATGTTAAATTCGATAAGGTAAGTGGAGAGTATGGTGTTATAGAGTTGGGCACCGGATACGAGGAGCTGAGGAGGGTTTTGGCTGAGGTTGGAAATAGGGTTGATTGTGTAATAAGAGGCTTTGGGGATTTGAGCGTTGAGGAGTTGATGGATGTGGCTGGGTTAGATAGGAGGTCGGCTGAGCTATCTATGATGCGAGAGTATGATGAGCCTTTTATCATGGAATGCTCTGATGCGGAGAAAGGGAGGGTAGTTGAGTTTATAGGGGAACGGGGCTTATGCTATACCCGCGGTGGTCTGTTTCATCACCTAACAGGAGACAACGATAAGGGTAGGGCTGTTAATATTCTGACTGAATTATTTAGGGTGAATGGTTTCGGGGGCACTACTGTTGGCTTAGGTGACAGCTGTAATGATTTCCCCATGCTGGAGGAGGTTGATGTCCCTGTTCTTGTGAGGAAACCTGGCGGGGGGTTCGCTGATTTTACAAGAGAGGGTTTGGTTAAGACGGAGGGTGTTGGCCCGGTGGGATGGAATAAGGCTGTCTTGGATTTATTGGGGGGCTTATATTAATCCCTTCTCAGCTAGCTTATGGTATGTTTTAAGGTATTCAGCATGACCCCACGTTAGTGGAACAACCCAGTAGACCAGATTTTTCTTGTATTCCTCGCTTGCTAATACTCTCTGAGCTTCTTCCTTCCTTCCTACGCTCCCGTATCGTCCGACCTCGATTGCCTCTTTTTTCCACTCCATGAATCTCTTCTTTGTTGAGACATGTTCTGGGATTAATCCGCCCCGGTTGTATTGAAGGAACCATTTAACGTATTTCTCTGCCTTATCTATTTTGTCTGCGTCCAGGTAGTATTGAGCCATCCAGCCGGTGTACATGGAGTAGGGCCCGTATCCTCCGTTGTTTCTGCCGGGTTTCCCGTATTTCTCCATGTATCTGCTGATTCCTGTTAGCTCTGGGTCCCAGAGGTTTTCTTCGATGTATTTCACTGTGTTTCTCATGACTGTTTCGTTGGTTCCCACGCATCTTGTGATGTAGGGGGCCATTTCACTGATGTCTGCGTCGCTTATCCGTCTGTGGTCTTCTAGTTTGATGAAGCGGTTTTCGTCGATGAGTTTTTTTGAGATGCCTATCCAGAGATCTCTTGCCAGGTCTCGCCACTCCTCGGCTTTGTCTTCTTTCCCGAGCTGGGAGGCTATCTTGTAGCTGCTGCGTATGCCGGAGTAGCAGGTTATGTTAACCCATACATCGAATCCGGCTTCCATTGGGGGCCATTCGTGGATGCTGTTCAGCGAGTATAGTAGTCGTTCCTCGGGCAGGTAGTGTTCTTTTATGAATTCCATTCCTTGGTTTATGGGATTCCATGCTTTCTCCAGGAATTTCTCATCTCCTGTGCTTTCATAGTACAGGCGCAGCATGTATAGAACCAGCCCGTTGCAGTCTAGCTGCGGGGGTCGGTAGCTTGCTATGTTACCTTTTGTGTCGTATCTCTGAGCCCATTCTCCGGTTTCTCTTTGTGCTTTCAGCAGGAAATCCAGGGATCGCTTAACGCGCTCGTATTCCCCTAGTTCATTTAATACCCTGAGAATCAGGGATAGGTCGCGGGGGTAGATGTAGGGGTATCTGGCTTGGGGGGGGGAGGCCATGATTCCTCCGTTTTTCAGTGATACTGAGTTAATCACTTCAAGGCTTTTTTTGCGCAGGTTCCCCAGCTCTTTTTTCTCTTTTTTCGTGAACATTTTTTTTTACAAAACAATAAAGAAATAAATCAGACAGCTATAAAACCTTTAATTCTTTTGGGGGAGTGGTCTTTGGGGTTTATAGGTTGATTAATTTAAGACCGTGTTTGGTTAAGGGTTGGTAGTGTTTCTTGTTTAGGGTGATGAGTCTGGAGTTGTTGTTTATGGCTATGGAGGCTATCTTAGTGTCTATTCTGCCTGTTTTTTTCCCTTCCCCATCCAGCTTGGCTTCGAGGCGGGATGAGAGAAGAGCGTCTTTTTTTGTGTAGTCAAGTGTTTTTAGAGAGTGTA
>Ga0180431_10008401_pt1 | contig 11842 bp, 8 predicted proteins | sample SS_ome_11_FD_132459 | JGI IMG/M metagenome (GOLD analysis project Ga0180431, IMG submission 132459) | Hypersaline lake sediment archaeal communities from the Salton Sea, California, USA - SS_1_MS_1 metaG | ecosystem: Environmental > Aquatic > Non-marine Saline and Alkaline > Hypersaline >...
CAATTCCCCCCTTCCAGATATTTCCATTTCTTCCATTACTTTCCTTGCAAGTTCAACAATCTCCTCATCCCTCATATCTTTCCACTGTCCTTTTCTTTCCTCAAAATCCATCCTACTAAGCAATTCTCTTTTCCACAAAACCTGATACAATCCAGGATCAGTCTTATATAACTCCCCCCTTCCAGATATTTCCATTTCTTCCATTACTTTCCTTGCAAGTTCAACGATCTCCTCATCTGTCATTTTAGCCCATGATCTATATTTTTTATGTTTCTTCTCAAATCCAAGCCTCTCAAGCAATTCTCTTCTTTCCAAAATATAATATAATCCAGAATCTACCATTTTCAAATCTGTCCTCCCCGTTATATCATTCTCTCTTATTAATTTCTCTGCCAGCTCCAATATGTCCTCATCACTAATACCTTTCCAAACTCTCCTTTTCTCCCCAAACCCAACTTTGCCAAGCAACCCCCTCTTGCTCAAAACCTTGTACAATCCACGATCAGCCTTATCCAATTCATGCCGTCCACTTATTCCCTTCTCATTCATTACCTTTCTTGCATATCCAACTACTTCCTCATCACTCATCCTGCTCCACAGCCTTCTTCCTTTTGGCCCGATAGGAACAGTAATCTGCAAGCCTTCAGCTAGAGGTTCTTTTTTCGAAGTCTTTGCTTCTGCAACTGGAGGCTTCTGTAGTTTCCTCATGCAATTTCAACCTCCGGGTTTTCACTTTTTGCGAATTCTGTCAGTGCGTTAATGACAGCATCTCTTGCGTTGTCATCTCTTTGTCGTTCTATATGAGCGAATACACGATCAAGCAATCCTCTTTTCCTCAAAACCTCATACAATCCAGAATCAGCTTTCTGCAACCCTATTCTTCCAGTTATTTTCTTCTTTTCCATGAATTTCTGTGCAAATTCAACAACTTCCTCATCACTCATTTTATTCCAAGCTCTTTTTCTCTCTTCCAAACCAACCTTATCAAGCAATCCTCTTTTCCTCAAAACCTCATACAATCCAGAATCAGTTTTTTTCAATTCATCTCTTTCGGTTATCTCCCTTTCCTTTACTGATCTCCTTGCAACCTCAACAATCTCCTCCTCATCCATCTTAGTCCAAATTCTTTCTTTCCTTTTCTTCTCCTCAAACCCAACCTCGCCGAGCAACCCTCTTCTCTTCAAAACACCGTACAACCCACAATCAGCCTTCTTCAACTCACTTCTCCAAGTTATCCCATTCTCTTCCATAAACTTCTGTGCAAACTCAACAACTTCCGTATTACTCATATCCTTCCAAGATCTTAGTTTATCATCAAACCCAACTTCACCAAGCAATCCTCTTATTCTCAAAACAAAATACAATCCCTGATCAGCCTTCTGTAATTCTTTTCTCTTTGTTAAGCCCTTCTCTTCCATTAATTTTTTTGCAAACTCAACAATCTGTTCATCATTCATCTTTTTCCATAATCTTCTTCCAGCAGAATCAGTAGGAACAATCTGCAAGCCTTCAGCTAGAGGTTCTTGTTTCTTCTCTCTTGTCTTTCCAACCGGAGGCTTCTGCATTTTCCTCATGCTACCTCGACCTCTGGTTTTTCACTTTTTGCGAATTCTGTCAATGCATCAATGACCGCATCTCTTGCACAATCATCTTTTTGTTGCTCTAATGGAGCAAATACCCTACCAAGTAATTTTCTTTCTCTCAAAGCTTCATACAATCCAGAATCAACCTTAGCTAATTTCCCCCTTCCTGTTATCTTTTTCTTCTTCACCACTTCCTCTGCAAAGTTAACAATCTCCTCATTACTCATACTGCTCCAATCCCTTCTGTCTTCCCATTTACATTTATCGCTAAAATTAATTTTGTCCAGTAATTTTCTTCTCCTTAAAATTTCATAAACTCCCCGATCAGCTCTGTTCAATTCTTTTTTTCCAGTTACATTATTCTCTTTCATTAATCTCATTGCAACTTCAATGATCTCCTCATCGGACATTTCCCTCCATGCTCTTGATTTCTCATTAAACCCAATCTTGCTTATCAGCCCTCTCCTATGTAGAATGTTATACAATCCTTGGTCTTCTTTACACAGCTCTATTTTCCCACATATCCCTTTTTCCTTCATTAGCTTCAGAGCATACTCAACAATATCCTCATCACTCATGCCCTTCCAAGATCTTTCATACCTCTTTTCCTCCTCAAACTCAACCTCATCAAGCAATCCTCTTTTCCTCAAAACCTGACACAACCAACCATCAATCTTATCCAATTCATACCTGCGAGATATTCCCTTTTCATCTATTAGTTTCTGTGTAAATGCAACAATTTCCTCATCACTCATCCTGCTCCACAGCCTTCTTCCCCTACAATCAGTCGGGACTACAACCTGCAAGCCTTCAGCTAGTGGTTCTTTCTTTGAAGTCTTCACTTCTTTTACTGGAGGCTTCCGCAGTTTCCTCATGCAATTCCAACCTCCGGTTTTTCACTATTTGCAAATTCTGTCAGCGCATCAATAACTGCGTCTCTTGCTTCTTTAGTTCTCTGCTGCTTTATATGAGCAAATGCCCGATCAAGCAATTTCCTTCTATACAAAATAGCATACAATCCCTCATCAAGACTGGTCAATTCCCCTCTACTATTTATCCCCTTCTCTTCCATCAATTTTCTTGCAATCTTAACAACTTCATCATCACTTATCCCCCTCCAGGATCTCTGTTTTTTATATTTCTTCTCAAACCCAAGCTCGTCAAGCAGTTTTCTTTCCCTCAAAACCTTATATAATCCAGAATCAACATCACTCAATTCTCCTTTCCTCTTTATTCCTTCCTTTTCGATTACTTCTCTTGCAAGTCCAACAATTTCTTCATCACTCATACTCTTCCAAGATCTTCTTTTTGTCTCAAATCCAATCTTATGTACTAACTTCCTTTTTTTCAAAACCTGGTACAATCCACCATCAACCTCACTCAATTCACTCCCACTTCTTATTTTCTCTTCATTCATCACTTTTCGTGCAAGCTCAACAACTTTATCATCACTAATATCATTCCATGATCTTTTTCTCTCCTCAAATCCTATTCTATCCAGTATGTCTCTTTTCGCCAAAGTTATGTATATCCCAGGATCAACTTTCTGCAATTCACTTCTCTTAGTTATCCCTTTTTCCTTCATCACTTTCCTTGCAATCTCAACAATCTCCTCATTACTCATTTTACTCCAAGATCTGCATTTCATCTCTAACCCAAGCTCGTCAAGCAATCCTCTTTTCACCAAAACCTGATAAAGACTATAATCAACCTTACTCAATTCTTTTCTCCCACTTACCTCATTCTCTTTCATCACTTTCCTTGCAAGTGTAACAATCTGAGCATCACTCATAGTTTTCCATATTCTTCTTTCTCTTGAATCTCTTGGAACAATCTGCAAGCCTTCAGCTAGAGGCTCCTTCTTTGAAGTCTTCACTTCTTTTACTGGAGGCTTCTGCAGTCTTTTCATGCAGCATCATCCTCCAAAGAACCATTATCATTCTCAACTGAGAATGCTTCCAGAGCATCGATGACAGCATCCCTTGCACTATCACTTATTTGTTGATCTAGTTTTGCAAAAGCACTGTCCAATAATCCTCTTTTCCTCAAAACCTCATACAATCCAGAATCAGTTTTTTTCAATTCATCTCTTTTTATTATATTATTTTCTTTTACTACTCTCCGTGCAATCTCAACAACTTCCTCATCACTCAATTCCTTCCAAGATCTCTCTTTATTCTCAAAACCTACCTTATCACATAAGTTTCTTTTCATCAAAATTAAGTATAACCCAGAATCAATTTTCTCCAATTCACTTCTTCTTGAAATTCCTTCTTGTTCCATTACTCTCTTTGCAATCTCGACAACTTCATCATCAGTTACATCTCGCCAGGATCTTCTTTTTCTTCGCTTTTCTTCAAATCCAACCTCATCCAGCAATCTTCTTTTCTTCAGCGCACGATACAAACCAGAAATAGTTAAACTTAATTCTCCCCTTCCACTTATTCCCTTCTCTTCCATGAATTTCTGCGCAAACTCAACAATCTCCTCATCATTCAGATCCCTCCATGCTCTTCGCTTTTTCAATTGGATCTCAAAACCGATTTTGGCTAGCAACTTTCTTTTCCATAAAACAATATACAATCCACGATCAGCATTCTCGAGCTCTTTTCTTCCACTTATTCCCTTCTCTTCCATCACTCTCCTTGCAAAACCGATAATTTCCTCATCACTCATGTCTCTCCAAGCCCTTGCCTTTTTCCATTTGTCCTCAAAACCTACTTTACTCAGTAAGCCCCTTTTCTTCAGCACACGATACAAACTCGTTTCAGATCTATTCAACTCAGTTCTTCCACTTATTCCCTTCTCTTCTATTATTTTCCTAGCCAACTCAACAACTTCCTCATCACTCATCTCACTCCAAAGTCTTACTTTCTTCCGCTTCTCCTCAAAACCAACACTATCAAGCAATTCTCTTCTTTTCAAAACACTATACAATCCACGATCAGCCTTCTCCAACTCACTTCTTCCAGTAATATCAATTGTGTCCATAAATTCTCGTGCAATCTCAACAACTTCCTCATCACTCAATTCCTTCCAAGATCTTTTTTTCCTTTGTTGCTCAACAAACCCAACTTTCTCTAGCAATCTCCTTATCTTCAAAACAGCATAAGCGCCCGAATCGACAATAGATAATTCACTTCTTCCACTTATCTCAGTCTCCTCCATTACTTTCCTTACATATTCAACTATCTCCTCATCACTCATCTTTCTCCACATTCTTCTTCCGAGAGGATCAGTAGGAACAACAGTTTGCAAACCTTCAGCTAGAGGTTCTTTTTTCGAAGTCTTTGCTTCTCTTAATGGAGGCTTCTGCAGTCTTTTCATGCAACTTCAACCTCCATTTTTCCACTATTGGCAAATTTTGTTAGTGCATCAATGACTGCATCTCTTGCCTGGTTTGTTCTTTGTTGGTCTATATGGGCAAATACCTGGTCTAGCAATCCTCTTTTCCTTAAAGCATGATATAATCCAGAATCAGTTTCCAGCAATTCACTTCTTCCTGTTACTCCACTTTCTTTTATTACTCTCCATGCATACCTAATAACTTTCTCATCATCCATATCTTTCCAAGGTCGTTCTTTCTTCTTTCTTTCTTCTAAATCTAATTTATCAATCAATTCTCTTCTTATCAAAACAATATACAGTCCATTGTCCACTCTTTGCAGCTCTTTTTTTCCACTTATACCCTTCCTTTCAATAAATTTCCTCGCAAGATCAACAAGTTCCTCATCACTCATTTTTTTCCATGATCTTATTTTTTTCCCAAAACCGACCTCGCCAAACAATTTTCTTCTCTTTAGGATATTATGCAATCCAGCATCAGTTTTTTTCAACTTACCCTTGGTGGTTATATTATTTTCTTCAATAACCTTCCTTGCAATCTCGATAATCTCTCTATTGCCCATATTTTTCCAGGGCCTATGTTTTCTTCGCTTCTGAACAAATCCAACCTTACCAAGCAACCTCCTTTTCCTCAAAATATAATATACTCCGTTGTCCACTCTTTGCAATTCACTTCTTCCACTTATCTCCTTCTCTTCAATCAATTTCCTCGCAATCTCAACAATTTCCCCATCCCCCATATCTTTCCAATCTCTCTTCTTCCTCTGTTTCTTCTCAAGCCCAGCCTTGCCAAGCAGTCTCCTTTTTCTCAAAACAGTATACAATCCAAGATCAGTTCTTTCCAATTCCCCTCTACCACTTATTCCATTTTCTTCAATAAATTCTCTTGCAATCTCGACAATCTCCTCATCATCCATCTTAGCCCAGAATCTTCTCTTCTCTTCTAATCCTGTTCCTTCAAATAGTTTTTTTCTCTGCAATACCTGATACAGCCCACTATCGGCTCTCTCCAAATCTTTTTTCCCACCTATTTTATTCTCTTTTATAAATTTCCTGGCAACCTCGATAATCAGCCTGTTGCTCATCTTCTTCCATAATCTTCTTCCATGAGAATCAGTAGGCACTGCAACCTGCAAGCCTTCGGCTAGTGGTTTCTTTTTTCGAAGTGCTGCTGGGCTCCCAGTTATAAAACTAAAGGCTCTGCTCTGGAACCTATGAATATCTCTCCTGCTGGTGCACGCATCAAGCATTTCTTCTACCCCTTAATATCTTCTACAATTCCATACACTAATTGTAACATAATGCTTATAAAGATGGTGCCCCCCAGGAGGATCAATTATATATCCGTAAAATTCATCAAAATCAGGCTATTTCCACTGGTTGTTGCTTCTGCAAACTTGCGTAAGAATAAGCTTTAAAACAAAAAGAACATCTTATTATTCTAATTAGGAAGTGGAATTCTACTTCTAAAACAGGTTTCTATCATGTATTCCAAAAAAATTCTCGACAAATTAAAGAAAAAGAAAATTGACATCGGAGATACTATCACTGTCAAAACAAAGGATCACATTTACGAAGGGCTTTTGATGCCAAGGCCAACCCTTGGCGATTCTGATGTTCTGGTCCTCAAGCTCAATACTGGCTATAACATCGGAATCACTGCAGATTCATTCGAGCTTGTTGCAACCACAAGTGCCAAGGTGGAAACAGAAAAAACAGAAGAGCCCAAGAAAAAGGGCGATATTGCAATTCTTGGCTGCGGAGGAACAATTGCATCCAGGGTAGAGTACAAGACAGGAGCGGTCTATCCTTCTATTACTCCAAAGGAGCTTCGAACAACCTTCCCGGAGCTCGAAAAGTGGCCAATCCACTCCAAACAGGTCTTCTCGCTATTCTCAGAGGATATGAATGCTTATCATTGGAAATTGATTGCAGATGAGATCGAGCAGGAGATCAAGGATGGATCGCAGGGAGTTGTCATAATGCATGGAACAGATACTCTGACCTACACATCATCAGCTATTAGTTTCATGCTTCAGAATCTTCCGATTCCGGTTATTTTCGTCGGATCCCAGAGAAGCTCTGACCGCCCTTCAAGTGAAAATAAAATGAATCTGATAAACTCAGTATTCTCTGCAACTCGGGATTTCGGTGAGGTTGCAGTCTGCATGCATGCCAGCACCAATGATGATTTTTGCTACCTCCACCGAGGAACAAAAGTCAGGAAAATGCACACTTCAAGAAGGGATGCATTCAAGTCAATCAATGCAAAGCCCATGTTTGCAGTGGATTACAGGACAAAAAGATTTGAAGAATTATCAGAACACAAGAAACGCAATAAAGGGGATTTGATCTCTAAGAAAAAACTCAATGACAATGTTGCGCTTGTCTATGTCCATCCTGGCATCAAGCCGGATCTTATATCAAAGCTGGACTCATACGATGGCGTTGTCTTGATGGCAACTGGCCTTGGCCAGGTTCCAACAGGAGTATTCGAAGGAAAACATGTGAAGGGAATCTACAAGCCAATCAAGGAACTCATAGCTTCAGATATTCCGGTTGTTGTAAGCAGCCAGTGCATTACCGGAAGAGTTTGCCTCAGGGTTTACAGCAATGGGAGGCTTCTCAAGGATGCCGGCGTAATCGGAGATGATGCAGACTGGACTCCTGAAGCAGCCTTCACCAAGCTTTGCTGGGCACTTGGACAGACAAAGAAAATGGACGAAGTCCGCAAACTGATGGAAACTGATATTGCCGGAGAGCTTAGCAGCAGGTCCATCCTGGAGTGATTATTATGAAAATAGGTATTGAAATTCACCAAAGACTTGATAGCAGCAAACTGTTTTGTAACTGTTCATCCAACCTGACAGAAGGAGAGCCGGTATTTACAATACAGAGAAAACTTCATCCTGTTCTCAGCGAACTTGGGGAAACCGATGATGCATCAAGGGTCGAATCTGCAAAAAGGAGATTATTCGAATATCATGTATTCTCTGAAAACAACTGCCTGGTTGAGATGGACGAAGAGCCTCCAAGGAACATGAATCGCAAGGCCCTTCTGATTGCACTTGAGATTGCAAAACAGCTCAATGCAACCATTGTTGAAGAAGTCTATGTCATGAGAAAAATAGTAATTGATGGTAGCAACACATCAGGCTTCCAGAGGACTTCGGTGATTGCACTAAACGGTCATGTGCACACTTCCAAAGGTTCAGTGAGAATAACGAGCATAGCGCTTGAGGAAGAGAGTGCCGGAATAATATCATCCTCTGATTCCAAGGCATCCTACCGTCTTGACCGGCTTGGAATTCCACTGGTTGAGATCACTACTGCTCCTGATATCAAGGATGCTGCCCACCTTCGTGAAACTGCAGAAAAAATAGGAATGATCCTCCGTGCAACCGGGAAAGTTGCAAGAGGCCTTGGCACAATCCGCCAGGATGTCAACATTTCAACAGAAGGAGGAGCAAGAGTTGAGATCAAGGGCGCGCAGGACCTCAAGATGCTCCCGGACCTTGTTGAAAACGAATCAAAGCGCCAGCTGGAGCTTCTAAAGATAATCCATGATCTTCGCTCAAAACAGGTTGCAGGAGTAAAAAAATCAATCTGCGATGTAACTTCTATTTTCAAGAAAACCGATGCTACTCTCATCAAAAAAGGCCTTGAATCCGGCTCAGTTGTGCTTGGCCAGTCTCTTCCAGGCTTTGCCGGAATCCTGGGGCGCGAGCTCCAGCCAAAGAAGCGCTTTGGAACAGAGCTCAGCAACTATGCTAAGATGGCAGGAGTAAAAGGCATCATCCATTCAGATGAAAACCTTTCCAAGTATAAAATCTCAGAAGATGAACAAAGGCACCTGCAAAAACAGCTTGGAGAGTGCTTTGCACTTGTAGTTGCTCCAGAGCCGCAGGCAAAGGCTGCTTTGGAATATGTAATCCAGAGGGCAAACATGGAATTTGTTCCAGAAGAAACAAGGAAGGCAAATCCTGATGCAACTTCAAGCTACATGCGCCCTCTTCCTGGAAAAGCAAGGCTGTATCCAGAAACAGATGTTCCGCCAATTCCGGTTACCAAGGAACTTTTAGAATCAGTTGAATCGACCGAGTCCCTTGAAGACAAGCAGAAGAAACTTGAAAAGCTTCTAAACAAGGAACTTGCTGCCAAGATGATCAAGTCAAGATATCTGCATGTCTTTGAGCTTTTGGTCAAAGCAAAGGCAGATCCAAAGATTGCTGCGACTACCATCGAAAATACTCTGGTCTCACTTCGAAGGGAAGGAATCGAATTCCAGGATGTTGAAAAGGCTCTCCTTGATATGTTTGAGGAATTCAATAAGGATACTTTTGTCAAGGCAGCTATTCCTGAAGTCCTCAAGGGAATGGCAAAAGGAGCAAGTGCAGAGTCAGTTGTCAAGGTCTATCGGCTGCAGAAGATCACAGGAGATGAGCTGAAAAAGATCATTGAAGATGAAAATCATGACCTCAAGGCAATCATGGCAAAGCACCGCCTGCAGGTTGATCCTGCAGAGGTTGCAAAGCTGCTCAAGGCTAAAAAATGATCAACCCCTGCACCGCCTGCTCTGCTATGTGCTGCAAGACCTACACGATCACAGTCACTTCTTTTGATATTCACAGGGCATCAATAGCATCCAAAAAAGATCCGGAAGAATTTGCAATCCTTCATCCTGTGCGCCTGCTTACTTATGATCCTGACACTGTCCTTGATTTTGAAAATGCCAGATCAGCAATACTTGGAATCAAATCACATCCATGCTATTTCATAAAAGAAAATCTCTGCACAATCTACAAATCCGCACCCCTCTCATGCAGGCGCTATCCCCATACTATAAACAACTCAGTAAATACAAGATTCTGCCCTCTCACTTCACAGCTTCTCTTCAGAATCAGAAAACCTGACCTTGAGAAGAAGATTTTCACAACTGAACTTGACCAGTATAAAGAAATAGTAAAAAAATGGAACAAAAAACAGGGAAAAAAAGAAGACTGCTTAGCCTATCTTCTGGAAGCTACGAAGACTCTCCTTCAGTAGGTTTTGTTTCTGTAGGTTGTTCTGGTGTGGATTCAGCTTCCGGAGGTTTTGTTTCCTCTGCTTTAGGAAGCTCTTCCTTCTCCACATTGGATTGCTCAGGCTTATCCTCGCCTTCCTCAATTATCTTTTCCTCTTTTGGAACAACTGCAAAGGTGGCAACCTTTTCGTCTTCCTTGAGCCTGATTATCCGCACTCCCTGGGTGTTTCTTCCAATTACTGAAATATCTTTCACATAAGTCCGAATTGCCTGGCCACCTGAGGTCATGAGGATGAATTCATCGCTCTCATCAACAGCCCGGATTCCGACAACATCTCCGTTTCTTCCTTCGGTTTTGATGTTGATTACTCCGGATCCACCTCTGGACTGAAGCCTGTACTCATCTATTGCAGTCCTCTTTCCATAGCCGTTTTCTGTGATTGTCAAAAGCGCTGGTTTCTTGCAGACCGCAGTTCCAACAACTTCATCGCCCTCTCCTTTGAGGCGGATACCAATCACGCCCTGGCCGGTTCTGCCAATTTCCCTGGCATCTGCTTCCTTGAACCTGATTGACTGGCCCCTCTTGGTTGCAATAATAAGCTCCTGCTCTCCATCGGTTTTCCTAACTTCAACAAGCCCGTCTCCCTCCTTCAGGGTGATTGCAATGATTCCTCCTCTTCTGACATTCTTGAAGTTTTCAAGCGCAGTTCTCTTGACAATTCCCTTCTTGGTTGTCATGACAAGGAATTCTCCGCTGTCAAACCTGTCAACGCTGATCCAGGAAGTGACTTTCTCATCCTTGAGCTCCAGCAGGCTGACAAGTGTTTTTCCAGTCGCATATCTGCCACTTTCAGGTATCCTGTATGCCTTGAGCCAGAACACCCTTCCCTTATCTGTAAAGAGCATCAGGTAGTTGTGGTTCCTGGTAACTATGATGTCCTCAACAAAGTCTTCGTCCTTTGTTCCAGTACCGATGACTCCTTTTCCTCCCCTGTGCTGGGCCCTGTATTCTTCAACACTGATTCTCTTGACATATCCTCTGCTTGTAATTGCAATGACGACCTTTTCGTTTGGAATGAGGTCCTCAATATCAAGATCATCCTCTGAATCAGAAATCTCGGTTCTTCTCTCATCACCATATGATGCTTTGACAGATTCAAGCTCTTCCTTGATTATCTGCAGAATCTTTCCAATATCCCCAAGCACTTCCTTGAGCCAGTTGATCTTTTTCATAAGCTCCTGGTATTCGTTTTCGATCTTTTCCCTCTCAAGTGCGATAAGCTTTGAGAGCTTCATGTCAAGTATTGCATTTGCCTGCTTTTCAGAGAGTTTATAAGTCTCCATAAGCCCTGCGCGGGCCTCTGCAACATCCTTTGATTTTTTAAGAAATGCAACAATCGGATCAATATTCTCAAGTGCAATCTTCAGCCCCTCAAGTATGTGCGCCCGGGCTTCTGCTTCCTTGAGCTCAAACTCGCATCTTCTTCGGATGATCTCCTTTCTGAAGTCAATGAATTCAGTGATCATTGAATGAAGGCCAAGCACCTTTGGCTGCTTTCCGACAATTGAAAGGTTGATGATACCAAATGTTGTCTGAAGCGATGTGTGCGCATAGAGCTGGTTCATGACCACGTCATAGTCATGGCCTCTTTTGATGTCAATTACAATCTCCATACCCTCCTTGTCTGAACGGTCATGGACTCCTGAGATTCCTTCTATCTTCTTGTTTTTGACTGCATTTACAATTGATTCAATGATGTTTGTCTTGGTTACCTGGTATGGAATCTCGCTTACAATGAGCGCTTTTCTCTTCTCATCCTTGGTGATTTTTCCCCTTACCCTGATTGTTCCCCTTCCGGTTTTGTATGCCTTGATTATGCCGGATCTTCCG
>Ga0180431_10008402_pt1 | contig 11842 bp, 8 predicted proteins | sample SS_ome_11_FD_132459 | JGI IMG/M metagenome (GOLD analysis project Ga0180431, IMG submission 132459) | Hypersaline lake sediment archaeal communities from the Salton Sea, California, USA - SS_1_MS_1 metaG | ecosystem: Environmental > Aquatic > Non-marine Saline and Alkaline > Hypersaline >...
CGGCCCTGGAAACGGCCCTGGAAACGGCACCGGAAACGGCCCCGGACTCAGAGCCGCAGCCATCCGACACCGCTGAACCCAATACCGCGGAACCCGAGACCGCGCCGGACGCCGCCGAGCATCCGGTGACTCCGGACACTGCCGAGACCCCCGATGCTCCGGCCACCCCCACCTCGGGCCTGCGCAACAAGCGCCCGATGGGCAAGATTCGCCACCGACTGCGCCGCTGAACTCACCCCGGCCCCGGTCCGCTATCGAGCGGGATGCCAAGAAGATCGGTCCCGGTGCTTACCGCCCCGGGACCGGTCCTGTTCGGTCAGACCAACGCCGGGGGCACCGCCCGCAGCGGCATATCAACCTCGATATCGGAAATGTTCATCACGCCGAAGGCCGCATTCGCGAAGATCGAGGACCAGCTGACGATCTGCAGGGTCAGCGAGTCACCGGCGCCCACCGTGTACGCGATGTCGTTGAGCGACACCGACGTCGCCCGTTCCCGGCCGTCCAGGGTGACCGGGATCGCCGTGACATTGTTGCCGACCACCTGACCGGTCGCGTTATCGATGAACTGCGCGTAGACCGCGTCACTGGTGCCCAGGCCGGAGTAGGTGAAGCTGATCTCGGGCGCGCCCACGATCTGGTCACCCACATCCGGAGTCAACGCCACGTTGATCGCGTTATCGGCTTCGGTGGGGAAGATGAAGTTGAGCGGCAACGGTGCCGATCCCGGACCCGAACCCCCCAGGAACGGGATGAGACCCAGCGTGCCGCCGGCGCTGGTGGCGTTGTACCCGACGGGCTGGTTGAAACCATCCTGGAACGGCAGCAGATCCGAGGTGTAGCGAACCGCGTCCTGATCCCACCACTGGAAGACCGGAATATCATCGGCCGCGGTGCCCTCGCCCTTCACGTACTGATCCAGCCAGGCGAAGGTGTCGGCGTAAAGCTGGTCCTGCTGGGTCGGGTTCACCCCGGTGGTGCAGGAGCCGTGGCCGCCGCAGAACCAGGCGAGCTTCAGCGCGGTGTCGAACGGATTGGCGCTGATGGTCTCCGCGTTGAGTACCGATTGATCCAGCGGGAACAGCGCGTCGACGGTGCCCTGATAGAGCAGCGTCGGGGCCTGCAGTTGGTTGAGCAGCGACGTCGGGCCGCTGCTGATCAGGACCGCCTGCGCGGTTTCGGTGAGGAACCCGAACAGGCCGGTGAAGACACCCGAGTAGATCTGGTTGTTGATCCGCGCTCCCGATGTGATCAGGTCGAGAAGAAGAATCCCGGACCACGCGGTCTTGAATGTCTCCCGCGGGTACAGCGCATCCATCAGCGAGTACCAGTTGCCGTTCGGAACGATGGCGTCGATGCGCGGGTCGGTGCTGGCGGTGACCATCTGAATTCCACCGCCATAGGAGCCGCCCACCATGCCGACTGCGGGATCGTCGACGCCGTCGAGTTCGACCAGCGGGTTCTCGGCCGCCCAGCTGACGATCGCGGAGGCGTCCCGGCCCTCGAAGAACGGGTTGTCCAGCTGCAGTATCCCGCCGGAGGCAGCCTCGCCGCGGGGATCCCAGGTGATCACGTTGTAGCCGCCGTCACGCAGGAGGTCGACTCCGGGGACCGAGCCGAAGGTGCCGTCGATGTTGTAGGGGTCGGTCGTTCCCGGCGCGCCCAGTCCCGGACCGTTGAGCAGCGTGGGTGCGGTCTCGCCGGCCGCGATACCCGTGGCGGGGAAGAAGTTGGTGCTGATCTGGGTGCCGTCGAAGGAGGTCACGTCGTAGGTGAAGGCCAGCGGGGTGTCACCCGGCGCCTCGGTGGCCACGTCGACGCTGACGGTGGCCACCACCGAGGCGCCGATGATAGGTGCCAGCAGATCGCTGATCAGCGGCAACCGCTGCAGCAGGTCGATGACCGGCGCGGCCACCAGGCCGATCAGCGGAATGTTGATCAGGAACTGATCGAAGTCGGTGACCTCGCTGACCCGCACCCGGAAATCCTCGACGCCCTTCACGCCGCCCGCATCCAGCCAGGTGGCGTACGGGAGAATGGTGTAGCTCTGCGGGTCGGTCGTCGTCGGGGTCACCGGCACCGTGCCGAGGTCGAGCTTGCCGCCGTTACTGCCATCCAGGAACGTGTAGGTCAACGCCGCCCCCCGATCGCTGGTGGCATTCAGCACACCCTGGAAGAAGCCGTCGGTGAACTCGACCGTCGGATCGACGACCAGGCCGTTGCTGGACACCTCCTGCGAGGCGCTGACCGATGGGATCTGGTTGGCGGTGGCCGCCGCGCTGAGCGGCTGACGGCGGGCGAAGGCCAGCAGCGCCCACTCCAGCGGCGAGCCGACCGGCAGCAGCGGATTGGAGCCAGCGCCGTCAGCCGGGCCGTTATCGGCCTCGGATAGGAATGCCGACACCTCGTCGACGGGGGCGGGTTCGGGTTCAGCCACGGGCTCTGGAACCGCCACTGCAGCCACCGTCTGGGCCGCGGCGGGCGCCGGACTGTTCGACTTGGTGGCGGCGGCCGCGGCGGCCGTCGCGACCGGGTTGACGACGGTCGGTACCACCACCGTGGGTGCCGGCTCGGCCTTAACCGCCTCGGCGAGTGCCGGTCCATTCGACGCCGCCGATACGGTCGGGATCGACAGCGAGGCCGATTCCTTCGGCTCGGAAGGCGCCGTGCGGGCGTTGCGCTGCTGCCGGGAGGTACGGGCCGTAGTCACCGAATCCACTGCGGTGGGCGTCTTCGTGGCGGCCGTGCGCCCACGCGCCGGACCCGATGCGTCGTTGGAACTGGCGGCACGCGGCGCGCCCCGGGAGTCCGACCCCGAGTCCGTCGTGTCGGCCCACGCCGCCCCTGACCCGGCGAACGCCGCGGCGCCGACGCCCAGCGCCACCGCCAGACCGCCGACCCGACCGATAAATCGCGATGCGCCCATGAAAACCCTCCGAGGTTGAAATCTGAGGGAAACAGTAACGCGATTCAGGTTCCTATTATGGTGCTTTAGGGAAATCGTCCGGGCTGATCATGACATCGGACCCGAGGTGACATATCACCAGATGGAGAAGTCCGTCGACCCGATGCCGTATGGCTCGTCGAACCCATAGTCGAGGTAGATCGGGCTCTGCGCGAACGGGGCGTTCCCAGTGTTGAACAATCCGGCGGCGATGACCGGGGTTCCCCGCTGACCGCTCTGCGTCGTGTAGGAGTACAGCAGCGTCGCACCGTCGGCGGTGTACACGTCGATGACGGTGCCGGCCGGCAGGTTGGAACCTACCGGCGTGCCGGTGGTGTCGTTGGCGGTGTTCAACGTCCCGTACACCCCGCCGGAGTCGATGATGGCGCCGGCCGAGGTGGGTGCCCCACCATTGACGCTCACCGCGACGAAAGCGTCCGGAGCGCCCGGTACCGACACCCGGGTAGGCAGCGGATTGGGTCCGAGGACCATCACCCCGCCCAAACCGAAGAACGCGTTCTGGTAGAGCAACACCCCGTTGCTGAGCTCGCCCGGCATCAACGCGGTCGGGATCGCCGCCGGGCCCGGCCCGGCGGTATTGGCGCCGGTGCCCAGGATGCCGTCGGCACCCCAAGCGAAGAAGTCCTTGAACTCTTGCTCATCATCGGCATCAACGATGTTGACCGGCGCGGTGGTCACCGCGCCGGAACCCAGGTCGACCGTGGTGCTGTACGTCGTGTAGTCGTAGCAGAGCCCACCGCTGAAACAACTCGAGCCGGCCCCGATGGGTGCGCCGAGGTCACCGGAACCGACCCGATCGCGAGTGGTCACCAAACCCGAGGCCCCGGAGTCGACGAGCAGCGTGGCGTTCGACCCGCCATTGACCGACACCCCGACCACGGGTTGGGTGGTGGCCACCATCCGCACCGGCACCACCGCGTAAACCTTGCCGTTGTCCTGGGCGGACGCGACCTGCGCCTGAGCGGCACCCACGTCGGCTCCGAACAGACTGACCAGCGGTAGGAAGAGCTCCGCGCCGCCCATTGAGGCCTCGGCGACGGTCGGGAGCAGCATGTTGGTCAGCAGGGTGACCTGGGCGATCTGGTGAATCAGCGGAATGCCCGCGGTCCCGGCCACCAAATCCTGAACACCCGCGTTGGTCGCCGCCCACGCCTGCAATGACAGCGCCGCACCGGCCAGTAGCACCTGCGGCAGGATCGCTGCGACTCCGGCGAAGACGTTGCCCGATCCCCAGGTCTGCTGAGTGATGATGCCCTGGGCGTCGGCGATTTCCTGCAGTGCCAACTCGACGTGGGCTCCGGGCACGATCTGGGCACCCGGGTTACTCCCACCCGGCAGCCAGGATGTCATCTCCGGGGCGGGATCGGCTGCGGGTCCGGGAACCGCGGCCGCGGGCGCGGTCACGGCCGGTCGTTCCGCTATCGCGGGCGTGGCTTGCACTGCGGGCGGGGCCGGCACCACAGCGGCCGTGCGGGCGGTGCGGGCGAGGCGTTTCGGTGTGTCAGGTGACGTCTCGACGGGAGCGGTGGCGGCGGCGGCGATCGGAGCAGCCGGCTGCGCGGCCATCGGCTCGACCGCGGCGGGCGCGGGGGTCGTCGCCTGCGGTAGCACTGCCGCTGCGGGAGCCACCTCAGGGATCTCCGGAGTGGTGGCGACACGGCCCAGGCGACCGTTGACCGAAGCTGCCGAGGAAGCCGGCGAGGAGGTCGCTGAGGGTGTCCCGGCACTGGCGGCCGCGGGGCCGCGGTTGGCCCTGACGGCCTTCTTACGGGTGCTCGAGGACTCCGCCAGACTCGCCGTGGATTTGCTTGCGACGCTGCCGGCGGCCGCTCCGCGCGATTCGGTCGTGGCGCCCCTGGATTCGGCACCGGCATCGTTACCGGTGTCGGCGAAGGCCGCCGCCGCACCGCCCACCATGGCCGCACCCATTCCCAGGGTGACCGCACCGGCTCCCAGCCAGGTGTAGGGCTGAATTCGGCGGTGACTGCTCTGCCTGCGCGCTGCTCGGGACATCGACATTGACCCCCTGGGGACTCGGCGAAAACGCACCTTAAGACTTCCTGAGTGTCTATCACAGCTTCCTGAGAAACCGGCTGGGCTCTGACCCGCCAACGGCTGTTGACGCCACTATTCCGATGCGCGCCGCGAAGTCCGGCGGGAGCGAATGAGCCACAGCCATCCGACGACTGCCATCAGTGCGGCAATCCCGGCATTGAGGCCGACCCGCTCGGGATACGCCGGAAATGGAACGAAACTGCCGTATAGGGCAAGGCCGGGCACAACCGTGGCGAGCGGGAAAACAATCCACCGCCACCACGGCTGTTTGGTTTTCGAGATCATCATCAGCCGCACCGCTCCGACGGCGAGGCCGGTATAGACCAGAACGAGCAGAAGTCCCTGTGCGGTTGCCGCGATAAACAGTGTCCGGAAACGATCACCCGGCGGAATGAACAGGCCGATCGCGATGACCGACAGCGCACAGCCGAGTACGAAAGCTGCGGCATGACTTGGAGCGCCGCGGCTGTTGGTGGAGGCTAGCCAACCCGGTAGGTACCCGGCCCGTGCCAGCGAATAGATACCGCGCAGGGCGGCGACGGTGAAGCCGATACAGGTGGCCGAGAAGTCCACCAATAACGCCAGCCGGATCCAGAAGGCCGCCCACGGCCCCAGTAGTTCGCCGCCCATCCGGGCGAAGCCGTCCAGGGCATCTCCCCAGGTCTTGCCGACATGCTCGGGCCCGTAGTAGATCGTTCCGGCGTAGGAACAGAAGACCAGCAGGCTGGCGACGCCGGCCACAGTGCCGACCAGGGCGATGGGAATGGCGCGTCGCGGGGCACGGGCTTCCTCCGCCAGGGAACTCACCGTTTCGAATCCACCGAAAAGCAGGATGCAGAAAAGTAGCGCCCCGAAGAGGTCGCCCCGGTAGGGGTTGTTCCAGGAGAACACCGACCAGGTATTGGCCGATCCGGCATCAATCACCGCCGCTGCGGCGGTGAGCAGAAAGGGAATCACCGAAACGGCCACAATGACCAACTGCACCTTCGTGGCCAGCGAAGCGCCGCGCACATTGAGCCACCAGGCAGCCCCGCAGACCAGTACCGCTCCGGCCCACCATGGAAAGTCCAAACCGAAATAGAGGACCGAAAACCGCGCAATCAGTTCTCCGACAACAATTCCGAACCCGGCAGCCCCGGAGAAGAGAAGCGACAGCACGTAGATTCCGAGGGCCCCGATACCGGCGAGCTCACCCCACGCCCGCGCCATGTAATCGCCCATGGCCCCGGCTCCGCCGGTTTCCGCCGCATAGAAGGCCACCACTAGGGAGAAAGCCAGCATCCCCAGGGCGGCCAGTGTGACGGCCAATGGGCCGATCGCGCCCGCCAACGCCGCCACGATGCTGAGGAACAGGGCGATGTCGATAAGCGGCCCGATGGAGAAGGACTGTCCGACCAACTGCATGAGGCCGAGGTGACCGGCGCGCAACTGGACCGGTTCGGATTCCGATGTCGGGGCCACGGGAGTCATCCTTGCCCTGCCGCGCGGACTATCGCGTGGACTCGGCATCGATTGCGTCAGACCTCACGACGTGAGGCTCTGCTCGTGGCGTCACCGCCACGGCTGGGGGGCACCGACATCAGCCGACCCGCGTTTGGGGGTGCGCACTGCAGACCGGCCGGTCGACACCGCACCAGGCCGCAGAATTCCGGTCGGCTTGAGCGGCAACTCCGGAAGTCAGGTTCCGTCACGCAGGGGACGGCCTGCTGGGTCGCGCACCTTGTCGGTGAGAATCAGGATCGCGTCGACGATGCCCCAGATGATCGCGCCGATACCGCAGGTGACGAGGCCGACGAGCAACTGCGCGACGCCCAGCCCCGTGTAGCCGAGGTACATGCGGCCCACTCCAACGATCCCGAGAAGCCCGAGCAGTTGCAGCAGGCCGGCGACGACCTTGGACTTGGCGGACAGCGGTTCGCCGGTCAGCGGATGCCGACCGTACGGTGCCGCGGGGTCCGGGTAGGAGCCCGGCGGCGGGTACGGGGGGTACTGCCCCTGCGGGGGGAACTGGGGGTACTGACCCGGCGGGGGGTACTGACCCGGCGGGGGGTACTGACCCGGCGGGGGGTACTGGGGGGATCTACCGTCTTCGACGCCCCCGAACTGCGGCTCGGTCATCTGGTGAGCATTCCACAGCACGCCCCAGGAGTTGACGCTCCGGGACTTGGTCGCACTGATCCGGTGCGCGCACACGGTGCGTCGATATCCGGGTGCCGGTATCAAGCGAATACCCGGCCAACCATGGCGCCTTGGTTCAGATGTCCGCCTCGTCTCCCCCCTTCAAGTCCCGATCACGGCTCGGCTGCACCCGTTTCGGCTCCCCCGGCATCTTCGGATAATTCGGCGGATAGGGCAGGTCGCCGAGACCCCGCTCGGTGTCGGCCTCGGCCAGCAACAGCAGGGGCGCGATCGAGTGCGCCCGGGAGTCCAGCTGCGCCATCGGATCCCCCCCGGCGCGCCAGCAGCTCGGGCACCGTCGCCATCGTGTAGTCGTCGGGGGTTTGCGCCTTCGCCAGTTCCGTCCACGTCAGCGGTGTCGACACTGTGGCGATCGGGGTGGGCCGCACCGAATAGGCCGCGGCAAAGGTGCGGTCGCGGGCGTTCTGGTTGTAGTCGATGAATATCCGCTGCCCGCGTTCCTCCTTCCACCAGGAGGTGGTCACCAACTCGGGTGCGCGACGCTGAACCGCCCGGGCCAGTGCGATACCCGCACGGCGCACCTCGACGAAGTCCCAATCCGGGGTGATCCGCACGAACACATGGATACCGCGGCCTCCGGAGGTCTTCGGATAGCCGATCAGGCCCACGTCATCGAGTACGGGCTTGAGGATGTCGATGGCGACCGTTCGCGCTTCGGCGAATCCGGTACCAGGCTGCGGATCGAGATCGATCCGCAGTTCGTCCGGATGGTCGGTGTCAGGACAGCGAACCTGCCAGGGGTGCAGGGTGATCGCTCCCATCTGGGCGGCCCACACGATCGCCGCGGACCGCATCACCCTCAGGGTGTCGGCGGTGCGACCGGAGGGGAAGGTGACCCGGCAGGTCTCGATGTATTCGGGATGTTTTGCCGGAACGCGTTTCTGGTAGATCTGCTTGCCGTCGATACCGTCCGGGAACCGCTGCAGATGAGTCGGCCGGTCGCGTAGCGCAGTCAGCAGCGGGCCGGACGCGACGGACCGGTAATAGTCGATCAGCGCGCCCTTGGTGCCGGCGTCGCCGAGACGCGGGAAGAAGACTTTGTCGCGATTGGTGACTCGCACAGCGACACCGCCGACGTCGATCTCCTCAGTCGCCCCGGTCACGGCCCCTCCAGCACATCGTCGAGGTCATAGTCCACGGGTGTGTCGAGCTGGTCGAAGCTGCAGCCGGCCGGGTCGCGATCGGGCCGCCAACGGACGAATCGCACGGTGTGCCGGAATCGGCGGCCTTCCATCTGGTCATAGGCCACCTCGGCGACTTTCACCGGGCGGATGGGAATCCAGCTCTTATCCGCCGCTGAACTCCAGCGGCTGGGCTCACCGTCCCGGGCGTCGCCGTCCCGCAGCGGCTCCAGTTCGACCAGCAGCCTGACCCGGTCGGCAGCGGTGAATGATGCTGCCCCGCCTACCATCTGGAGCTGTCCGTCGTCCCGGTACAGACCCAACAGCACCGAACCCACGCCCCGGCCACTCTTGTGTATGCGGTAGCCGATGGCCACGCAGTCGGCATCTCGGGAATGCTTGACCTTGACCATCTCGCGTTTACCCGGCAGGTAGGCGACGGCGAGTCGTTTGGCGATGACGCCGTCGAGTCCGGCCCCCTCGAAAGTCGTGAGCCACTGCGCGCCCAGCTGCGGGTCCTCGGTGATGCGGGTGACATGACACCACAGTCCTGCGCCGACGGAGTCCAGCAGTGCGGCGCGCCGCACCCGGAACGTCTCGGTCATCAGCGCGCGATCCCCGGCGCCCAGCGCGTCGAATCCGATGAACTGGGCGGGTGTCTGCTCGGCGAGCGCCCGCACCCGGCTCTGCGCCGGATGGATCCGCTGGGACAGCGACTCCCAGTCCAGCCGGGTGCGCCCGTCGATCCGCCGGGGCACCACCACTTCGCCGTCCAGCACGCAGCGCGACACCAACTGTTCGCGTAGGGCGACGATCAACTCCGGGAAGTACCGGCCCAGATCCTTGCCGGAACGGGACTGGATCAGCACCTCGTCACCGTCCCGGAACACCAGCGCGCGAAATCCGTCCCACTTGGGTTCGTAGCACCACACTCCGGGATCGGCCGGAACCGTCGCCTGCGCTCTGGCCAGCATGGGCTGCACCGGCGGGGCGACGGGAAGGTCCACAGGTCCCATCGTCGTACATGCCCCGCCGTCATACATTCTGGGGCGATGCACACCACCCCCGGTGCCGGCCGGTTCGCTCCCAGCCCGTCGGCAGACCTGCACATCGGCAACCTGCGCACCGCGCTGCTGGCGTGGCTGTTCGCCCGCTCGAGCCGGCGACGGTTCCTGATCCGCGTCGAGGATCTCGACGACCGAACGCACGCCGAGACGGCCCGGCGGCAACTGGCCGATCTGGCGGCGATCGGTCTCACCTGGGATGAGCCACCGGAATGGCAGTCCGCGCACCGAGACCGCTACGACGAAGTTATCGAAGGGCTTGTCAGCCGCGATCTGGTCTACGAATGTTTCTGCAGCAGAAAGGATATTCTCAACGCGCCGCGGGCACCGCACGCACCGGAAGGGGCCTATCCGGGCACCTGCCGGAGGCTGACCGGTGCGCAGCGCTCGGCGCGCCGCGACTCCGGCCGCCCGCCGGCACTGCGACTGCGTGCGGACACCGTCGAATACACCGTCACCGACCTGTTACACGGTCGCTACACCGGGGTGGTGGACGACTTCGTGCTACGCCGTGGGGACGGGATACCGGCCTACAACCTGGCCGTCGTCGTCGACGATGCGCACTCCGGGGTTGATCAGGTGGTGCGCGGGGACGATCTGCTTACGTCCTCGCCCCGACAGTCCTATCTCGCCGGACTCCTCCACTTCCGGCAGCCGGTCTACGCCCACGTACCGCTGGCACTCAATGCCGACGGCAAGCGGCTGGCCAAACGTGACGGTGCGGTCACCCTCGCCGACCTGGGTGTCGGGCAGACATGGGCGCTCATCGCCGGGTCCCTGGGGTGGCCGGCCGGCGATGCGACCGAGTTGCTGCAAGACTTCGACCCGGTGCGGCTACCGCGGGAGCCGTGGGTCTACCGGGGCAGTTCCAGCTGTCCCCAGGGCGAGCCGTAGTTCGTCAGCAATTCCAGGAACGGTTCGGCCGGAAAGCACTCCGGGCCGAGCACCCCGGTGCCGCTCCAGGTGCCGGCGGCCAGCAACTCCAATGCCACAACGGGGTTGATCGCGGTCTGCCAGACCACACACTGATGGCCGTATTCGGACATCGACCATTCGTTGTCCACCACGTGATAGAGGTAGGTCGAACGGGGTGTGCCGTCCCTACCGGTTCCGGTCACCCACAGCCCGGCACAGGTTTTGCCCTTCATCTGCGGGCCGAGGGTGGCGGGATTGGGCAGACAAGCGGCCACGACATCGCGCGGGCTGACCTCGACGGCGCCCTTGTCGCTGCCGACCTTCACCTTCTCGGTGCGGTCGAGTCCGAGCTTGTGCAGCACCTTGAGGACCTCGATGAACTCGTCTCCCAGGCCGTATTTGAACGTCACCCGTTTGCAGTCGATCCAGCGCGGCATCAGCAGCACTTCTTCATGCTCGACGTTGACGCATTCGACCGGTCCTATTCCCTCCGGGAAGTCGAAAACCTCGGGCTCGCTGAATGGTTCGGTGACGAACCAGCCGCGGTCCTTCTCCCAAATCACCGGCGGGTTGAGGCACTCCTCGATGGTGGTCCAGATGGAGAACGACGGCGCGAAATCGTAACCGTCAACGCTGAGGTTGGCGCCGTCGCGGACACCGAGTTCGTCGATCTCGCTGAACAGATTGTCCGATGCGTAGCGCGCGAAAACGTTGGCCAGTCCAGGTTCGACTCCGAGTCCCACCAGCGCCAGTCGGCCGGCATCCCGCCACTGCGACTCGGCGGCGAATTGCTCGTCACCGAGTTTGACCCCGGTCAACTCGTAGGGTTTCTCCGGGTGACGCTGGGACAGGCTCATCGCCATATCGAGGTAGTCCGCACCACCGGCGAGGGATCCACCGAAGATCGGCATCACGAAGCGCGGATCCACCGCGTTGACGACATGGGTGATGTCGTACTCGCGGACCAGTGCCGCTACCGCGTCCGCGGAGGACGCATCGACCCGGGTCGCACTGAACCGCGGATCGTCGACCGCATCGACGGCCCGCCGGGCACTGGCCTGATCGTAGTCGGCGACGACGATCTGATCGAAGAAGTTTCGCCGTTTGGCAATGGCGCAGAACGCCGATCCCACACCACCGGCACCGACCAAAAGAATCTTCATGCGCGAAAACTACACCGCGACGTCCAGTGCGACCATCCCTCGCAGGGTCACGTGCGGCTTGTACACCGGCTCGGCCTCGAGTTGGGCGGCCGGGAAGCGTCGCGTCACCGCTGAAAGTGCGACCGCGGCCTCCATCCGTGCCAGCGGTGCGCCCAGGCAGAAATGCGGACCCAGACCGAAGGCAAGGTGTCGCACCGGCGAGCGGGTCGGGTCGAACTCGTCGGGCCGTTCAATCACCGCCGGGTCTCGGTGAGCGGCCGCCAGCAGCAGCATCATGGTGTCGCCCTTGGGAATCGACATATCCGCAATGTTCATATCCTCGCCGGCGATCCGCCCGACCAGCTGTACCGGCGGGTCGTA
>Ga0180431_10008404_pt1 | contig 11841 bp, 22 predicted proteins | sample SS_ome_11_FD_132459 | JGI IMG/M metagenome (GOLD analysis project Ga0180431, IMG submission 132459) | Hypersaline lake sediment archaeal communities from the Salton Sea, California, USA - SS_1_MS_1 metaG | ecosystem: Environmental > Aquatic > Non-marine Saline and Alkaline > Hypersaline >...
CGTATTTCCTGCCAAATTGCCCGAAATCGGCAGTTTATCATTGAAGATCAGCTGGATTTAAGGTAGCCTTACAGAGCAGTTCAGGCGCAAGGGTTGATAAGTCGAACTCCTTCAATATGGGCGTGGAGCGCCTAAAATGGAGGAATGCATGGCTGTAAGAGAGGGTGAGGTTTTACCAAGGCCGATCAGCTTTGATTAGCTTTGATTCTCCAATGGTGACGGGGCTTATGGCCGCGAGCGCGGTCGACCAGGTAGTTTTAGCATTTCGAGCGGGCGTCGCCCGGATCCCCGCGAGCCTTCCCAGTGCGCGCAACCCAGTGCGCGGATAGATCAACAGTGCGCGCATGCCTTCTGCGGGAGCTTTGAATCCAAGATGCAGCGGGGCTGCAGGGTCAGTGCTTGGGCTCTATGAGGACCTCTCGAATCGTCTCGGATCGCGCCGTTGACTGGCGGCCATTTGAGACTGAGTACTTCGTTGAGATCCGCCCGATATGGAACTGCCGGAAGATCGAGCGCACTTCTGGGGTGTCGTTCAGGGACAAGAGAAACCGGCCGGTGATCGCGGTCAATGTGTTCCGCAGCTCCTCGTAGTTCTCCGGCCCGAATGGGACGGCGTAGCCGGCGGTGTTCCAGTATGGGGGGTCGATATAGAAGAACGTCGTGGACCGATCGTAGCGGCGAATGCATTCACAGGCGTCCAGGTTCTCGACTACAACGCGCTCCAGGCGATTGTGGACGTCTATGAGTATATCCTGGACATTAGTGAGGTTGAGCCGAGGGCCGGATGTGGCTGAGGTCCCGAAAGTGCGCCTAGAGGTCCGGCCGCCGAATCCTTGTTTCTGGAGGTAGAAGTACCTGACTGCTCGTTGGATGTCTGTCAGTGTCGCGGGCTGTTTCATCTGCTCAAGCTCAAAGAGGCGCCGGGAGATCAGGGCGTATTTGAAATAACGCAGGAATTCCTCCAAGTGGTTCTGGATCACTCGCCAGAACGTTACGAGTTCACCATCCATGTCGTTAATAACCTCAACCTTGGACGGCTCTTTTGCGAAAAATACCCATGCGGCGCCGCAGAACGGCTCACAGTAGCAGGTGTGGTCCCGGGGAATCTTTGAGACAATCTTCGCCGCCAGGCGGCTTTTCCCGCCGAGGTAATTCAAAGGGCTTTTCATGCTGCACTCCATCCTGTAAGTTTTGGGCACTAGGGTGCTACGCCGGCTGAGTGGCCTGGCAAGCTGATGGATGTGCAGCATCTATCGGATTAGGGAGTTGGCGCTCCCTATCTGCTCTCCGGCACTGGGGAGCTGACAAAGGTAATATACACTGCAGCGGATTTTCTTTTGGGAGAATGGGAGTGTTTTTTCTTGTGTCGTTAAGCGGGCTGAGGCACGATCAATTCAGGCCCCCTGTCGGACGACGGTCTGCAGCTCATGTAACATGAATAAGATTGTGGAACATGTCTTCATCGATGTGCCTGATTTCCTTCGGCGCACGCGTACCTACCCAAGCGCGGGCTGGATTTTTCGCGGTCAGGCGGACAAGACATGGCCGCTACTTCCAAAGGTTGGGCGTGATGATTACTTCGATCCCGAATGGGACAAGAAACGTGCTGAAGACCCCAGGATCCCCCCCCAGGATATCGGCAGATTCAATGCTTGGCGCGAGAAAGTTGTGGCATACTCGGACGATGTTCCCGGAGACAACCCTAGTCGGGAAGTCTCCGTCCTCTCTGTTAGTTTGCTTCATGTCGTTGCCGTTCATGTGTTTGTGCCGTCTGCTGCTGTTCAACAAACCGGGCTGTTAAACACTTTTCGTTGGTTCGATACCGCTATTTCATTCTGCCAGCGCGTCGTAAGCTACTTGGTAAAGATGATCGCCTAGCGATTTTGTCAGGCCGCACAGCACCTTTGTTTCGCCGTATGTCGCCATTTCCATGCGGTCAGTTGCATGGTTTATCCCGATGATGATTACTTGCTTCATGCCCCATTTCCGGGCAATCTCCCGGCAATCTGCGACCTTTGGACTAGGATTCCATGCCATGATTACAAGCTCCTTCCGTCAAGCGGGCCACCGTGAAACGTTACACGTTGGCCGGGCGTCTCCAGTTTTCGGCCATAGCTGTCTATCCACGTCTTGCCATCATGCGAAAACGCACTTTTCCGCCCCCTTGACCGAATGCGATAACAGGCTTCTTCAATATGCGGCCAGTCGGCCCACTTTGCATGTCTCGCTTCGCCCATTATGCACCTCGCTTCTTCGGTGTGTATTTCTCGTGCGGTGAAGACCCCATGTTCTGCCATTCCGCAAGAGTGTCGTGGTTGACGCTGTTGGCGCAAGCCCGTGCAGCAACCCGCAGATATCGCTTGCAGAGGCGCAAATCGTCTCCAATGCCTGGATATCTGTCTTCTTTGGGCCTCCGGGTGAAGTAGGATTCGCGTTCAAGTTGTCTTGCGTGGTCTCTCATCTGCATGTACGCCGATGAAGGATCAGCCGAACAAGCGGATTCTTCTGCGTCCGTGCGTGGCGTTGGCATTTCTATCGGGTCTTCACAGTCTTGCCCTATGAGTGCCGCTTCTAGGTGATTCATGTCGTCTCCTTTTCTCTAGTTCCCGTCCGTTCTGGCTTACCGCCTGTCGGCGGGCGACAATGGATGGATGCCGAGGGCGTGGTAGATTGAGTTTTCTGTTTCGCCGGCGATGAGGGTGCCGGCGCGATCGAGAAGGCCGCGATACGGGTCCCAGTGGAGGCCCTGCGTCTTGGCTGCAAGGGCGATGCGCTCGTTGTGCTCTTTGCTCCCTGTCCGGCAAAGTAGGAGACTACCCCAGTTTGTGGGTGTGGTTTCAAATAGAGTCTTCTGCCTGGCTGTGGCGAAGTAGATATCCAGGTTAACGCCATTGGGCATCACGAGCCGGTAGTTGACGTTGCCGTTCATGATGACCTGGCAGCGCTGCTCACAGCGTTTCTTGATCGCAGCCAGATCGCGCGGGAGGATGACCAGGTCAATGTCATGCACGAAAGGCCGGCGCCGGCGGATACTGCCGGCAACCTTAATCCGATCACAATACGGGCGGAGCTGACGGACGATGCCGACGGCGTACCTGCGGGCTGTGGCGAGAGGGATGTTCAATGGTTGCTCCTGGCATCGGAGACAAGGGAGAGACGAGGCGTTGGCCTCGCTTCCGATGTTCCACAGTTGCAGCATAGTAGGTTCGAAGCGCAGGAGCAACCGGGGATGATCATAGCGGAGCGCGGCATCATGTCAACCTTCCCTTTCCTCATGAAATGTCGTTACATGAGTATTGGTCTTAATGAAAACCATCCAGAACGTCCCGCTGAGTTTTGGCATTCGGTTCCCAAAGAGCGGCCGCACATCGGTAAGCGCGAGGACCTCCCGGAGCTGGATGTTTGTTTCTGCCCACTTGAACACCAGCACCCCGTCCGGCTTCAAGACTCGGAAGCATTCGGAGAATCCTCGCCTGAGGTCCTCTCGCCAATCCGTCCCCAATGTCCCATAATTGATTTCCGTTCTACTGTTTCTCGCCGTTCGATTCCGTTTAACATGGGGGGGATCAAACACAACAAGGCTGAACGAATCATCAGCAAAAGGGAACCCCCGGAAGTCCGCAAGTTGGTCCGGGGATATAACAACCCTCCGCGTGCCAGTTGACTTAGAAGCATCTTTTACAACTCGCTCCTCTTGGCGGTTGTCAACAAAAAGGGCACGCTCATCATCCTTATCAAACCAGAATTTCCTAGACCCGCAACAAGCATCCAAAACGGGGGGCAAGCTAAGTTGTTCCATGTCAGCCATTGCTCACATCCTTTGTCGTTAGCTGATCATTTCGCGAATCTTAAGCTGTTGGGATAGATCCGTGCCCACTCGGCCCTTTCCAGTAGGTCCAGCTCCGGGCTTACCCCTGGGCGATAGATCCATGATTCAGGCCACGCCCATCTAGCTGATTTCTCCCAGGATCGGAGCCGCTGATAGCTTGGGCATTTCGAATGAGCTTTGACTACTGCACCGTCCTCGAGTTCCTCCACTATACGAACCATTCGCCCTGTGGACCTGGCAAAGCACATTGATGGGCTAACCATTGATCTGCCCCTTTGTCGTTTCCTGAGATTTGTACCAGTGCTTGAACCCAACCCACAAGTTGTGGACATCTGCCTTCAGGTAATTGCCTCGGTGACCTCGCATGTTGCTGATAGATGGCTCGAAGCTCTCAAATATCTGCCTTATTTCTTCGTCAGTTTTCTTGCCCATATCTGCAATCCTTTCTGTCGATTCATGAGGTTCGTGGTTGTCGTTGTAGTCCCAGATGATTAGATCGCCGTGGAAGTTGAGGCCGTGCGTTTTCGCGAACCACTCAGCCATGGTTGCCCAGTCCTCGAAACCGTCGAGGCGCGCGAAGGCGTCAAGCTCCCTCTCGGGAAGCGGCCCGCCGTTAAGGAGGATCTGGCTCTTGCCGAGGATGCGCACGTCCAGGACGCGACGGATCGTAAACCGGCCAAGGCAGCGGCAGCCGGGATGACGCATGCCGACGAAACAGTGGGCGATCTGGCCGATGCGCGGGCGGTTCTTGCGCTTGGCTCGGATTGTCTGGACAGACTCCCCTCGTTCGACCAGGGGCGCTTTCCAGGGCTGAAAGTTGAATGCCGGCATCACTCTTCCTCTGTGGGCTCGAGTTCGGTGATGTGGATCGTGGCGGAGTACTGCCGGCCGCAGAAGAGACAGCGGACATACACTACAGCCTCGGCCTGGGAAGCTTTAAGGCGGGCGTTGTCCATATCTATCTCTCTACGGCATTGGCAGTTCATCACAAGGCCCTTAGTTGAGTGATGGTGACGGAGCAAGGGCAACAACGGGGCAGCGCATGGCGGCAGGCAAGTAGGCGTTTATAAGCTTCTTGCCGGCCACAGTGCTGCATTCATGGCTCTTCTCCAGGTGTTCGTAGAACGCGGTTTTGTCGTCCCCGAAACACCTGCCGCAGTTTGGACATTTGAATCCGATCATCCGTGCCTCCTATCCTATGTTCATAACGGCCTGGCCGCTGTCTTTCTCAAAATGCCTTGCGCGGTGGATCCGCGTGGCGTCTTTCCTGACTTTGCGTTGCGCCCGGAGCGTAACAAGTTCGCTGATTGCGTGGGATCGGCGCTTGGCATAATGCTCCTGCCATTCCCTTGGGGTAGCGAAATAAACGTGCCTGAATGCCCCGTTCCGGGAGACTGCAAACTCGCTACAGAGCCCCGGCGAGTCCTTGTATCTGCGGAGCTGTCTTTCCTTTACACCGAACACCATGCAAATCTCGTGCGTGGGGACCCAGTCCCGGCGCTCAATGAGATGGGCTTCAATCTGTTCGGCGAGAGATGTCATTGCTTAAGGGGTCTTTATCCTTAGGAGAGAACGCTTGAAATGAGGCGTTGAGGCGAGAGCCTTAACACATGACGGGCTGTCGCAATAGAAACTAGGGCCGCTCATCGTCTTGAGGATTGCAGCTAAGCTGTCCTTGTGAATGCATCCCCCGCAGTGAGCGCAGCGGATGAGGTTATCGCATGATCGATACCAGAGGAACATCGCCCGGTTCCCTATGTCGATTGCATCCTGCTCGGGCCATGGAGAGCCGTTCTTATCGCAGACCCCTATACCTGTTGCGCCTCCCGCGATCTCGTCGCAAAGATGCTCTATCGGGTATTCTCCGTCCCATCCGGTAAACCCATCCGCAGCTTTCTCGTCGAGGCGAGCTTTCATTGCCGCCGCAAACGCATCAACGGCAGCATCACGTTTCTGTTTATCTGTCATCAGGCCCTCCTCTGTGTTTTGTTCCATGCCGCGTATTTCCGGCAGGGACGCCTGCAGGTACCGCCGTGGTGTTTGGGGCAGCCGATACATGGCATGGCGCTTCGGTCCGCCTCTCGCAACCGACGAATAGCCTCCGAGAGTAATTGGTGATGCACGGTGAATAGGCGACTCGCGATGGCCTCGTCATCGATCAACGCCTTTTGCAGCAAGTCTGCAAGCTTGCTGTTTTCAAGGTGCTTTGCCAGTGTTGTGACCATATTCATCCTCCCACCGAGTATTTAAGGCGGTCTTTCAGGGCTTCGATCGTTCTATGGGCAGAGGCGGCTTTGATGTAGCGCCATTCGATGCGGCCGCCCTGATATATGTCGACGATCGCCTGGCCGGAGGCTTTGTGAATGATGCCGGCCAGGTACTTGTCGTTCTGTTCTTCCGTGGGCAGGTAATCTTTGAGCATGTCCCAGAGCTGGCGCATTTTCCAAACCAGGCGCGTGTGGGCGCCGCCAGGCTCAGGGAGTTTGCTCTGCCAGTACTTCCGGGTCCAGGCGTAGACCTTGCGCGTCTCGCAGCCTTCGGGGCATTCACCCATCCCCTTGCCGCCGGGCTTCATCCTGCGGCCACAGACCTTGCAGTCGCGCGGGTCGGCGACCAGGCGGAGATCCACGCGCTGCCAGAGGACCCGCTCAAGCGCCGCCATGACGATCTCAAAGCCGCGCTGGTCGAGCTCTTTAGAGGAATACGCGCCAGCGTTCTTGAGCATCAGCTCGCGGCGGGCCTGGTCGCCCAATTCGGCCAGGGCGGCGTAGATATGGATGAGAGCTATCTCTTTTCGCTTGATCATTGATGCAGCGCTTTCCGTATCTTGTTCAAGGCCCGCTGTTCGATCTGATGGACCTTCCATGGCTCAAGCGGCTTTGACGCCAGGCCCATCGAGCAGACGATTCGGCCGACATGTTCCAGCGTGCGGACCCGCCCCTCCATCGGAGTGTGGATATCTACCGGTCTGCCTCGCTCGGTGTTAGACATTTGCGCGGGCCTCCTTTATCAAAGCCTCCGCGATCTTGTACGAGGCGATCTCACCGCGATCGATCTTGCAGCCGGGGATGCGCTCACCGCTGTCAATGCGCGCCCTGATCTTTGGCTTTATGAATGAGCGCGTTGTTTTGATGCACTCGTCGTATCCGCGATCCCAGAGAAATTCCAGAGCCTGCTCTTCGTCTGTGATCTCCACGCGCTCGGAGTTTTGCAGGCCAAAGGTGCCGTCCGGGGTTTTGACCTTGCGCGGCTTCTTAAAGAGGGATCTGTTGGCCAGGATGAATTCCGTAAGTTCGGCTTCGCGCTGCTTGATTTGGGCGTCCAGGGGGGCGGTCTTCTCCTCTGCGTTGGCCGTGATCTCAGCGATCTCCTTCTCTGCCGTGGCGAGAATAACCTCCCGTTCACAGGTGAGCTGCCGAAGTGTGGTGAGCAGCTTCTTGGCGTCGTCGAGCGTTTTCGGTTTTCGTGTGTCAGCTAGTTTCGGCATAAATCCCCCTAATCCTCTTCGGGCCAAACGAAGCGTTTCTTGCGGCGCTGGTATGCGGCTGCCAGGTGTTTGCCGGCGAGTTGCTCTCTCTTCTTCTTCGCCAGGGCGTTAGCCTGGTGCAGCAGTTCAAAGAGAACGCCGAGCCGGCCAGGCTCGTTGGCTATCCGATGCGTAAGCGAGACCAGCTCTGCCGGCGGGTTCTTTCTGAATGAGGCAATGAAATCGCGGCATTCAGACTTGTAGACTTTGTCCGGGATATAGAGCGGTTCGGCGATGCGGCCGAGAAGCTGTTCGAGATAATCGCGCAGGTAGCCGGCCTCCATCTCGCGGGCAAAGACCGGCGTGGCAACAAGAGCGATCGCGCAATGTGTCACATCGTGGAGCCGTCGTATAAACTCAAGAACGGTGGGCGCGTAACGTCCGCCTCGACTTGGGAGTAGCCTGGTCACCTCGTCCAGGATAAGGATGCGGCGACGGTTAAAGGACCTAATCAGGCGGTCGCGCAGGTCGGAGGTTCTGCGCTGCGTATTGACGCGGCAGGCTTTGCCCATGTCGTGCATGAGTGCTCGAAGCCCACCGCTTTCCGGGCAGTCGATATATACCGACCTGCCGTGATTGTTTTGCCTGCCCCACTCGCGGACCGCCTTTGACTTGCCGCGCCTGGTGTGGCCGGAGATAAGGACAATCTTCCCGCCATCGATGTCGCCGGAAAGCGCGTAGTCGAGCGTGTCGAATATCTTGCGCGTGACAAGCGTATCGACGAACGTCTTCGCTCCGCCCTTCGTGACGTGGTCGCGGATCTCGCGGACCTTGCTCATGAAGTTCCTGATGCTGGCAGAATACTTGCCCTGGCAGATTCGGACTACTGTGCTCCAGTCCGTAACCAGCATCTTGCAGAGCTGTTCACGGCTGCCAAGTTCCCGTCCAGCCCAACTCATGAGCCAGATCAGGTCGTCCTGGTCCTTCTCGGAATACTCCTTGATGCCATCCAGAAGAACGTTGTCCGGGATATTGATCGTGTCCCTGGACATGTTCGCCTCCGGTGCGGGGTCTTTCGTGCTATGGGCGAGCTTCCCCTTTGCTCTGCCCAGGTGTCGCGTGCTACTCATCCGTGCTCATCCTCCCTTTGTTACTATTCCCAGGAGCCCTCCTGAACGCCTGGCTGTTCAAGTTCAACGAGGATCGCAAGATCCTCGGCATCGATATCCAAATCCTTCTGGTCAGCGAGGCGCTCTGCGCTTTGGTCGCGCAGGACCTGGTCAAGCTCGTCGATGTCCCCGGCATCAATGTGGAGTGGCTCAGGGACCTGGCTGTCGGCACGCCTTTTCTTTCGAGTTGGTGCGGTCAATTGCTTCTGAGGTTCCGGGAGTATCCCTGCCACGTCCGCCGGAGACGGCGGGCGCTTGAGCCAGCGGGACATGTCGCGCCGATCGGCGCTTGCCTTTTTGGCCTCCCGAATCTGGCGGTTATGCCGTTGCTGTTCTTGACGGAGTTGTTCAACAGATTTGGGGTCGTCATCAGCGAATGCGGGGAGCACTGGTTTTGCGGACGCGGGGCCAATCTCAACACCATCCTTGGTATAGATCCAGGCAACGGAAATATCGTCTGTGTCTATCTTGATGCGGACATGAGTCTCGTTAGACATAAGCGTCCAGAGCTGCTCAGAGCGGTATTCACGGCCAAGAGCTTTGACCACGCCGCCGCGATGTATCTTGCGCATACCTGGCAGCTCCCGGAGAAATGCCTTATATAAGGAAAGGGGTTCTACTTTCGGGCGCAGCCGTTTGGCTGACCGCCTGGCAGCCATTGGCGAAAGGCCTTTTAGTATTCTTCCGTGTGACTCGGTGGAGTGGTATATCTTAGCGAGCCACATCTCGAATGCTTTGATGAAGTCTGGCAGTGTTGGGAGCCGCTCTGGATTCTTCCAGATGTCGTCTGCCTGCTTTGGCCGATTCTGCGGGTTGCTGCCGCGATAGGACGCCCATAACTTTGAGAATTGCTCACAGACATTCCGGAACATCCTTTCCGCGATCTTCGCTCGCGCATTGTAAGGAATGGCAAAATGCACCGTGCAGCCCAGCGCTTCCGCTATCGACTGAACGACAGCTTCGTCTTTTTCGTTTAGGATTGGCCTGGTCAACCCCCTGGCCTTATAGTCCTTACCATTATCCACATAGAGGCGCATCGGGGGGGTGTACTGGTTATCCTCTATGCCGGACTTGAGCGCCCGCTCAATTGAGTCTCGGCATGGATGCTCCGTTCGAATGCACACCCCTGAAAACCAAAGTGAGCCCCAGTCGATCCACGCCGTGAGCCATGGTCGAACCGGCTTCCATCGTCCAGTCTCGACATCCCGGACTTTCACAGCCGCATCGAAAATATGATGATCCCCGCTCCAAGCTTCGTCGATTTCCGGAGCTTCGCGCGTGATATAGCCGGCGAAGTTATTGCGAAACGCCTCCTCGCCGTGTCGTGCAATGTAGACAGCTTTCTTGTCCGCGTAGTGTTCGTAATAGTGCCTCACTGCGCCGATGGACGGAACCTCCACGTCTTTCTCAGCGCAGGCCATTGACGCGAGCTTGTATGAGTACGTGAGAGATAGTTGGTTTTCATGTTCGTAGAGGTTCGCCATAGCAACCCAGAAGAGCTCTCCTCCTGGGCGCTGGTATTCGCGGCTGCCTTTGTACTTCGGGAGAAGCGCTCGCCAGTTATCCACAGCCGGATGCTTGGACCCTTCCACCCTCCCAAGCTTCTTAGACCAGCTGCGGAAATTACTCCATGCGCGGGACCCCTGCAAAAGGCTTGCACCGTTCTTGCCGCCTGACTGCAGGGCCTTAAATGAGTCTGACTTGATAGCCACGACAGCCGAGGCATCTTTCTGTGGTATACCCTCTTGCTTGGCAAGGCTCCAGACAGCGCCAACATAGGCCGCTTTCTGGCGGGCAATCATTTCGTCCTTCGGCGTCCCGGAAGGCGAAGATTCATTAGGCAAATAGTTCGTATGCAGGGCTAGCGCATTGTTTGTGCAGAATAGTGGCATGTTAGCTGATGGGCCCATCTGGTGGTGTCTCCGTAAATTTTTTTACCCAGCTATCTGCGTTCGTTATCTGTCGGGCGTGAATGTCTTCGTGTATTGATGTAATAAACGCATTAAGCTGCGCGTCTGACAAAGATTCGGAAGCCAATAGAGCTCGCCTCAACATGGTTCTTGCGTATGTTGCTTCGCGCTCAAACTGGAGTTTCTTTCTCCGCTCGGTATTTGAGAGAGATGCCAACAATCTCTCTGCAGATGGGAGTCTGGCAAGAGAGATAAATTCAAGCTGGCGCAGTGACCGAGCTTTTCCCAGAAAGTCAGAAACAACGTCTCGTAGATCTTCTCGCGACAACGCCGTTGGGTCGTGAGAGGCGTAGAAGTCCTGCAATTGGTCTACAGGAACAGCAGCAAGCTCTGCGAGGTGTTGAAACGGGAGGGAGCGGATCTCATCAAGAAGTGCACTACAGTGCACGTCTTGATCTACCGATCTTAAAAAAATCGCTACCGCCCTTGCGTAGAAACACTGCCGGCGACAAATATTGAATGTACGCTCTGCCCATTCTATCCACTGTAGAGTATTTTCAAAACAATCTTCTTTAGCTTCGTAAAGATATACCGCTCGCCTAGTGTAATCTTTCGTGATATCTGCACAGCATTGACGAATTTGCTTTTCGTAATAGGATTGGGTGCGTTGTTTTCTCATGCTAAGACCTCTTTTTAAACCGGCTCCTCGCAAGGGCTTGCCCATCTTCGTAGGCCCGAGTGTAATCGCTCAAGCTTGGGTATGGAGAAAGCCGACGCAAAACATAGTCTTCTCCATGTTTGGAATGAAGCGCACCAATGCGGATCCCTTCTTGAAATGCGATCGAGAGAGTTTTTGCGGAATCGAACACCGGGAAAATATCTCCTCCCTCTTTTAGCCAGCGAACCGAGACGCGGGTGTGTGCCGCAATTAACTTAATAGTGTTTTCGGATGGGGCGAGTTTTCCTTCAATAACGCGACTGAACGATCTCCCGTTAATTCCTATATCGTTTGCCGTAAGGTTTTCCAGGGTCATAATCCATATGATTCTGTCAACGATTGTCCCCTCACTCATCCCTCACCCCTTTCATTGAAAAGCTGCTTGTGAAACTTGCTGTCGAGGTACCTCTCAATCATCTTCTGCGGGAGCCAGTACTGCAGCCAGGCGCCGATCACCGCGCCCAGGCAGAGCGAGATGAGGACCAGCCCTATGACTGAAAGCGGAGTGACATATATCCCGGCGACCGTAAATGATGCTGTGCTCATGACTGCGCCTCCCTCTCGCGTGCTAACCATGAAGTGATAACTTGGAGAACTGTTTGTGATACTGAGAGATCAAGGTCGTAGACCATTGCGTACATAGTGGACGCCTGTTCTGTTATGTACGCGGCAAGCCTTGTGTTCCATCCCTCATAAAGATCAGCATGGACGGAGAAAGAGTTGAGGTCTAGTTGTGGTGAGACCCTTTC
>Ga0180431_10008406_pt1 | contig 11841 bp, 12 predicted proteins | sample SS_ome_11_FD_132459 | JGI IMG/M metagenome (GOLD analysis project Ga0180431, IMG submission 132459) | Hypersaline lake sediment archaeal communities from the Salton Sea, California, USA - SS_1_MS_1 metaG | ecosystem: Environmental > Aquatic > Non-marine Saline and Alkaline > Hypersaline >...
GTGTCCGTTGATTCATCGTTCCTGGCATTTATGTTCATTCCTATAAGAAAGGTGATGGCAAGAAGACCGATGAGAACTGATGCTAGTATAATAATCCTTGGTGTATCAAGGTGAAGCAAGTATATGCTTTTCTCTTTTATGTTCTTGTGAGCTCTTTCGTCATAATTTTCCATTGTTGTTTATCCCTTACCTGTGCGTATATTCAACTTCAGTTATTTCATCGGTTTTTTTATCCGTTTATTTTAGAGAAATTTATTGTATGGGCATCATATAATAATTCCTGTTTTGAGTGTTCTGAAACGCAGGCTGATTCGATTAATAGTGAGATGTGGTTATGAGGTGATTGAAGAGACGAGCGTCCTGATTCTGTTTAACCGGATATCATTTAAAGGGGGTAACCCGGAAGCATTGATTATTTTTTGGAGGATGCTCTTTTCAGAGAGTACACCCTTGATGATATCCAATGATATATGGTTACTGAGTGGTGTTGATTGATCCATTATGGAATTGATAAGCGTGTGCTTCTCAATTATATTTTTGCAGTGTGATTGTATAAACTCTCTCATAGTCATCGTTTGCAGTGATGAGATTGGAATACCGGAAGAGTGTATGTTTACAATGTTCTGAGCTGTATATGTCTGGAGCATCTCCTCGATTGATAGTTTATACGTTATGAAGGATCTCCGTGAAAATACTCCTGCATGCCTGTATCCTCTGCTCGATTTCATTATATAGTTAAAGTTGCTTGTTTCAGCGGTATGGAATCGTGTTTGATAATAGAGGGCGTATCGTATCTGATACGATGTTCCTCGAGCGTAGATATTGTAATAGGGAAAAGAGAAATCGAATCCGAGAAGACCGATACTGTTAAATCCCAGAAAAAGTGCAAGCTTAATGGCATCACCGGCAACCGAGCCGGTTGCGGAGTCGATAGATCCTATTGTATCGGGGAAGAGCTCTTCTATGACCTGCGCAAGGGGGTGCGAATTCAGTGATACGAGCCCGGTATGTTTTTCAAAGAGAGTGTGGTTTGAAGATATGGAAAAAACGGGTATATATGATCTATCACTATTGAGAAAGTGCTCACTGATATAGTGAAGAGGATCAATAGATATGCATAAGTCGGGTTTGATTCCCTGTTGCCTCAATACAGGAAGCGCAGAATCAACGGCTATAATAAATACCTTTTGCTGAATGGATCTGATATCCTTTATGTAATTGTCAAGAGAAGGACCCGTCGTGATCACTATGGAAGGGAATTCGGTAAATTTGTTGGAGAATGATAAAACCGGGATGTAGTCCAGCATATTTACCATATTGAGCAGTATGTTCCTCATGTAGAGATTACCGAGAGCTGTTTTTGTTGCCTTGTTGCTTGACTTCTTTGCTATAATACCTTCAATGCCCTCACGTATTTTTTGATAATAATCTGAAAATGTTCTCATGGATGGGGCGTGTTCGATGATGTTCAGCCCCTTAATTGTGTCGAAATCAATCTCATTCGATATAGTGTTGAGTACCTCACTGATTGTTCTGCCGGTGATGAATGTTATTATATGCTGATGCCGGGTGAGGAATATGGTTGTATTGTTTGTTGCTATTTCAGTTTCAATTTCGGAAAGTCTCTCGATGAGGATTATCTTTTTGTATTTTGTCACGAATTTCTGTAATTCGATAAGATGATAACCGAGCCCTGTTCCTAAAACGATGAGGGAATCGTATTTATCTGGATTGAATCTATGCCGGTATTTCTCTGCTTCCTTTGTGGGATAAAATCTGCTGTGAAGGTATATTTTTCTGTTATTGTCAAGTACAGCGATTGTTGGTAGTCCTTCCTTCGTTTCTTCGAATATGAAATCTATATGATTACTGTTTGTTCCCATTTTTCAATTGTTCTGGTATTTTATGTCGGATACTTATGCTGTTTCGTGAAGTGTAATTTCTTTTGGTGAACACTATCGATAAATGAACAGTGTATTGAAAAGATACTATATTGTAAATGTATTGCAGTGATAAGCGCTTAAGAAGGAGAGCGACGTCGCCTAGAGAGCAACTGTTGAATGTATCCAGGCTTCGAGCTGTTGTTTGGGGAGCGCACCGGAAATCTCATTTAATTTTTTACCCCCTCGATACAGCATCATGGTGGGCACACCGCGTATACCAAACTGATAGGCGAGGTGTTGGTCGTTCTGAATATTGACCTTGAGAACTTTCAGGAGGCCGGCTTTTTCCGCTGCAATCTGATCCAGTACGGAATTCAGTCTCAGACAGTGACCGCATGTTGGTGACCAGAACTCAAGAAGGACAATTCCGGGATCTGAGAGCACCTCTCTGCGGAAATCACCGGAGGAGATGTCAATCGACCTGTTTGGAATGGTTATTTTTGTCTTGCACTTTCCGCATCTGGGTTTCGACTGAATTTTTTCTTTCAGGACCTTATTGACGGAACCGCATGATTGGCAGCGAATGAGAACGGAATTCATAATTGCCTCTGCACCTCTCATTTCGTTACGGATAATCTACTCTTTAGTATACATCAGCAATAATTGATCTTTCAAAAAAAAATGACTAAGTACATGTCTTATAGCTCAAATCCATCATTCTCCAGTTGTTCAATAACGGTATAAATGACATCATTATCAAAACCTCTCTGATGTAAAAAATATATAAGCTTTGATTTCTTGTTGGTCTTTTTCTCCAGTGAGGTGAGCTTTTTTGTGGCAAGCGTGTAGATCTCTGTAATATCATCATGGTCAAATGATGTTTCTTTTAACGCTCTGTTGATAGTATCTCTTGATACACCTTTTCCGAGGAGCTCTTTTCTGAGTAGATTCTTCCCGATAGTCTTTCTTTTCTTTTTGGACGTTATATATCTCTTTGCAAAATCAAGATCGTTCAGGTAACCGGTATCGCGCAATTCCTTCAAGATATTGATGATTATATCTTTGGAGAAACCCTTTTTGATAAGATAATTTTCCATCTCGCGGGAGGATCTGCTTCGGATTGACAGATAGTTAACTGCTTTTCTGTTACATTCGAATCTCTCTGATTCCTCCTTTAACTGCAGGTATTCGGTGCGATCGAGTTTCTTGCCCGTCTCCAGTTTATAGAGCTTGTAGAGGTCAAAGGGGAATTTAATTGATTCTCCCGTGTCCAGGGTGATTGTAACGTGATCAGATTTATATTCTAGTGAAACAATCTCAAACATAGTTGAAAAGTATATCCCCAACAGTGTTGAATGCGGGAGTTCGTGTTATTGCATCTTTCACTGAATATACGGTTTACCGGTTCCCGTTTCTTCAACAAATATATTGTATCATAGACTGTTTTTGCTGACAATGAAAAAGGATGCCCTCTTTGTGGACATCCTTTTCACTATCATATTGATTAAAAAGATGTTGTTATCTCTTTGAGAACTGAAATCTCTTTCGTGCTTTCTTCCTGCCGTATTTTTTTCGCTCAACTTCTCTTGAATCCCTTGTCAGAAAACCCGCTTCTCTGAGGGGCTTTCTGTTTTTATCGTCTGCTTTGAGAAGACATCTCGCAAGACCAAGTTTTATCGCACCTGCTTGACCGGACCATCCCCCTCCCTTAACTGTTGCAAGGACATCATAGGAGTCGATCTGATTGAGGAGCTCCAGTGGCTGTCGGACGATGAGCTCGAGTGTTTTTCTTCGAAAATAATCTGAGATTGGCTGTTTATTAACAGTGATTGTGCCACTTCCCCTGCTTAACCAAACTCTCGCTGTTGATTTCTTTCTTCTTCCTGTAGCATAATATCTTTCAAGAATCATCTGGCACTAATCCTCCGAATTATTATACAATCATATTTTAATTTGTTCCGGCTTCTGAGCTTCATGCGGGTGTGTGGCACCTGAATAGACCTTGAGATTTTTAAAAATCTTGCGTCCAAGTTTGTTCTTCGGGAGCATTCCCTTGACTGCATGTTCTATAATTAATTCGGGTCTATCCTTTCGGTATTTCTTTATACTGATGAATTTCTTTCCACCGGGATATTCAGTGTGTTTGAAATACTTCTTGTCGTCACTTTTATTACCGGTGAGGATTACTTTATCGGCGTTGATGACGATAATATTATCTCCCGCATCCAAATGTGGAGTAAATACGGGTTTATTTTTGCCTCTCAGTATCTTTGCGATTTCAGATGCGAGTCTGCCAAGCACTTTTCCATCGGCGTCAATGAGATACCACTTTTTCTCAATCTGTGACGCTTTGAGGGAAAATGTCTTTTGTATTTCACTCATATTGCTTCCCCGTGAACTAAATGAACATTTCGTTATATGTTCGTCTGTCGAATAAGCTGATTAATTACCGAATTAAAGGTATGTTTTCTTCACCGTGGTTTCAGACGTAAAGAGAAAAGAACTTATTCGCAAGATGCAAAACTATTACTCTCCCCTTTTTTTGTCAATAAAAAATAGTTGAATCACGGATTGTCTTTGAAGTTGAGACCAGGATTCAATTCGCTGAAATTGATACCGGTATAGATTTTCCTTGACTATTCATTGTTTAGCATGAAGACATATCTTGAGCTATTTTATATTGTTGTATTAATTTTGCAGTGATGGAAAGAATCTGGAAGATAATTAAATCGTATATTTCTGTTCTCAACATGCATCCTGCGGTTGAGATGTCGGAAAGAGCGTACTCGCGTAAAGAAGAGAGGGATACGCCTCTCTGGATACACCTGCTCCTCTTTTTCGTTACACTGATCACGACAACGATTGCCGGAGCGAGCTCGTCCGATTCAATAGGTGAGATAATACTGACCGGGTTGCCCTTTTCATTAACCATTATAGCGATTCTTCTGTCTCATGAAATGGGTCATTATCTCGCTGCGAGATACTTCGGGGTTAAGGCGACGCTCCCCTATTTCATTCCTTTTCCCTCGATTATTGGCACTATGGGAGCGGTTATCAAGATTAAATCGAGAATTAAGGACAAGCGGGCGCTTCTCTACATCGGTGCATCAGGACCTCTTGTCGGCTTTGTGCTCAGTCTTATTGCGTCAATTGCAGGTATATACTATTCGGAAATAAAACCGCTTCCTGCTGTTACCGGTGATATGACCATTCCGATTTTTGGCGACTCACTGCTCTTCTCTTTCATAACAGCGATGATACACGGGGAAATACCTGCTGGATACGATATATATTTATCGCCCTATGCCTGGGCCGGATGGATCGGCTTTCTGGTTACCAGTTTGAATCTCATGCCCATGGGGCAGCTCGACGGGAGTCACATTCTCTATTCACTTATCGGTGAAAAACAGCTGGTGGTGGGGTGGATGACCTTTCTGGGGTTAGTAATTCTCTCGTTTATCTGGATTGGCTGGATAGTGTGGATTATTATGGCACTCCTCTTTCTCATGATCGGTCACCCGCGTATTGATGAAGGAAAGCCGCTGACGTCCGCTGAGCGGTTTACGGGATGGTCCTGTGTTTTCGTTTTTTTCCTCACGTTTATACCTGTACCGGTTACGTTCCTCTCCGGGATAAGTGATGCCCGCGTGTATCCGATAGAGTGTGAGAAGTGTCGTGATGCGCTCGATCCCTCCGGTATAACGGTATTCGATGAGAGAATTCTTATGGTGAGCGATAATGATGGCGATTCTGTGATTTACGAGATCGTACCGGGAGAGACGAACTATCAGGCACGGGGGTTTATAAGTTTTAGAACCGGCTATGATACCGTGAAGAGGGACAAGCGGGAGGAGCTTGATCTTGAAGGACTTGCTCGCTATGAGAATTCCTTTCTCATTGTCGATGAGCGGGACAGGAAGGTGTTACAATTATCGCACAGTGGTTTTATAAAGGTCATTGATAACGATATTGATCGGTACGGCAGGAAAGTCGGCTTGCGGTTTTCATCAAAGAGGAATGCTGGTTTTGAAGGCATCGCTTTTGATAATGAAAAGGGCATCCTTTTTATAGCAAATGAGAGGGAACCGGCTACTATCTTTCTATTGCGAATGAGAAGTGACGAATTCATTGCAATAGATCATCTGAACATGGAGGAGATGCTTCGTAGTTATGTTGACATTTCGGATCTCTTGTTTTATAAAGGGTCTTTGTATGCAGTACATCGTCATGCTCGTTCTATCGTTAAGATTGATCCGTATAAGAAGATAATTCGAGATTCGCTTCACTATGGAGATGTCACAAGGGGATTATATAGCGAGGATGCGTCGAGAGGGTTTGTTGAGGGACTCTCTATCAATGAGGAGAGTATATTGCTTTTACTCGACAGCAACGGGAGAAAAATGAGAAAGAGGGAATACGGTCAGAATGGAGCATTAATAATTATGAAGAGACCGGATGGGTTTTGATCGACACTCATCTGTAATTACGGAATTGGGTGTTGCGGTCTGTGTAGTGTGTACAGTATGGCAATGAGACTTTTATGGAGGTGGGGTTATGAATAAGCTCACTGTCAAGGCGAAGAGAGTCTGTGTGGCAGTTATGAGCTGCGCTTTTCTTGTATCGGTTGTCTTGTGCTGTGAGAAGGTGCAACATTTTGAGCTCTCACGCTTTATTTCTCCGGAAACGTGCAGTGGATGTCATAGCGAGATATATGAACAGTGGAAGAATTCAATGCATCATCTCTCTCATAAAGATTTTATTTATAAGGGTATAGCACTTCATTTCCTCAAAGAGAAACTGAGCAGCGATGAGTTGCAAGAGGCTGAGTTGTGCGTGAAATGTCATACTCCGGTTGGTTATCTATCTGGATTTCCGAAGAAGACCTCTGATGACCTGGACAAAGTTCCCGATCTCGCACAGCAGGGTATACAGTGTGATTACTGCCATTCGGCAACCGGTGCCTATAAGATGTATAATAATGGGTTGAAGCTGGATCCCGGTTTCGGTGAGGAAAATCCTGGAACAAAACGGGGTCCCTTCAAGGATTCTGAATCTGATTTTCACAAAAGTGAATTCTCCGAGTTTCATACCGGCTCGGAGATATGCGGCACCTGTCATAATGTGAAGCATGTCACTTTTGGCACATGGCTGGAAACAACGTACGAGGAGTGGGCACGGAGCCCCTACAACTCGGATAAACCCGAGAAGCGGATACCGTGCCAGGGATGTCATATGTATCACCGGCCTGGCATTCCGGCGACAGGTTCAACAGAGCGACCGAAAAATCCGGGTCAGGCGGCGGATGGTGGCCCGGAGAGAGAGCATATATTCACGCATTACTTCGTCGGAGGGAACAGGTTCATACCTGGAGTATTCGGTGACAAGGTAAAAGAAGCAATGGCGAGGGATAGATTACAGAATGCTGCAAAAATTGTCATTGATGACTCAACATTGTCAGAGGGGAAAATTACCATTGCAGTCAGGAATACGGGAGCGGGACATTATCTGCCAACCGGCCTTACTGATGTGCGTCAGATGTGGTTGGAGATAGTCATAAAAGATGAGAGGGGAAAGGTGATTTATTCATCAGGCGTGCTGGACAAGAATAAGTATATTCCGAAGGATGCGATAATCTACAATACCGTTTTCGGTGATGGGAAGGGGAATCCTGTTGTTAATATTTCAAAAGCGAGGGAGATATTAAAGGATAGACGAATACCACCGCTTGAAGCACTGAAAGAGCATATCAGTCTTCCGAAGGGTAACTGGAAAGGTGTGCATATCCGTGTCTCCCTTCTCTACCGAAGTGCACCGCAGCGAATTGTTGATAAGGTATTTGGGGTTGGCAAGCATAAGTTGCCTGTAACTGTTATGACTACTGCTTCGAAAAATATCAAAAAATAGTGGAATCTACCGGGGCGATGCATCAAACCTTCACTATTGAAGCAGAGAATATAGCCAAGAGATACAATCGACAGACACTCTTTCAGAACCTGGATTTTTCTATTGAAACGGGCCGCTCCCTCGCTATTACCGGGCCGAACGGTTCTGGAAAGACGACATTGCTCGAGATAATTGCTACGCTGCGAAGGCCATCGGCAGGATCAGTGCGATATCTGGTAAACGGTATTGAGATTGAGAAGAGAGAGATTCTCAATCTGGTCGGTTTTCAGAGCCCTCGGAGTAATCCCTACAGTGAACTATCAGGTTTGGAGAACATTCAGTTTATTGGATCAGATGTCGATGATACCGTGATAGATGACCTCCTCTACCGGTTTGGTCTCTATGAGCACAGGAACAAGCAGGTGAAGTTCTATTCATCGGGAATGAAACAGCGATTGAAGCTACTGCTTACTATTTTATTTCGTCCTCCCATCATAATTCTCGATGAACCGGGAATGAATCTCGACAGCGCGGGCAGGAGTATTCTTTTTTCGTATCTGGAATCGATAAGAGAATCCAGAATAATCCTCATTGCAACAAATGAAGTGTCAGAAGCAGACTGGTGTACGGTGAGAATAAATCTTGAGTAGTGATATATACAGACATATTCAGAAGGACTTCAGGATAGAGTTTAGAAATCGTTTTGCGATCATGGTAATGTTTTCGTTTGCTGTTATCGCTACGCTCGCTATTAGCCTTTCCATTGGCGGGATCCCCTTATCGCCAATCGTGCAGTCAGTCCTTTTCTGGATTATCATGTTTTTCTGTGGGATGAGCGGCTTAGCGCATGTTTTTGTTCGCGAAGAAGAGCAGGATACTTCGCTCTTCTTGAGAATACATTCACAACCGGAAACGGTTTATCTCTCAAAGGTGATTTTTAATATACTGGTTTTTTTCCTGTTACAGATGGCAATTACTCCCCTGTATATTTTTCTTCTCCAGGTTGAGATTAGAATGATAAGTGCGTTTATTATGATAGTCATCGCCGGTGGATTGTCAATTTCGACGACAGTTACCATACTTGCTGCAATAATAGCAAAGGCGGGAGGAAAGAGCTCGCTTTTTACTGTTATTTCTTTTCCGCTGGTGTTGCCTATCTTGTGGATTGCCATATCTGCTACCAGGGCTACTCTTGAGGTGCGGGGGAGGTTTGAGCTTAACAATCTCTATTTTTTACTTGCATTTTCTGGAGTTATGATTGCTCTGTCCTATATTCTGTTCGAGTATATCTGGCTTGATGAATAGTTCTCTTTCTATACAACAGGTGTAACAGATAAAATTTAGTGTGCATTTACATGCAGTTATGATGAGCGTAGTAAAATAACGTGAAGTGAACAATAAAAAACCATATTTCGTTTCCCATGATAATGTTAATTGTTATTATTATTCTGATGTCCTTTTCAATTCTCCTCTCCTTTCTCTGGGCACCATCAGCAGCAATTCTGGGTGAATCGAGTAAGATGCTTTTTTTCCATGTCCCACTCGCATGGGTGTCGGTCCTTGCTTTTCTCACTTCAGGTATTTTTTCTATTATATATCTTGCTGACAAGAGGAGAAGGTTCTCATTGCTTGATGAGAAGTCTCACAACTCGGTGATACTGGGGACACTCTTTACAGTGCTTGCAACGATAACCGGTGCGTTCTGGTCAAAATTGAGCTGGGGAATGTACTGGAACTGGGATCCGAGACAAACATCGATTGTCGTCCTTATATTGATATATCTAGCGTATTTTAGTCTTCGGTCATCGTTGCAGCATAATCCGAACAGGGGACGAATAACCGCGGTATATCTCATTCTGGCCTTGCTGACGGTCCCCTTTTTTGTTTTTATCATTCCGAGAGTATATCCCTCTCTACATCCTGATCCAATTATAAATCCGGAGAGAAAAATACACATTGCCGGGGAGATGAGGATTGCGCTCCTTCTTTCATTGATTTCATTCACCCTGTTGTATTTTTATCTCTTAACACTGCTGAATAGAGTATCTCGAATAGTTGCGAGGATTGAGGAGGCCGATGAAGGTTAAGATATTAGTGTTCGTTGTTATCACTACAGTTATTCTCAGTGGTGTATCATCCTCAGTTATTTTTGCGTTTCCGGATCGTTGCCTCTATACGGAGACTGGTAGTACATCTCTTGCAGTAAAAGTGGTATACAGAATTGCAAATAATTCCGTACAATCGAATGTTCATAAAAAAGCGGTTATCTCCGGTCCTGTGAAAAATAGTGATCTTTTTGAGAAAGGTGATAAACTTGAGAACGATGCGGCACGCAAGTCGAGGGATAGCAATAAGAAGATCATCACCGTAACCGTGATTGTTATTTTTGTCTGGCTGTTTCTCGGCCTATTTCTCATTATCATTGATATAAAACTTTCTCGCCTGGAGAAAATGATAGATGAGTTATAAAAAGGTAATCGTAACTATTCTGATAGTCGGTCTTCTCGTCGTTGCTTTCTATTCGATACGAGGTGTTCTCACACCCTATGTCACTTTTGAGGAGGCAATGCAATTAGACCGATATGTTCAGGTTATAGGTAAAGTGCGGAAGGCCGGTATGGTATATGATGAGGGATCATTTACCTTCTCGCTTACTGATAAAGATGGTACCGCTATGAGAATACGCTACAGCGGGGTAAAGCCTCTTAACTTTGAACATGCGAAGCAGGTTGTCGCTCTGGGGAAGTACAATAAAAGCGACAAGATCTTTGAAGCGGATAAAATTCTCGTGAAGTGTCCGTCGAAATATACAAAGGAAGAGGTAAGATGAATTTAGGTTCAATACTTATTATATTTTCATTGGTGATATCTTTTATTTCTCTGTATTTTCTTACGCGTAGTGCAGGAGGAAATGACTTTGCCCGAATCACATCGCAGAGACTCTTTTATCTTTCAGGTATTTCAATTACCTTTGCGGTTATTCTCCTTTTTACAGCATTTTTATCGAATAGCTTTCAATTTACCTATGTTTTCAATTACTCATCAAGTGATCTCTCGGTTTTTTATCTCTTTTCCGGTTTTTGGGCAGGGCAAGAGGGGACCTTTTTATTGTGGGCATTTTTGCTGTTCGTTTTGGGCTTAATCGTTATTCGCTCTGAGAAGGAATATGGGAGCATTATTCTCTTTGTTATTACAATTACACAGATATTCATATTGATTACATTAACCATACCGGATTACAGTCCCTTTCGATATGTCTGGGATTCCTATCCGGACCATTTTAAGGCAGGTGCGATACCTGAAAACGGCTCGGGATTGAATCCCCTTTTGCAAAATCCGTGGATGATTATACATCCACCTGTTCTCTTTGTCGGATATGCTTCGGCAACCATCCCCTTTGCCTATGCAATTGCCGGTTTATTGAAAAAGGATTTTACCTCCTGGATTAACCGATCCTACCGATGGGTGCTTTTCTGTATGAGTACACTGGGTGTCGGGATCTTTCTTGGAGCCTATTGGGCATATACCGTTCTCGGATGGGGCGGTTACTGGGGATGGGATCCTGTGGAAAATTCGTCACTCATTCCTTGGCTCGTCATAATAGCATTAATGCACGGCCTCCTCCTCCAGAAGAGAAAAGGTGTGCTTGTTAAGACCAATATTCTCCTTGCACTGGTCTCTTTTATACTCGTTTTTTACAGTACTTTTTTAACGAGAAGCGGAGTCCTTTCGGATTTTTCTGTGCATTCTTTTAGCGATCTCGGATTATCGGGTCCGTTAATATTTTATATTTTATTTTTTATTGTGATAAGTGCTTATCTCTTTTTGAGAAGAATCGGTACAATTCAATCAGCTCGAATTGATGACAAGATACTTTCTGCTGATAATCTCATCAACTTTGGAATTATTGCACTGTGTATTTATGCCTTTTTCATATTGATTGGGACATCAATGCCAATTCTCTCAAAGGCGTTTCTGTCTAAGCCGACCACGGTTAAGCAAGCTTATTATAATAATCTCTCTATTCCCTTTGGTATTATAATGTTACTTTTGATCATCCTGTCGATTCTGCGGA
>Ga0180431_10008407_pt1 | contig 11840 bp, 9 predicted proteins | sample SS_ome_11_FD_132459 | JGI IMG/M metagenome (GOLD analysis project Ga0180431, IMG submission 132459) | Hypersaline lake sediment archaeal communities from the Salton Sea, California, USA - SS_1_MS_1 metaG | ecosystem: Environmental > Aquatic > Non-marine Saline and Alkaline > Hypersaline >...
TAAAAAAGAGAGAACGCACCATTTAGTGTATTTTACACACTAATTATACCAAAAAACGCAGACGCTGTCAAGCGATTGGTGAAAGTCGCAATGATAGGCTCTTGCGCCCCATTTCCTTTTGCTGTACAATACCTTACGGCACAACTCGTACAACATCTTCGTCCTATAGCTTTCCCTGGAGGTGAACGATGGGTGATCCCCGCACCTTGCCGCGCACGGTGGATGCTGCCTATGGCGCTGTTGACCCTGATGTCCCCCTGGAGCCCGGAGACCCGTGCTACGTCGACCTGAACAGCGCCCGTGGTGATGAGTGTCTGCCCGCACTCATCGAGCGGCGTGTCCGCCGCACGCCTGTCACTACCTGGCACCGCCAACTGGTCACCGGGCACCGGGGCTCGGGTAAATCCACTGAGCTCAAGTGCTTGCAGGGCCGGCTTGACCAGGCTGGCTTCTTCACCGTCTACCTGGATGTCGAGGAGGCGCTCGACCTGGCCGACGTGGAGTACCTGGACGTGCTGGTGGCAGTGGCCCGCGCGCTTGACGAGACGGCCCGGGCCCGGAAACTCCGCATCTCCGATGCGTTGGTCGAGGCCGTCGGCGATTGGTTTGCCGAGACGGTGCTGACCAATGAGGAGCGGCGCGACGTGGATTCGACGCTCAAGACGGAGTACGGCGTCGGCCTCAACGTGGAGATGCCCCTGTTCGCCCGCATGATGGCCGCCGTCACCGGCCAGATCCGCAGCGGGGGCAGCGCTCGCACCGAGACGCGCCGCCGGTTGGAGCGTCGCCTGCCTGTATTGATGGAGCGACTCAACGAACTGGTGGATAACGTCACCGTCCAGGCCATCAAGCGGGACTACAAGGGTCTGGTCGTGATCGTGGATAGCCTGGAGAAGATGAACTTGACCGTGTTGGAAGGTGGTCAGACCAACCACAGTATGCTCTTCGTCGAGCATGCTGAGCAACTCAAGGCGCTGCGTTGTCACGTCGTTTACACTGTGCCCATCTCGTTGCTTTACGATCGGAACTTGGGATCCGCCTTCACCAACGTGGACGTGATCCCCATGGTCAAGGTTATCGAGGACGATGGCCAGACTGCCTGTGCGGCGGGACGTGATTTACTCTTCGAGGTCGTTGCCCGGCGCATGGACGTGGATGCGGTGTTTGACCATCGGGAGACGCTGCGCGAGCTGGTCGTGGCCAGCGGCGGCGTCGTGCGCGACCTGATGCGCCTGGTTCGCTTCGCCTGCGATTACACCGACGAGCGCATCAGCGGGGAAAGCGCCCGGCGGGCGATTGTCAAGATGGTGCGCGAGTACGAGCGGCTGATTCACCGGGAGGATTTAGAGCTCCTGGCACAGGTGCACCGCGAACGCCGCCTGCCTGGCAGCCTGGATCTCTCGCGGTTGATGTACAATCGGTTGGTCTTGCCCTATGTCAACGGGGATCGCTGGATGGACATCCACCCGGCCGTGGCTGCCGCGCCGCTTTTCCGCGAGCACTTCCAGGTGGCGGGCGGCTAGAACCTTGCGAAGCTTGGCTATGAAGGTCTCAGTTGCGTGGCGAAAGAGTTCTTGACTTGGCGGTTGGTAGCTGAACCTTCGCAAGGTTATGTTTGGTGGAGTGAATCGTGAGCACAGTGCCATTACCTGATCTCGACGCGGAGTCTTTGGTCGAATTGGTCGCGCTTGAGCGGGCGCTGCGCATGGCCGATGGTTTCGCGCTTTACGTGGCGCGCGCGAACACCGCGGCCCTGCGGCGGCAGATCACCGCCGAACTGCACGCTGATCTGTCCCGCCCGGTGGTCGAGGTGACGCTTGTCCTCGGTGAGCCACCCTACGAGCAGATCACCCGCGTGGCCCATGACGCTCCCGCCGACGCCGTCATTTCCGTGGATGGCCTGGATGTGCTGGCGCCCTCAAGCGGCCCTGACTGGTTCCTGCGGCAGCTCAACTGGCGCCGGGCCGCCTACCGCAAACTGGCGCGGCCGCTGCTCCTGTGGGTGCCGGAGTACCTGCTGCGTCTCATGATGGAGCACGCCCCCGACTTCTTCGACTGGCACAGCGGCTTCTACGAGTTCACCACGCCCGAGGCGACTCGATTGGTCACGACCCGGCAGGCATATGCGGTGGGGGATGCGGAGGAGGCAGATCTGTCTTTCACGCAGAAGCGGCAGCGCATCGCCACGCTGCGCGGCCTGCTGGACGAATACGTGGGAGATGAGCCGGAAATCCGCCGTGCCCGCGTCGACCTGCTGGATAAATTGGGCATCCTGAACTGGAGCCTGGGCCAGGTGGAGCGCGCTATTGGATATTACGAGCAGGCGGTCCAGATCGCGCGGGAGGTCGGCGATCAACGCGGAGAAGGGGATACCCTGGGCAATCTCGGCAACGCCTACCGTGACCTGGGGGAGATGGAGCGGGCGATTGGGTACTACGAGGGAGCGCTCCAAATCGCGCGGCAGATCGGTGACCGGCACGGGGAGGGCAAACATCTGGGCAACCTCGGTAACGTGTACCGTGATCTGGGGAAACTGGTGCAGGCGATTGACCATTACGAGCGAGCACTCCAGATTGCACGGGAGATCGGCGATCGGCGCACGGAGGGCAAGCACCTGGGTAACCTCGGCTTGGTCTACCGCAACCTGGGGGATGTGGAGCAGGCGATCCGGCGCTACGAGCAGGCACTGGAGATTGCGCGAGAGGTCGGCGATCGACGCAGGGAGGGCCATCGCCTGGGCCACCTGGGCCACGTGTACCGCGATCTGGGGGAAATGGCACGGGCGATTGAGCACTACGAGCAGGCGCTCCAGATCGCCCGGGAGCTCGGTGACCGGCGCAGGGAAGGGATATGGCTGGGCAGTCTGGGCAATGCGGCCCATGCCTTGGGGGAGATGCGGCGGGCGATTGAGCGCTACGAGCAGGCATTGGCCATCGCGCAGGAGACTGGCGACCGACGCAACGAGAGTGTCTGGCTGGGCAGTCTTGGGGATGCCTACCGCGACCTGGGGCAGGCAGCCCAGGCAATTGAGCACTACGAGCAGGGGCTGGTGATTGCGCGGCAGATCGGAGATCGGCGTTGGGAGGCGATCTTGGCGTGGAGTATGGGACTGTTGTACGAGCGTACCGACCCCACCCGTGCCGCCAACCTGATGCAAGTTCGTGTGGCCTACGAGCGCGAGATCGGCCACCCCGATGCCGAAGCCCACGCTGCCTACCTGGACGAAGTGCGCGCGCGGACGCGCGCAGCAGAAGGGCAGAGTTGACCTGCAATCTGCAATTCCGAACGTGCAATGGAACGATCCTGGTTCATCCCCGGACGACCTAGGTCGTCTGACATGCCGTTGGCCCGCTACCGCCCTGTTCAGCCAACCCGGACGGCAAGGGCATACGTGCAGCGCTTCACCAGGCCCGGCGACCTGGTGGTGGACCTCTTCTGCCAGGGGCCAGCGGTCGTGCGGGAGACGGTCGCGGCAGGCCGGCGTGTGCTGGGCCTCAGCGTCAACCCCTTGCTCCTCGTGGCCGCCCACCTGGGGCTGAGCCAACCTGGCGCGGACGCGCTTAACGCTGCCTTCACCCGCCTGGCCGATAGTCTCAAAGGGGGTGTACCGCTGCACCGCCACGTGGCCTCTCTATACCGCTCTGCATGTCCGGCCTGCGGTGCATCGGGTATCGCTGTTTGGTTTGCCTGGGACCGGGATGGCGGCTACCCTTTTAGGAAGGCGGTGCGCTGCCCGGAGTGCGAGGCGGTGCAGGAAGGTGCGCCGGACGACGAAGACGTCAGCGCCGCCCAGCGCATCCAGCCCCGGGGCCTGGCCTACTACTACGCGCTCGACCGGGCCGCGCCACCTGGTCACCCGGCGCGGGAGCGGGCTGCTGAGCTGGTCGATCTGTACACGCCGCGCAACCTCTCGGCGCTGATGGACCTGAGCTTGCGGCTTGAGGAACTGGAGGCCGAGGAGCCGGTCATGACCGCGTTGGCTGGCGTGCTCATCGATTGCTTTGACGTGGGCAGCAATCTCGCCCCCTACGGTGAGGAGCGGCCGCGCCCCCGCACGTTGCGCGTTCCATCCCGCTACCTGGAGCGCAACGTCTGGCTGTGCGTTGAGGACGGGCTGGCGCGCCTCTTGGCTGCGGAGCCATCGCCCCCGGTGCAGCGGGCCGAGGACGCCGCCACGCTGGTGAGGGGCGAGGGGGCGGGTTACGCGCTGGCGAGCCACGCGGCCCGTGACGTGGCGGCGGTCGTCCCCCCCGTGAGCGCTGCGCTCATCTTCGCTGATCCGCCCCGGCCCGATGGCGTCTTCTGGGCGCTCTCGGCGTTGTGGGCGGGGTGGCTTTGGGATTCGCCGGCCGCCCATGCCCTGCGCCCTTTTCTGCGCCGACGGCGCTTCGACTGGGACTGGCACTGGCGCGTGTTACGGGCGGCGCTGTACGCAGCCGGGCCGCTGCTCACTCCCGGGGGCCACCTGGTCACCTTCTTTTCCGATCCCGAGGACGCGAGTGGTGCGCTGCTGGCGTCGGTCTGCCTGGCGGCCAGCAGCGCGGGTTACATCCTGGAGGGCTGGGGACATAGCCCCGAAGTCGGCCACCGGCTCGTCTGGCGCTGGAAGGGCGCGGAATCCACGCCTCTGCCTGATGTGGAGGCGTTGGGACGTGCCTTGTTGACTGAGGCAGAGGCAGCGGCGGTGAGTACCCTCCGGAGGCGTGGGGAGCCAACGCGCGAGGCGCATCTACACGCTAGCGTGTATGCAGAACTTGCGCGGCGAGGACTGTTGGCGCGCGCAGCGGCGATCCCGGAGAGTGGGGATAGTCCCCGGGCTTTTGCATTCGCCACCGGCGTGGTCCGCCGCGCTATCGAGGGCGACCTGCTGGTTCAACTCGTGGACCGAGAGGAGGTCGGGGGAGTGCTGTGGTGGCTGTTGGATGCGGGCCATATTGCCGAACCTGTGGTGAGCGGCGTCGAACTACCCCTGGCCGACCGGGTTGAGGCCCAGGTGTGGGAGTTGCTGGCCCAGCGGCCGGCCTGGGACCCGGAGGAACTGGTGCTCGAGGTCTGCGCCCGCTTCCCTGGTCCTCTGACGCCTGATCTGGCGCTGGTACGGGTGTGCATAGAATCGTACAGCCTGCTGGCGGGCGAGACACTGCGCCTGCGCCCTGAGGATGACCCCACGCGGCGCGCTGCCGAGGTGAAGGCGCTGAGGGACGACCTGGCAGGGTTGGGAAAGCGATTGGGCTTCGAGGTGCGGCGGCGGGGCGACTGGGACGTGCGCTGGCTAGAGGCAGGACGGGAGGCGTACGTCTTCGCCGTCTCGGCAGCAGTGGCCCTGGGTCATCACCTGCTCGCCCGGCGGGCCACGGATGAGGGTGTGCAGCGCTGCCTGGTCGTGCCCGGTGGCCGGGCGCGACTGATCGGCCTCAGGTTGCAGCGCGATCCGCGCCTGGCCCGGGCAGTCGAGGTGGACGGCTGGCAGTTCATCAAGTTCCGCCACCTGCGCCGCCTGGTCACCGAGCAGGAACTGGACTGCCATGCCCTCAAGACCGTGCTGGGGTTGGATCCCATCGTCGAGCAGGAAGCAGCCCAGATCCCGCTATTCTGAGAATCGCTAACCTTGCGAAGGTTGCGAGTGGCCTGGGCAGGCGGGCACGTCCGCCCGGTGAAAGCAATCCTGGCTTGAGAGTTGTTGCCTGACCTTCGCAAGGTTTCTGAGTGAGGAGCAAGATGAGCGACAAAGAGACGACACTAACCCTTTCCGAACTCGCCCGTCGGCTTGACAGCGCCGGAGTCACCTGGGCGGTGTTCGCCGGGGCCGCCGCGGCCGTCTACGGTGCTAACCGCCCACTGACCGACATGGACATCCTGATACCGGCTACCGAGGGGGAGCGGGTGGCTGGTCTGTTTCCCGAGGCGCAGGTCAAACGACGGGAGGACGGAACCGTTCACATGCTCACATTGCCCGACTTCGACCTGGTGGCAGGGCTGATGTGGTGCGATGGCGGCGTGGATCATCCGGTGGACCTGGACGCCGCGATGGCGGCCCGGCTGACGCGCCACGAGATTGCCGGTGTCGTGGTGCCCGTCATCCCACCGGAGGACAACGTCCTGATCAAGGCTGTCTGGGGGCGTGGTCCGGAGGTCGGCAAGCACGATCTGGAGGACGTGCGGGAGATGGTGGCTCACCTGCCTGCGCTCGATTGGGAGTATGTGCACTGGCGGGCGGGCGTGTTCGGCGCTGGACAACGCGTGCAACAGGCATTGGACTACCTGGACGTGCTGCGGCGCACAGAGAACGCGGCGTGAAACGGCGAGAAGAAGATTGACCGAATAATCCCGGCGGAACAGCGCCGGATTTGCGCAACCTGTTCATAGTAGCCATTGGAGGTGCATCGTGTCTATTCAGGAATGTGCGTTGTACGGGGAACTTGTGCTTCACCTGCGCGACCGCGCCGCGGACCTGCTCGTCGAGGATGGCGGCGACGTGGAGGAAGCGCGTGGGCGACTGGACGCCGTTATCCGCGACTGGTTCTTCACCCCACGGGGCGACCTTCACGGCTGCGCGCCCCGCGACTTGATCTGGGCTGAGCGAAAGGAGAAGCCCAATCCGGTCGATCCCGACCGCCTGGTCGAGTTCTTCGACGACGACTGTCCCCTCTGCCGGGCCATGTACCAGGAGGTCAAGTCAGCCATGGAAGCCGGAGAGGAACATGGCTGGGAATGGCATTACGACGACGGCGGCTGCCCGCTGATCTCCCTCTACGACTCTGATGGCTGGGACGAGCTTTGGGCCGAGGAACATGCCACCTTCGAGCAGTGGAAGGCCGAGCAGGCAGAACGCGAGACACATCCCCCTGCGCCAGCCTACGAACCTCCGCCGGTCGAGTCGGCCGAGGTGTCCCCGGAGGAGTTCATGGCCAGAGCGCGCCAGCCCTGGCTTGATCCGGCGCTGCACCAGGCTGCCCGCGCACTGGCGGATCACGTGGACTGCCCCGAGCCCTCCATGTTCGGACCCCGCTATCGCAGGCTGACCTACGACGAGGCGCTCTCCCTGGCGGTCGGCCTGCACGAGCACGGGGTAGACGTGGAGGCATTGCTGTCCCAGATCGCGGCGTTCCCCTACCAGAACATGGCCCTCGACTGGCTGAGCCAGCCGGAGATGAATGTCGCGATGGTCATCCAGGCGATGGAGCAGGTGATCGAGCCGGACGATGAGGACGAGTTGATTCGCTTCCGCCACCATCGGGACTTCATTCTCACACTGGCCCGGTTGGTGCATCCGGGAGCGCGCCTGTGGCTTGAGGGCTGGCTCGACGCCGTGGCCCACGGTGCTTTCGCCCGCGCCGGTGGGGAGGCAGGAGACGAGAGCGACATCTTTTGAGCATAGCCGCGTTGCGTGGGATGGCCGGATCGAACAGGTCGCCTGCGAAGAACGCTTTCTGGGAACTCACCAAAGGAGAGATCATGGCAACTCAGGATCTGCTTGAATATGTGTACGACCGGGTGATCGAAAGACTTGTCGAGTGCGTGCCCGGCGCGACGGAGGAGGGTGAGAGTGCGTGGTTCGACCAGATGATCGAAGACTGGATTCGCGCTCAGCAGCCCGGCGGCGTGGACGATGTGGACGAAGATTTGTGCGAGGCTGGAATCGAGTACCGTACGCCGGAGGGAAAGCCGCTTCGCAAGCTAAACGTTGAGTTCAGAGGCGCTGCGCAAGAACGGGACGAGGATGTGGCCAACGTGCCGGATTACAGTCCACCGCCCATTCGGGATAGCCGTGATACCGGCCTGGTTCAGTTGTGGATGCAGGCTGCCTACCAACCCTGGCCAGACTTGCCGTTGGAGCGGGCAGCGGAGGTGCTGTCCAGACGTATCGGCTATTCGGCACCGCAACCGCCGCTGACTCACGAATCTGCCTGCCTGGACTGGGTTCACTTCAGCGTAGCGGAGGCCCGGGCGTTGGCTTTTGAACTGTACCAAGCTGGCGTGGACATTGAGACCCTGCTGGCACAGATCGAGGCTTTTCCCTACGACGACATTTCGCTGGCTTGGCTCACTGAGCCAGAGAAGTGCATTCACCTGCATACCACCCTGGTGGAGCAGATGGCTGAGGAGGAGCGCGAGATGCATCCGGAGTCGCTTGCCCGCCTGCGCCACACAGCGGAGTTCGTTTACCGTGTGGCGGCGCTGATTCCGGCGCACGTGCGCATCTGGCTACGTGGCTGGTCCGCTGCCTTTATCCATACCGCCTTCGCCCGCGCCGTAGGGCTGGCCCTGCCGGAGTGACGCGAATGGAAGGGCGGGCCGGGTGCAACGGGCTGACGCTCATCCTGAGTTCCACAGCTTGACGCTCCTTGATTATTGTGGTACTATGTAAACTGTACTGCAAAGCGTACAGCGATTGGGCTGGTGTGGCACACACAAAGGAGGTAGCTCCATGAAGAAAACCCGCCCCCCTTTGCTCCTGGGCATGGTAGGTGTGCTGATTGTGATCGGGCTGGTGACTGGCTGTTATCGGCCAGCAGCCCCTGACGTCACGATGACGCCGGCGGGCGGCGCAGAGGCCGTCCCGTCGGTGCAAGAGCAGTCGGCCACGGCAGCCGCTGAGTCTACGCGGGCAGCCGAGATGGCGGAGGAGACCCCGACGGTCGAGTCACCTACCTCGCCGCCGCCTACGTCCACGCCACCGCCCACCGAGACGACCCCGGAGATCACGGCTGCGCCTACGTTTACGCCGGCCGCCACGACGCCCACGCCAACGGCGGTGTCGTCTTCTACGGGCCAGACGACGCACGTGGTCCAGCGAGGTGAGAACCTGTTCCGCATCGCGTTGCGCTACGGCACTACAGTGGATGCCATCGCCAGCGCCAATGGCATCGCCAACCCGGCCCTGATCTACGTGGGGCAGACGCTGACCATCCCCGCGCCAGGCCAGACGCCGTCCCCGCCACCCTCAGGGGGGACCACCTACGTGGTCCAGCGGGGTGACAACTTGTTCCGCATCGCGTTGCGCTACAACTTGAGCTATCAGTATCTCGCTCAGCACAACGGCATCGCCAACCCCTCGCGCATCTACGTCGGGCAGGTGTTGCGTATCCCGCCCCACTAGCTGTGCCAGTGGTGTATCCATAGCAGATATGGGCCGCGGGTTATCCCACGGCCCTTTGTCTATAACGATGCCTATCAGGATGGCTACCAGGATGTCTATCGGGGATGATCACCAGCCTTAAGAACGACAAGGCCAGATACGTGCGGGCGTTGCAGGGCCGGCGGCGCGTGCGCCAACGGGAGCGCCGTTTCGTTTTCGAGGGCGTACGGCTCGTCGAGGAGGCTGTTCAGGCTGGCGTCTCTCCGGCCTACGTGTTCTATACCGAACCTGTGGAGGCTGACGAGCGAGGCAGCACGCTGCTGGAATCGCTCCGTGCGATGAACGTGCCCTGCTACGCGGTGGACGAAGCGGTGATGTCCGCCTGCTCTGACACCATGACTCCCCAGGGTATCCTGGCCGTGCTCCCGATTCCTGACCTGCCGCGCCCCGAGCGACCTACCCTCACACTGGTTCTCGATCGCGTGCGGAACCCTGGAAACCTGGGCACTATCCTGCGCACGGCGCTCGCGGCGGGCGTGGAGCAAGTGCTGCTGGCGCCTGGCACGGTGGATGCCAGCAATCCCAAGGTTGTGCGGGCCGCGATGGGAGCGCACCTGCATCTCCCGATGGCGGCGTTTGGATGGGAGGCCATCGCCGAGGCGGTGACCGGCGGAGACGTGTGGCTGGCGGCGGCGGGCGGCGAGATGCGCTACACGGCGGTGGACTGGACCCGGCCGACAGCGCTCGTCGTGGGCGGCGAGGCGGGCGGGGCGGGGGAACAGGCCCAGGCGCTCGCACGAGGGCGGGTCTCCATCCCGATAGCTGCGAGCGTCGAGTCGTTGAACACGGCGACGGCGACGGCGGTGATTCTGTTCGAGGTCGTGCGGCAGAGAGTATCGAGAGGGTCCACCACGGCTTGACAAAAAAGGGCTCTTGCGGCATAATGGAAGCCACAACAGAGTGTTGCAAAGGCTGTGACGGAGAGGAGTAGGCGGGACCTTCAGGACACAGGGAGATAGGGCCGTGGACTGGAAGCTCTGTCCGAAAGAAGCTCGCCGAAGTTCGCTCCTGAGCTGACGGGTGAAACCGGGATTCCGGTAAGTAGCCCGCTCCGCAGGCCCAGCGTTAACGGGGCGGCCGATCGCGCTTGTACGGTCGAGTGCCGTCGGTGGAATGAGAGGGCTTCATCAGAGGCCAATCCGGGTGGTACCGCGGGAGTGTACGCTCTCGTCCCTAGGGACGGGGGCGTTTTTCGTTCTTGATGCTAGATACTCGATATTCGATGAGGAGCGGAGGCGATGCTTGATCAACTGAAACGACTGGAGGAGGAAGCGCTTGCCGCGCTGGAGGAGGTAGAGGACAGTGAGGCGCTGGCTGCCTGGCGACGGCGGTACATCGGCAAGAAGGACCCGCGCAAGCCCCGCGCTGAACGCAAGGGGCGTGATCAGGCTGAAGTGCCTGGACATGATCAGGGGCACATAGTCCCATTGATACACATGTTGCGCGCTGTCGGGGAATTGCCCAAGGCGGAGCGTCCGGAGTTTGGACGGCGCGCCAATGAGGTCAAGGATAGGTTGGAGGCAGCCCACGAGGTCCGAGCCGACGCGCTGCGCCAGGCGGAGATGATGCGGGAGTTGGAGCGGGGTGCACTGGACGTCACCTTGCCCGGTCGGCCTATCGGGCCAGGACACCTGCATATCACCACTCAGACGCTGCGGCAGATGTATGCTATCTTCGCCGAGATAGGCTTCCAGGTCTACGAGTCCCCCGACGTCGAGACCGACGAGATGAACTTCGGGCTGCTGAACATGCCACCCCATCACCCGGCCCGCGACATGTGGGACACGTTCTGGATCAGCGACGAGGTGCTGCTGCGCACGCACACTTCACCAGGGCAGATCCGGGCTATGCGTGATTACCATCCTGAGCCCATCCGCGTCATCCTGCCCGGCAAGTGCTACCGTTACGAGCAGGTCACCGCTCGCTCTGAGCATCAGTTCTACCAGGTGGAGGGATTGGCAGTCGGGCATGGCATCACCATGACCGACCTGATTGGCACACTGACCAGTCTTGCGCGGAGGCTGTATGGGCCGGAGCGCCGCATTCGCATTCGTGGCTCCTACTTCCCCTTCACCGAGCCCAGCATTGAGGCCGACATGGACTGCATTCTGTGCCATAGCGATGGTTGCCGGGTGTGCAAGTACTCCGGCTGGCTGGAGGTGTGCGGAGCGGGGATGGTGCACCCGGTCGTGCTACAAAACGGTGGCTACGACCCTGAGGAGTGGAGCGGCTTCGCATTCGGCTTTGGCGTCGAGCGGCCAGCGTTGGTCAAATACAGCATTGACGACATCCGCCTGTTCTATGGAAACGACCTGCGGTTCCTGCAGCAGTTCTGATGGACGATAGCGACAAATTGGTTGTCCGAGGAGGATGAAATGAAAGTACCCGTTTCTTGGCTTAAAGACTACGTGGACGTCACGGTCCCCGTCGAGGAACTGGCCCGGCGACTGACGCTGGCCGGGTTGGAGGTGGAGACCATCGAATACATCGGTTTGCCTGGAGCCGAACTTCCCTGGGATCCGGACAAAATCGTCGTCGGTGAGGTGCGCGCCGTTCGCCCCCATCCCAACGCCGACCGATTGGTCCTGGCCGAGGTGTTGTACGGTGGCCCGGAGTCCGAGCTCGTTGTCACCGGGGCCCCCAGCCTGCTGGATTACCGCGGGCAGAGTGATCTGCACTTGAAGGTTGCCTTCGCGTTGGA
>Ga0180431_10008408_pt1 | contig 11840 bp, 9 predicted proteins | sample SS_ome_11_FD_132459 | JGI IMG/M metagenome (GOLD analysis project Ga0180431, IMG submission 132459) | Hypersaline lake sediment archaeal communities from the Salton Sea, California, USA - SS_1_MS_1 metaG | ecosystem: Environmental > Aquatic > Non-marine Saline and Alkaline > Hypersaline >...
GCCGAAACTGATCGGCCGTACCTTAACGTTACCCATAACCAAAGCCAATACCCATGACCATTTGGGAACCATGGCTCCCTATCCACTGTTACCCAAAATCAAGAGTTCTTGAACCAAGCCGAATTTTCCCAAAAAAATCAGATTTTCGGCAGGATCGAGAAATTCCTCGGTTCTTAAAGGTTAGAGCATGCTTTGAAATATTGTTAATTTCTGTGATTTTGATGAAAGGAGAAGACCAATGGGTATTAAGCCAATCAAAATGAAATTAGTGGTAGTTTGAGTCATAGCCATTTGTATTGTTGGCAGTAGAAGTGTAAGAGCAGATTTTGTCATCTGCGATCCCAAGCCGGTGGACCAGGCCATCAACAGCCCAAATGTTACTAACCCTTCTGGATTCAGTTTTCTGTCGGACGGGTTGAAACTGTACTTCGGACAGAACCGCAATCCGGGCAATCCTCCCCGTCGAGACCTGTGGGTCACCGAGCGTGAATCTACGGATGCCCCCTGGGGCGAGGCCGTCAACCTCGGTCCAAACGTAAACTCGCCTGAAGATGATAGTATGCCGGCAATCTCTCCGGACGACTTGGAACTGTACTTCGTCCGGTGGTCGCCTGCTCATGGAACACAGTTATTGATGCGGTCCACTCGTGCCTCGACAGACGAGCCATGGGGCCCTGCCGCCGAGTTCACCGGAGTCGGCCAAGCCTGGCAACTTGATTTCGCGCCGAATGGGCTCACTGTGTATTTCGATTCCAAGCGACCCGGAGGGTATGGTGGCAGAGACATCTGGGTCTCGACGCGGCCAACAACGGAGGATGACTGGGGCGAAGCGGTCAACCTCGGGCCAAACGTGAATGACTCTGACGGCCAAGGCCAGCCGAGTATCTCAAACGATGGTTTGGCACTGTTCTTTACAAATCACACAACTGGCCGTATCCTCATGTGCGTTCGGGCCACGGTAGATGATGACTGGGGTCCGGCGATGGACCTTGGCTTGGCTGTAAATGGTCAAGATCAGCACTCATACCCGGAGATTTCCCCGGATGGCTCAATCCTGTTTTTCACCCTCACCAAGAAGGTCTTTCGGCAGGTTTCCATCAAACCGGTTGTGGACTTCGACGATAACGGTAGCGTGGGGACAGACGATCTGCTCAGAATGATCGAAGCCTGGGGTACGGACAATTCTTTCTATGACATCGGCCCGATGCCGTGGGGTGATGGTGTAGTGAATGAGGCTGATTTGGAGGTTCTGATGGAGCGTTGGGGGGAGGAGATTCCTATCTATACCGTGGTGGATGATTTTGAGAGCTACGACGATGACTGGGAAAATCCTGCCGATACGACTATCTGGGAGACCTGGATCGACGGTTGGTTCAGTGGGACGAGTGGTGCGATAGTGGGTTATGCCGAGCCGTCATTTGCTGAGATCAGAATCGTTCACAGCGGTTACCAAGCCATGCCTTTCTTCTATGATAACGATGGCACGATACTCGAGGGCGATGCAGAGTACGAAAAAACTGGGGTACCCTATTACTCGGAGACCCAACGCACATGGGCCGAGCCCCAGGATTGGACAAAGAACGGTGTTGATGTTTTATCGCTCTGGTTCTACGGCGATCCCGGCAATGCCATCGAGCCGTTTTATGTGGCATTGGAAGATAACGCTGGCAACCGCAAAGACATCACTCACCCCGATCCGGCAGTACTGACCGTCAATGATTGGCGGCAATGGAGTATTCCCCTGGCCGATTTCACAGATGTGGATCTGACAGCGATCAAAGTCATGTATATCGGCGCAGGCGACCCGACCGGCAACCAACCGGGCGGTTCAGGCCTGGTCCGAATCGACGACATCGAACTTCATCGTCCATCAGGGCAGTAGTGTTTTATCGATACAAAAGCCCGATATAGCCAAAGGGCCGGCAGTTTTGCGGAGCTGCCGGCTCTTTTTTTAATCTTGCACGTTTCGGCGATTGGATATATACTTTTGTTACATATTTCAGCAGACAACGAGCATCGAAAGTTAGGCTTATGAGCGAAAAGGAGACGGAGAAGGCGCCGATTGCGGTCTCGAAGTCTTTCATGGCCGTCGGCCCGACTCTGCATTACAGTCACAAGAACGTCCAGATCTGCTGGTTGCTGGCTCTGGCGGCTTTCGGCGTAAGCTGCCTGTTCTGGTCGAAGATCGTCACCGGCATCTTCTGGTCATTCAAAGCTCAAGCCGCGGTGGACCCCGCGTCCTGGCGGCTGGATCAGTCCATCACTTCGGGGGTGAATATTTTCGAGTACCCGTGGCAGATTCTCGTGTTGGGATTGCTCATGGGCATCTTAGCCATCGTGCCGGTTCTCTTATCGCAATTGATGAGTTTTCGCTACAGCGTCCCGCTAATTTTGATGGTGTGCTTCATAGCCAACCTGCCCGGTTTTGCGATCTGCCTGCTTATCAGTTGTATCGCGGTGGCGTGTCGGCCGCTTCGCTTTCGCTCGCGCTTCATCGCTATAGCGCTGTGCGCGGCGCCGCAGCTTGTCTACTGGGGGTACTTCGGCGGCGCCCAGGGCGTCGAGGCCATCAAATGGGGAGTGTCGTTCACGCCGTGGATATGCGCCTGGCTCGATGCGCTTGTGATCGCGGGATTGGTTCTGGGCATCGGTCATTATACGCGCTACAAGCCGGGCCTTACGTGGATCTTCACTACGCTCACGCTCGTTATCGCCGTCGTCGTGTTCGAAAAGGCGATCGGTTTCGACGAGCTGGACTACAATCTCTGCGTCGCAAACAAGAATCCCGATAACCTGCGCATGTTTCACGACCGCAGTATCAGCGAAGCTCTCGACGCAACAATACAGGATCCGGCCACCCAGGAGTACCTCGAAGATTCATCCTACTCGGCCGATTCAATAGCCAGGCGTGCGGAACTGAAGGTGGACATGCAGGAAAAATTACAGTCCACCGATAGCTGGCCCGACTGGTTCATAGTCCCCGACAGCCTTAAATATCAACAGGAGAAAATCAACCTGATCAATGAGTACGATATGTTTATCTCCATGCGGCCCGACAGCCACCGGATACCAATAGTGCTCTACTATAAAGCGATGGTGACAGAATACGCCCCGGACACAGCCCTGCTCGTTCAAAAAGAGGTGCTGCACTTCTATCGCCACTATCCCCACGAACGGGCGCGGAAGACCTGGTGGACGCTGTATCGTGATTACGGCAGCAGTCCGGAATCGATCGAAGCACGCTGGCGGCTCGCCAAACACAACGCCGGCCAGAAAACGCTCGGGCAGGCAGAGGAGCTGCTTGCAGAGGCCCAGATTATGTTAGCGGCCGTTCATACCAAACTTTCCGAAGCCGAAAGCGCTCCTTCGGGCGGACTGTTCGGCCTCTTTCACAAGCCCGCTGATACGGCAATAACAATGTCAAAGCTCGAGGACCTGCGAACGAGGCTGGATCGGCTGCAACTGCTTATCAGCTCGGAGAACCGGACCGACGATCCCGGGTCGATCGAACGGCTTGCCAAATTCGTCATGCTCAACCCATATGCAACCGATTACGCCCAGCATCTCGACGGACTGCTCGAACAAACCGACACTAACGACAAACTGCGCGACAACATCCTGCTGGCCCAGGCAAAACTCGTCGACGACGAGCATCGGCGGGCCGAGAAGCTCGCCGAGCTGCACGCCGAACACAGCAAGACCGACGGCGGGATGCTCGCACTGTACGAGCTTGGCCTGCTGCAGATCAGCATGGGGCATCGGCTGGACCCGGACAATACCGAATTCAGGCAGAAATTCTTCGGGCAGGCCCGGACTAATCTGGAGAAGTTTATAGAGCTGTACCCCAACAGTTTATACATAGAACAGGTCAAAAAAAACCTCGACGGCCTGCCGGCCGGTTGAGGTTTGGCAACTGTTCCGCAAAGCCTGGCATTCCCGACCAGCCCCAAGCCCCGATCGCCGCTCAGCGACGGTCGGGGCTTGAGGCTGCCACCCATTCATTAAGTCCTGACAGGGCTGATTGTTTTCTAATGCCTATGCGTACCCTCGCGGGATTTGAGTTGACTTTCCCGGCAATTATGTTATCATGAACAGAGGCTGGAGGCGTGGTTTTTGCGCTCGAGGGCCGATCCGTCGCCGTCAATTGGACGAAATACAAAGATGTGGCGAAGGGTGATTTCTTTTCTGTCGTTGGAGCTGACCACACTTTATGAATGACCGGGGCAATCGCAAAATTCTGCTCGTGGGCGATGTGAACAAAGCCTTTCTCAACGTCAACGGCGACGTCGGAGCCAATTGCGATCTCTGCGCGAGCATCCCGGAAGCGGTCGAGGCCGCCGCGGATAATGATTATGACGCGATTACGGTCGTGATGCACGGCATCTCGAACAGGCTCGGCTCGGCCCTCAAGACGCTCAGGCAAAGCTGCGACTCGCGGATCGTCCTGCTGGCGCAGATGTACGAGGAGCCGATAGCGATACAACTGGTCGGCTCCAGTCACAACGGCACGACTCTGGCCAACGACTACCTGATCTGCCCGGTCCGTCCGAGCACGCTGTACGAATCCGTCATGGGCGAGACGTCTGAAGCGGTCGCCGAGCCCGCCGGTCCGGTTGTTGCGGCCGATGCTGCGACGGAAATGAGAATACGGCAGCTCGAAAAACTCGCCACAGAAGACGACCTGACGGGCCTCAAGAACAGAAGGTACATCTGGGAGTTCTCGCGGCAGATCATCGAGCGAAGCACCGCCGAAAACGGGCAGGTGACGCTGCTCGTTTTCGATATCGACGACTTCAAGCACTACAACGACGTTTACGGCCACCACGCCGGCGACGAGATTCTAAAGCAGGCTGCCGAGCTGATGAAACGCTGCTGCCGGGCGCACGACGTCGTCGGCAGGATCGGCGGCGACGAGTTCGCCGTGGTATTCTGGGACGACCCGCAACAGGACGGCGCTCGCACCAGAGGCGCCGAGAGGCGCTCGGCAAGCGCCGACCACCCGCGGCAGGCAATCTCAATAGCGAAACGCTTAGTGCGGGAACTGGAGCAGACCGAGCTGTCGGCCTCCGGCAATCTCGGCCCCGCCGGCAAGGGCGTACTTACCATAAGCGGCGGCCTGGCCAGCTTCCCACGCGACGGCGGAACGATACAGGAACTCTTCGAGCAGGCCGACAAGGCCCTTCTCGAAGCCAAACGAAGCGGCAAAAACCGAATCTACCTCGTAGGCAAGCCCCAGACAAACGCTAACGACATAAACAAAACTCCCCCAAAAACTTAAACTCAAACTTGTTCGTATTGCGTACCGCGTATTGAGTATTGCGTGACGGCTCCGGGTAGGGTGCGGTATTTCGCACCGTTTGAAAAATGTGCCCAAATTTCCCTGAAGAACCAGCGAATCCTGAAAAGAACAACCAGCCAATCCGGAATCTCTTAAACTTAATGTGCCCTGGATGTCCGCTTCTAAGTCCTTGACATTCACGACTGACGACGTTATGTTTGACAGGTTCGTTGACGTGTTAATTATCCGGCTTTCTTGGTCAAAAAGTGTAAGGAGTACAACTTGAGGGTACTTTCGGGCATACAACCATCCGGCAAGCTTCATATAGGCAACTATTACGGCGCCATGCGCCAACATCTGCAACTCCAGGATGAGCACAACTGCTTTTATTTCATCGCCGATTACCATGCGCTGACCAGCAATCCGTCCCCCGACGAGATTGCCGGCCATACTCTTGACGTTGCGATGGACTACATAGCTCTGGGGCTCGATACCGACAAGACCGTCTTCTGGCGCCAGTCGGATACGCCCGAAGTCGCAGAGCTCACCTGGCTGCTTTCCTGCGTGACCCCGATGGGGCTGCTGCAACGATGCACGAGCTACAAGGACAAGATTGCCCAGGGCCTGAGTCCCAACCACGGTCTTTTCGCATATCCGGTACTGCAGGCCGCGGACATCCTGATCTACAACAGCGACCTCGTTCCCGTCGGCGCCGACCAGAAGCAGCACATCGAGGTTACTCGCGACATCGCGGCCCGTTTCAACAATGTCTATGGCGAAGTTTTTGTCATACCGGAGGATCATATCATCGAGTCCGTAGCGATTGTCCCCGGCGTGGACGGCCGGAAAATGAGCAAGAGCTACGGAAATACAATTGAGATATTCGAGCCGGAAAACAGCGTCAAAAAGAAAATTATGAGAATCGTTACGGATTCGACTCCGGTTGAAGAACCCAAGGATCCCGAGAAATGCAATGTATTTGCCCTTTTGAAGCTGGTCGCTTCGCCCGAGGAGCTCGGCGAGTGGGACAACAAGTATCGCAGCGGGGGCATGGGATACGGCCAGGCCAAGAAACGCCTTGCCGAGCTGGTGATAGATCATTTCAAGCCGTACCGGCAGAAAAGAGCCGAGCTTGAAGACAACCTCGATCATGTAAAGAAGGTTCTTGCCGACGGCGCCGAGCGCGCCAGGGCCGTAGCGGGCCGGACGCTCGAAAAGGCCCGGCAGGCCGTGGGGCTGAGAAGATAATTATGGCCGATTACCGCGTAGATCTCGAGGTTTTTGCAGGTCCTCTGGACTTGCTGTTATACCTTGTTCGCAAGGAAGAGGTGGACATCTACGACATTCCCATCGCCAAGATCACCGACCAGTACATCCACTATATTGAAATGCTCAAGAGTCTCGATATCGATCTTGCTGGCGATTTTCTGGTGATGGCGGCGACGTTGATGCAAATAAAATCCGCAATGCTCCTGCCGAAAGCCGAGCCGGGCGGGATCGAGCAGGACGATTTGTCCGATCCTCGCAAGGAGCTCATCCGCCAGCTTCTCGAATACAAGAAATTCAAAGACGCCGCCAATCTATTGAATGCGGCAGCAGATGAGCAGAAGGAGCGATATCCGAGGCCCGATACAATCGTTCAAAACCTCAAAACCGACTCGGAGCCGGAGATCGACATCGAACAGGTAAGCATTTGGGATCTGCTCGAGGCCTTCGATCTGGTGTGCAGGTCTATCGGCAACGTCGGCGACATAAGCCAAATCAAGGACGACACGCCAATAGACCTGTACCAGATCGAGATTCTGCATCGCCTGCAAAACGACGGGCCAACAACGTTCGAGCGCATCTTTGAATCACGAATGGATCGTGCCGTTCTGGTAGGGCTTTTCCTGGCAATGCTGGAGTTGATCCGGGAAAAACTGATATGGGCCGAGCAGTCCGCCGAGTCAACGATATTTATTCGAGCCCTGACCGATGAACCCGCCGAACAGGCGGTGCAGAAAGCCATCGTTGCCGGCGAAGACGACCGCGAGGAAAGCGGCGCGCAGCCGTCTATTCCAATTGCGGAACTGCCCGGTAAAAGCGGCACTCAGAACCAAATCGAGACAGAACGATCGCAGGAACGACAAGCCATACCTATTGCCGAACTGGCCCCGGAGGAAAAATCCTCGATTTCATCTCAACATCAGAAGGAACATTTGGCCGAAAGCCCCGATGAATCCGAACATCACGCTGCAAGATAGCAGCTCATTCGCTGGGTAAATTCCAGGGTTTTTTGCTTTTGCCCTTTTCTGCAGTATACTTTAAATGCCGGTGTGCAAAGACAACAGATGCCGTTGAGCATCTAAAAGACTATTCGCACCGCGGGTGTGAAAATGGCTGATTTTCGTACTTAATCCCCCGGCGTTTTATGTCGATCATACTCTATGTAAGCCCGGCTGCGCTTGTGCTCTAACGGCAATACCGGGCTGGTAATCGCTGAGGAGCCGAAAGTGAGGGTGCTCAAGAACACAACGTCCGAAAAAGTCATGCTAAAGGATTAGTCCGGACTTTGTTCATCTCGCTCGGAGACTACTCAGGACGCTTCGAAAACCAGGCTAAAACATAGAGGAGAAAAATGATTGCAGGAATATGTAAAACCAGAGCCCGTAGAGGTGTGACGCTGGTAGGCGCGCTGGTAGCAGTTGTTGTACTACTCATAGCTCTTATCGGAACATCCACGTTCCGATACGCTGCCGCATTGGACAGCCGGAGAGCCAACGCCCAAATAACCGCAGCCAGAGCCGCGCTGCTGCTCTGCGAAAGCTGGCGGGGCCTCAAAGGCGATGAGACACACGATCCGATACAACTTGCCGGCGGGGATTTTGAAGTCAAGGCAAGCACCTGGAGCGGCCACGTTACGCCGGATGGTTACACCCTGCTGGGCAACTACGAGATCGTAATGGACAGCACTGATGCCGATAGTTTCAACTACTATGCGACTTTGTCCTGGGAGGACGTAAAGGCCGGATTGAGGGCCCTGAATGTCAATGTTGCCTGGGCCCAAAGGAGCGAGAGCGAAGAAGGCGCAAAAAACGTAGATAAATCTTACGTGCTGACGGTCTACACCCAAACCGATTAGAGGACCGTATACGTTGAGGATGATGAAGATGATCAAACAAAATGGGCCAAGAGCGCCGCGCGGTTTTACGCTCGTGGAACTGATGATAACCACCTTAGTGATGTCTATCGTCGGATTTGCAATCGGCGTGGTCATTGTTGACGGCCAAACAAGTTGGAACGTCATGTACGAGCGCATCAATTCCGACATTGTCAGTGACGGGTACGCCGCAAGGCATAAATTCGATTCCGTCATGCGCAGCGCGAGCAGCGGCCAAGTCGTGCTGGCCGGCGACGGCAGTTGGATCGAGGTCTATTCTTATGCATCAGCCGCTTCGTCCGCCGTCGATCGCTACTGGCGCTTCTATGCAATGGACGGAGACCTTAATGCCGAGTACGGCCAGCTTGACCCGAGATCGACTCTGAGCACCGAGACCGTCTGCGAAAACGTCTCTGATTGTACCTTTCAGCAGTTTGGCCAGGCCATTCAAATGACGCTGGTGCTGGATGATGGGGAACAAACCGGTACGGTAATATCCTCTGCCGTCGCACACAACCAGTAGCAAAGCCAATTCTATGATGATGGATCCAAGGTGAAATATGAATAATCTGCTCCAGAGAAGAAAAGGCGCCGCAGTACCGCTGGCGATGATCGCGATCATGATATTGCTTGCGATGGGGGTCGGTCTGCTAAGTCTTGGCAGGACCGCTCGAGTTTATGCCGTGCGAACTTCGACTGCTATTGCGGCCCGTGCAGCCGCCGATTCCGGATTGACGATGGCGCTGTTCGAAATGAACGATCAGCTACAGGTCAAACCCTGGAACGACAGCACTTTGCCGGTCGCAACAAATGAAGCTCTTCCATCCTGTGCGAATTTCTTCAGCTATACGGTCACAAATAACGGCAGCGGCAGTTATACTGTCACCTCCACCGGCACTTCTGGGCTGAGTCAAAAGGAGGTAAGCTGTAATCTGGAGCTTAGGGGGCCGTTCGATTATGCCATCTTCGGTAGAGAAGGCGCGGAGTTAAGGAATTCCGCGACGATAGACTGGTACAACTACGACGCCGACGATCCGCCCCTGAAGATCGGCACCCACAGCATCGAGGAAGATGCAATCATATTGAAGAATTCGGCAACCGTCAACGGTGATGTGGTTGTAGGAGTGGGCGGAGACCCGGACGTCGTGATCGACAACTTAGGAACCATAACGGGCGATAGTCTCGTCTCGGCCGAAGAACACGATATGCCGGCAATTACTGTGCCGGAGTGGCTTGATTTGCTTTCCTCCAGTGGGCAAATAAAGAACGATGAGGTAGTGATAACCTCGGCTAAGTACAGCAGCATCGACCTCAAGAACAGCAAGACGCTCCAAATTGACGGCGATGTCACCCTTTATGTTACGGGTGATGTTACCCTCGGCAATTCCGCTGAGATAGAGGTTCTGGAGGACTCGTCTTTGATCCTGTATATAGGCGGGGATCTTGAGGCCAAGAACTCAAGCAAAATCAACAACCTGGCAAAGGACGCCAAGAAACTCCAAATATACGGCCTCGATAGTTGCGAAAGCATGGAGTTCAAGAATAGTAGTGATTTTTTCGGGTCGATCTACGCCCCGAACGCAGACGTGACGCTTCACAATTCCGTTACCGTATACGGCGCAGTCGCCGCCAAGAACATCGATCTGCGGAACTCCGGCACGATGTACTACGATGCGTCCCTTAGAGATGTAACTGAGGACGATGAGGCCGTACGTTTTGTGATTACAAACTGGCACGAGGAATAAAGGGCGAATCGGCCTTCTCACGCACCAATGAAAATCCACCATGACTGAGCATTGAAAAAGTCAGTTCGGCCGATGGGAGCGTAAGATCTGCTCTAATCAATCGGGCCGAGAACCGGGCAGGCTGCCTAAAAGATCAAACTGCAACGTGGGGGGGGGAAATGTGGACAAATCTTACACGCCGGCAACCTGCACTCAAGTCAATTAGTGGAGCGGAGATAATGGGAATGTCTAAGATCATCAAGCAAAAAAGATACGGTGCCGCCGTTCCGATGGCACTGATTGCGATTATGATACTGCTTGTAATGGGGATCGGATTGCTCAGTCTCGGTATGAACAGACGAATCTACGCGGCTCGAACGTCCTCGGTTATTGCGGCCCGCTGCGCTGCCGATTCCGGGCTGGCGATGGCGCTTTTTCAAATGAACGACAGTCTGCAGACCAAGCCCTGGAAATTGGATGCTCTGCCGGAGGCTACGGACGTGAAATTGCCCTATTTTGATGCTCTCTGCAGTTATGAGGTTACCGGCGACCTTTCCGGCGGCTACGTCGCCGCATCCACCGGCAAATTCGGCTCGGCCCGGAGGGCTGTCAGCGCCAATCTGGAACTGAAGGGACTTTTCGACCACGCCGTCCTTACCAGGGCGGATCTGATACTGAAATCGGGCACGAACCTGAATGCGTATAATTCGGCCGATCCACTCGATTCTAATACGGATGCGGATATCGCCACGCAAAGCATTGCAGAATCAGCTATAACTCTGAACTCAGGGGTCAGTGTTTCAGGCGACGTCAGAGTAGGCCGCGGAGGCGATCCGGATTCAGTCATCAAAGACCTTGGCGCCGATGTAGGTGGATGGAAGTACGCAATGCCGGAAAATGAGCGCTTCCCGGAAATCGAAGTCCCCGTCCTTTTCGATAGCGGAACCGACATCAACGCCAAGGGCTCTACCGTGACGATTACACCTGCAGACAGTGGCATATATACAGATATCGCCCTGAAATCAACAGGGGCCCCGGGAATGTTATTGATACGAGACGGAGATGTCGAGCTGCACGTCACGGGAGATATAAACCTCGGTAACTCGTGCGAAATTGTTGTCGAAGACGGCTCAACCCTTAAGCTCTACGTAGACGGAAATGTTGACTGCGACAACGGCAGCAGCATCTGGGCGGAAGATTCGTCAAAGAGTGCAAAAGCACTCACACTGTATGCCACGGGCGATGGTTTGCAGGACTTCGACCTCAAAGCCAAAAACAATTGGGTTGGCACGGTTTACGCCCCGAACGCCGACGTCACTCTCTATGCCGGCGGAGACATATACGGGGCCATAATCGCAAACAACTTCGAGTTGAAGTCCGGCGGCGACTACCACTACGACCGAGCATTGAAGAATGTAAGTCCTGATGATGAGGGTGTAAGGTTCGTGCTCACTAAATGGAATGAGAAATGAGCAGTCGCCACTTAGGAAAGCTCCTGAAGACGACTGCTGTACATTTGGCCAATAAAAACGCCCTGGTTGGGGGGGGGGGGGAGAAAGTTTTAAGCTGAAATTTTGGCTTGGTTCAAGAACTCTTGATTTTGGGTAACAGTGGATAGGGAGCCATGGTTCCCAAATGGTCATGGGTATTGGCTTTGGTTATGGGTAGCGTTAAGGTACGGCCGATCAGTTTCGGCGGA
>Ga0180431_10008409_pt1 | contig 11838 bp, 9 predicted proteins | sample SS_ome_11_FD_132459 | JGI IMG/M metagenome (GOLD analysis project Ga0180431, IMG submission 132459) | Hypersaline lake sediment archaeal communities from the Salton Sea, California, USA - SS_1_MS_1 metaG | ecosystem: Environmental > Aquatic > Non-marine Saline and Alkaline > Hypersaline >...
CATCATCTACTGCACACATGACCGTGGCTTCGATTGGGGGGATCTCTCCTGGAAATTCGTGTATCGTGAGCTGCCCTTTGTAGAACCCCCTACGGTGGGTTTTCAGCCAATCCTCTATCGCTGCACTATGTTCATCGCCATTTTTGTAAAAGTGGTTGTGCTCGTTTCCCTTTCGGAGCAACCACTGTTCCAGACCTTTCTTCTGCGGAACATTTTCGGAGAAGGAGAATTCCAGCGCGGGATCGGAATATGTCCCCCAACTATCCAAGCTGTACGTCTCATCATCCAAAGTGTCGTAGACTCTCACGGTGAAGCCATAGCCCGAACTACCCCCCGTCTTGGAAACGGTATAGATCTCCCTGTATCCGTCATCATCGACGTCGATCACGCCAAAGCCCGCCCGGGAGAACTCGAACAGGCCGAGATTTCGCTTCTGATACAGACTTCCGGATCCCTCCAGGAGATAGACCGTCTCGTACCCCAAGTATCCCTGACTTTGCTGGTACGGATCACTCTTGGCAAGAACCGCGATGTACTGCCGTTCGCTGCCCACGTTCCTGAACGGGATGGCATCGAACGCATCTGCTTCTATGTGCATGTTGGCAACTTCCATCGCCTCGGCTTGAGACATGTCCTGCAGATCCGTGTACCACTCGCGCAACTCTGCCCAGAAAGCGACAGCCCCCGCGATAACTACCACGACGAGGGCCCCCAGCAACCAGACCCAGACTGGCACCGGTCGGCGTTGTGGATGACCCTCCCGGCGGACCCTCTCCTGTTCCCGCCCATGCGCGAGTTCGGTCTCGAGGTCTGCGATCTGTTCCTCCAGTCTACGCTTTTCCTTTATCAGGCCCAGCGGGATATCGGTCGAGACGACGTACTCGGACATCCTTTCCTCAACCAGCCGGAGATTCTCGCGCAGATTCTCAAGCTGTCTTTGCTTTCCAAGATCATTTATGGTCATCGCGCCCCCCTGGACGACTGTAGGCTGTCAGAGCACTCGAGCGAACAACCAACCCAAACACCTCATCGCACCGCTGCATACACGCTCTGCCCAGCCCCCCAGTAATTGGCATACACGTGCTGGTAGACGTCGTCCCGCTTCTGCTCGCACAGATCCTCACTGTAGCATTCAGGGAGCTGCTCGTAGAGAATGTCCTCGATCGCCAGGCGGACGGCGGCGCGCGATTGCTGGCGCTTTTTCCAGTCGAGCACGAGCTTGCGGTTGAGCGCGTCCAGGAGTTCGTGGGCCACCTGCTTGACCCTGCGCTCCTCTTTTGCGCTCAGGTGCATGTCGGGCCGGGTGAGGATGTCAAAGACCGCGAGTTCCTCCTCGCTGAGCCCCTCGCGGACGTGGCGCTGCTCCTCCTCGCCTAGCCGCCGGGCCAGGTCGACGAGCTGGTCAAAGTAGCTCTCGGTGTTGGCCGACCCGGCGTTGTACGCGTCGATCAGGCGCTGGAATTCCTCCAGGTAGTCGATGCGGCTGCGGTTGCGGCGCACCATGCGGAGCAGCTTGGCGTTGATCGTGCCGCGCAGCTTTTCGGCCTGGGTACGCCTGCGCCCCTGCGCGAACTGCTCTTTCAGCGCGTCGAAATCGACCTGGCTCAGATCATATGGGGCCGCTGTCTCGCGGATGACGTACTCGCGTGCCTCGATGGAATCGTCGAGCAGAGCCGTGACCTCGCCCTCGACGTCGGGCGTCTCGATCTCGGGAGCCAGGTTGCGGATCTTGTCCGCCAGGTAGAGAAAGAGCCTGCGCCTGGCGACGAACTCCCCGGCGCGCGGGTCGGGCAACACCGCCCTAAAGAGGCGGTCCACGTTGGCGACCAGGTTGAGAAAGCGCAGCTTGAGCTCATCGTTGAGGATGATCCGCTCGACCGAGTCGTCCACCGCCTCCTCGGTCTGGGCATCCACCAGCCGGACGGTCGCCTGGTCCATCAGCGCGACGTGGCTGAAAGCATCGCTTCTTTCGAGAAGCACCCCGACGTCGACGCCGCGCTCGGTGCAAAACGCCTCGACCTCGGCGATGGCGGCGCGCAGTTCGTCCACCTGGGCCGCCTTGTCCTTGATGGGGTAATCGCCCTCCGCCCCCGTGCCCGTCGCATAGATGGCGAGCGCCCGCTGCAACTCGCGAAAGATGCCCACGTAATCGACGATCAGGCCGTTGACCTTGTCGCCAAAGACGCGGTTGGCGCGGGCGATGGTCTGCATGAGTGTGTGGTTGCGCATCGGGCGGTCGAGGTAGATGGTGGAGCAGGAGGGGGCGTCGAACCCGGTGCGCCACATGGCGCACACAAAGGCCAGGCGGAAGGGATCGTCAGGATCCTTGAACTTTTCGTCCAGGTCCTCCTTTATCATCCGCTGGCGGTGGGGGCGGATGTCGAGGCCGTGCTTGGCAAAGTCGCGGATCTCGTTCTGGCTCTGGGAGATGACGACGGCCATGTCGGTGGTTTCCATGTAGGCGATGAGATCTTCCAATTCGGCGCGGGGGAGATTCCTCGATTCCGCTTCGCTCCACTCGGAATGACGGGATGAGGGGTCGGCGATTGGGGCGCGGAGATCGGCGAGGGTGCGCTGCCAGTGCTCCTGTACCTTGTCGTACATCTTGACCGCCGTGAGACGGTCGATGGAGACGACCAGCCCCTTGCCGCGGTGGCCGCGATGGATAAAGTGATCGACGATGTCGGCGGCGACCTTGTCCAAGCGGTCGTCGCGGGTGATGACGTGGTACTCGCGGACGAACTCGCGCGCCAGGACGGCCTCGGCCTCGGCGTCCACGTCGGCCCGCTCCAGGACCGCCTCCATATCGGCGTTGAGCTCCTCGTTGGTGAGCTGTACCTCGGGGATGCGGTTCTCATAGTACAGGGGCACGGTGGCGCCATCCTCCACCGCCTGCCGAAAGTTATAGACGCTGACGTAGTCGCCAAACACCTCGCGGGTCAGCTCGACCTCGTCGGCCATCAGGGGGGTGCCGGTGAAACCAATAAAGAGGGCGTTGGGCAGCGCGCGCCGCATGTTCATCGCCAGCGTGGCGTACTGGGAGCGGTGGGCCTCGTCGGTCATTACGACGACGTCGTCCCGGTCGGAGAGCACGGGGTACGGGCGGCCATCGCGGGTGTGGAACTTTTGGATCAGCGTGAACACGTAGCGGTGATCCTCGCGCAGAAGCCGCTTGAGGTGTGCGCCGCTGCCGGCGCGGACCTGCTTCTCGTCCTCCGTCACCACCCCGCACCGGCAAAAGTTCTTGTACACCTGGTCGTCCAGGCCGGCGCGGTCGGTGACGACGAGAAAGGTCCAGTTGCCGCCGACCTTGCGCAGGACCTTTTGGGAAAAAAAGATCATCGCAAAGCTCTTGCCGGCCCCCTGGGTGTGCCAGAAAACGCCCAGACCTCGGCCCGCCGGAGAAGCCCGCCCCTGGCTCCGGCGGACGTGTTCCAGGGCGCGGAGGACGTTCTCGACGCCCAGGTACTGGTTGTTCATGGCGGTGACCTTTTCCAGGCCCCGGCCGCCCTCGTGGTACAGCGTATAGTTCTCGACGACGTCGAGCAAGCGCGCCGGGGTGCAGGTGGAGCGGACCAGCGTCTCCAGCGAGATGACGCCCCGTTCGCGCTCGTCGGCGACCTTTTTCCACGTGCTGAAACGGCGGAAGGACGCACTGAGGTTGCCGACGACCGACTGGCTGCCGTTGGAGAGCACCACCAAGCCGGTGTACCAGAATATGCGCGGGATAGTGTCCTTATAGTCGCTCAGGTTGCGCTCGTAGGCGTTGATCAAGCGCCTGTGGTGCGCCTTGAGCTCGCCAAAGAGCAGCGGGATGCCGTTGACGAAACCGACCAGGTCGGGCCGCTTGCGGCCCAGGTCGCTGGTGACCCAGAGCTGCTGCACCATCAAAAAGTCGTTGTTGGCGGGGTTCTGCCAGTCGATGACGCGCACCCGTCCGGCGCGCTCGCGCCCCTCCCCGTCGCGGAAGGTGACCAGCACGCCGTCCCTGAGCAGCCGGTAGACGTCGCGGTTGGCCTGCGCGAGCGCCATCATGCTGCGCCCGCGGTCCAGCTCGGCGAAGGCGGCCTCGATGGCCGCCGGGGGCAGGTCGTGGTTGAGCGTCCGCAGGGCACGGCGCAGGCGAGGGGCGAGGAGGACCTCGGTCTCGTCGGTGCGGCCCAGGTAGGGGCGCGCGGGCGTGGCCCCCTCGGGCGCGAACGCCTCGTAGAAGGCGTTGGCCGTCTGCCAGCCCAGGCTGGCAAAGAGCTGCATCGTGGCACGTTCCAGAGCCGCTTCGGAGTCAGCGTCAATGGCCATTCATATCACCCCATCACCTATCTGGTCACCAATTTGGGATAATTTGCGAAAAAACTATTGACAAAAACGCCATTATCCCTTATACTATAACCAGCTCATCTACCAGGTGTAGAAGGAGTAACGATGTCGTTCCCTATGTGGGAGCGGCATTCGCTTTTATGTAGGCCTCATACTCCGCCTGCAACTTTTTCTTGCGATGCGACCGTGTGACGGGGTATGCCGTCCACAGCAAGACATATCCCTTGCGCACAGCCAGAACAACCAGGTATTCAACCGTCTCGAACCAGAGGCAGATACGTTTCTCCCTCTTTCTTCTGTTTGTCCATACCTTGATGCCCGGCCGATCGCTGTGTTCGATGACCGGTCGAGGCCAGCGAACACGCTCGCAGCGACGTAGATCTGGCAGACGGTCCTCTTCGCTATCCCCTGAAGAAATCAGGTGCCAGAATGTCGCTTCCTTACCCTGCGCCATTGGATGGCGCTTCAAGGCCAGTTGCGTACCGCGAAATGAGGGCGTACTGTCAACAAAGTCCCGCTTGAAATACTTGTACAGGGCACTGACGTAACGATCCCAGTCTCCCCCATAGTCCTTGAACAAGACGAGCGGGGGAAGCCATTCAGGTGCGTTTGTCATCCTCAGATCTCCGTTGCACGCCAGCGAAATAGATTGACTTTTTCTTCCCGGAGCAACGTGGTGCGTGTCAACGCATAGCCTGATCGTGCACGCATACGATCGACCAGACGTGTCTTGGCAGTGCTGGTCGAAAGGCCACGGTTGACGTAGGAAACCGTGCCAATGAGCAAGTCGGTTAGCTGCAAAACCTCGACCTCGTGAGACCGAACTAGCTGCACCCTCTCGATAATCTCCCGTGAAAAGTCATACATGTTATTGCACAGCACGTCGTGCAACTTGGCTACCTTGGCTGGTCCCCGCGTGTCCTTATAGTCCAGATAGATCCTATACCTGGCATCAGGCTGCAAGATGACTTTGAGCATGTCAAAGTACATCTTGTAATACCAATCGTCGTGCGTCTGGCCATAGCGATCATGTCGGAGCTTGGACTTGTCCGGCGCGATCAAAGCTCGAAAATGAAGGTCGTCGTCATCAAAGAAATAGTCCATGACATCCAGGTAGAACTGGACCTTGGCCGGAGAGACCTTTACCCACTTGATCTCGAAATCGGGCGACAGCCCATGATCCACCTTGATCTCGCGGACGCGGGCTGATACCTGGCGTGTTCTCTCCAGCGGACACCATACCGCACCAAGCACCATCGCCTGTTGGCAATCCTTCTCGAGATGACAACTCTCGTCACAATACACGTTAAAAATCTGAGTCATCGCCCAATTCCCTCTGTATCGATATCCAGTCTCGACACGTCGAGCTGGCCGGAGATGAGGCGGGGGAGGAGAAGGTCGCGGGTGCGGCGGAGATTGATGTTGCAGAAGATCATATTCTGGATCTGCGCGACTATGTCCTCCACTACTGTGTTGAATCGAGACAGAAGCGGTCGAGGCGGTAGCAAGACCGGATATTCCACCAGTACTTTCCAATTGGCACGCGGCATCTTTGTCCCTTGAGAAGTCAATGTCGCGTACTCTACGAATTCCTCGCTCGAAACACACGCAAGTGTCAAAGCGAAATACTCTGGTGCCTTGGGGATAATCACTATGGCGTCAGTTGAGCACACACCTTGTACTAGTGCAACACCAACCTTGTGGAAATACGGCCTGATTTTGCCAAAGAGTATCTCACCCTTTTCGAATACGAGCTTCGTACTCTTGGTCTCCGCCGCCCTCCCCCAATCTGAGAGCGCAATCGACTTCTTCGGCATATGAGCCAGGCCAATGTACGGTGTCGCAGGATCAACCTCTTCCGGCTTGGCGCTTCGTCGAACCTCATCGGCAATATCACCAAGTTGCTTGAGTTCCCATCCTTGTGGAACTGCCTCTATCTTAGGTCCCAAACCTCCGTTCGACCGCTCAGGGTAGACTTCCATCATCGGCACGGACTCGTGGCCGGGGAAGCGGAAGTGGACGAACCACTCGCGATAGAGAAGCTGGGCCATTTCCTCCAGGATGGCGATGCGGCGGGCGTTGTTTTCGATGAGGTCGTCGTAGGCGGAGAGGATCGCGGCGATTTTGCGTTGGGTGGGCAGAGAAGGATATGTGATCGGCACGCTGCGCACAATGCTTGTGTTGAGGTTGGGCATTGTTGCGCCAATGGCCTGGTTATAGATCCAGGTGACAACAGCGGGTTGTCCCAGGTAGTAGTACAGGAAAACGGGATGAACGACAGTATCTCCCAGGCTGATGCGCATGCATCCTGTGCCACACATCCATCCCGCTTCCCGGCCTGTTATCAATGCCCGGCGGCCAATATCTCCTCGGCGGGCATACACAATATCTCCAACACTGAGCTTGTGCCTGGAAAGTCGTTCTACATCTTCAAACCCGATACGGGCAACACTCTCGACTGACACCCTGCCTTCGACTAGGTCTTTCGGCATGACAACTGGGGTGCCTGCGTCTCTGTAGTCAGACTGGTGTAACTGCGAACCAAAGGGCCCGGTCTGTATCGTGCCATCTACCTCGTCGCAGATTTCGCCCAGGGTACGCGTGACAGGGTCTTTCATTAGTTCTATCCCAGCCCATTTAGGAACATCCGAAACAAGTCTCGGCATCCAAGACTGTCATTCGCCAGTCCACTATTCTGGCCCGGAACACCAGTATCCGTTATAGTACACTGCTCACCGCAACTCGCGCAGAATCTCGTTCGTCCCCTCCAGGCCAAACTCCTCGGGGTCGAACTCGCCGATCCACTCCAGGTAGTCCTCGTGCTCGGGGTGGTCGGGATTCCCAATGGCCTCCAGGAACATTGCGTAGCCCCACACGCCGCCCACGTCCTCCGGCGGGCAGGCGCGCTTTCCCTCGACGCACACCGGGTACCGCTGGCCCGGCTCCGGCGGCAGGATCTTTTCCACCAGCAGGTCGTGCAGCCAACTATCGCCAAAGTCGTACTCGTAGCGGAATTTGTCGCCCTCGCCACGCGCGATCTGGCTCAGCTTGAGCCGGCGCTCGTCGCGCATCTCGCGACCATAGTCCGGGAGGGGCTCGCCATAGTACACCTGCCCCACGATGAACTGGTGCAGGTGCGAGTTGGTCCACCCCATCGCCACCTGGATGATATAGTGCAGCTTTTGCAGGTTGGCGTCGCCCGGGACCAGGATGCGCCGCCAGATGGGCGGCTTGCTCCCCGCCAGCGTGACCTTGACCTGGTAGATCTTGGCCCGGGAAGCCCTGGCCCGTCCCCTCTCCCTGAGAACCGGCAGTTGGTCCGGTGGGACCAACACCCGGATGGCACGGGCCTTGCCCGGCTCCCGGGCGAGGAGGCCGCGCTCCTCCAGCCTCAGCACCATCTGGTGGATGGAGGGCGCGCTCACTCGAAAGAAGCGCTGCATATCCACCTGGGACGGCGGCCGGCCGTGGATGACGGTATAGTTGTAGATGAACGCCAGGTACTGGCCCTGTTTATCGGTATACTGGTAGTCCACCATTCTCACCTCCCACGGTTAGAGGTTGCCCAACAACTGCGACACGTTCTCCGCGATGCGCGCCTCCAGCTCGTGCGCCTCGGCGTTGAGCACCTCCAGCTCCTCGTGCAGCTCCGTCAGCCGCTCGGCAAAGTCGAAATCGTCGTCCTCCTCCCGCTCGGCCACGCCCACGTACCGCCCGGGGTTGAGGCTCCAGCCCTGGGATTCGATCTCGTCCACGGTCGCCACCTTGCACAGCCCTGGCACGTCCCGGTAGACGCCCTCGGGAAAGTGCTCGGCGCTCATCTCGCCGCTGCCCTGGCCGGTCTCGACCTCGCGGCCGCGGTAGAGCCGCACGACGTTGGCGATGAACTCGATCTGGGCGGGCGTGAACTCGCGGTGGGCGCGATCGACCTGGGTGTAGATGCGGCGGGCGTCGATAAAGAGGACGGTGCCGGGACCGCTCAGGCCCTGCCCCACAGCCCCGGGGCCATCCAGGGGCAGCTTGAACTGGGCGGCACCCTCCCCGCCCACGCTCGCCTTGCCCCGGTCCAGGAACCACAGCGTGCAGGGCAACGTGACGGTGTAGAAAAAGTTCGAGCCGACGGCGATCATCACGTCGACAGCACCGGTCTGGATCAGCCGCCTGCGGACCTCCAGCTCCGAGCCACGGGCGTCGGCGGCCGAGTTGGCCATCACGAACCCCGCCCGTCCGCTCTCGTTGAGCGCGCTGTAGAAAAGCTGGATCCACAGATAGTTGGCGTTGTCGACGCTGGGCATGCCAAAGGGATAGCGGGCGCGCTCGTTCTTGATGCGGTCCTTGTCGACGCGGTTGACGTTAAAGGGCGGATTGGCCATCACAAAGTCAAAGCCGGCAAAGCCTTGCTGCGGCGGCGTGGGAGCGGGGTCATAGTAGCTGTTGCCCTGGCGGATGTCGCCCTCCAGCCCGTGGACGGCCAGGTTCATCTTGCACAGGCGGACGGTGTCGTTGACCCGCTCCCGACCATAGACGCTAAAGTCGCCAGCCCGGCCCTGGTGGCGGCGCACGAAGCGATCGCTCTGCACGAACATGCCGCCCGATCCCGCGGCGGGATCGAGCAGGTAGCCCTGGAAGGGCTCGATCACCTCGACGATCAGCCGCACGATGGAGGTGGGGGTAAAGAACTCGCCGCCGCGCTGACCCTCGGCCATGGCGAATTTGCCCAAAAAGTACTCATAGATGCGGCCAAAGACGTCCCCCTCGATATCCATGGGGACGCGGTTAAAGATGCGCAGCAGCTCGCGCAGCGTGGCGTTCTCAAAGCGGACGTAGGTCTTGGGCAGGACGTCCTTGAGCGTCTCGTTGTACGCCTCGATCCCCTTCATGGCGTCGTTGATCGCGCACCCCACGTGCTCGCCCTCGGGGAGCTCGACCAACCGCTGGTAGCGGGCCTCGTCGGGGAGGTAGAGCACGCCCGCGGCCTTGTAGCGGTCGGGCGAGAGCGGGTCGCGGCGGCGGCGGCGCGAGGTGCTCTGTTCCGCCCCGGCCAGGAACTGTTCGGTGGCGTGGGCGAACCTGTGGTCGGCGTACTTGAGAAAGATCAGGCCCAGGACGGGGATGGAATAGTCGGCGGCGCGGAGGCGAGAGTTGGCGCGCAGCTCGTCCGCGGCGTCCCAGAGGTTCTTTTCGAGCTCGGCGTTGTTGGATGGCATCGTAGTATCAGTATACGGCAGCTTGGCTCAGAAGTCAATAGGAGCCTTGCCCCGGTGTCAGGTTATGCTATACTATTTGTGCACGATCCACAGAGTGCCGCAAGACAGTCAGTGCGCCTTGGTGGGTAATATCACGGCATTGCACAGCCCGTTTATCCTCCGGGTGTGAGAAGATAGCTTGAAGCTGGGCCCCGTCGATGACTACCTCAAAGTCGTAGATTACGATCCCGCCAGCCAGGCCTTTTACGCCCCGGTGGACCTGAACGACAGGCATCTGCTGGCTCAAGACGGTCTCCCGCCGTCGGAAGGCAACCCTCAATCGCCTACTATAGCCCTTTCAAAAAGGCGCTGCTCTTTGCCGCGGATGCCCAAATGGGCAATTGGCTCTCCTGGCACGAATTGTCCTGACCTGGCGAGGGACTGGGCGGCGAAACGGTGACCGTCGCGGACCTCCTGCGACGCGCCGTGCTCTACAAGGTGGGACACCACGGCAGCCGCAACGCAACTTCTCCCACTCCTTCAACATCCGTCCCTAGCCCGAATCCCTGCCCCTCTACCAACTCTTGCAGAGCGATGCACACTTTGCACTTGGACATCTGGCTCACTGCCCCGTCGTCACTTGTGCAATGGCGCCCACCGGCTATAATCATCTCACCGACCGCCGTGCAGGAAAGCAGAAACCCACTCGGAGAATCCCGACCGAATCAAGGAGGCACGCTTGACCGTCATCCAGGTCGACCACCTGTCCAAGACGTTCATCACCAAGGAAAAGCAGCCGGGGCTCCGCGGCAGCGTCCGCGCGCTCTTTCGACCGATCCGCCGCGAGACGCAGGCGGTGAAAGACATCACCTTCTCCGTCAAAGGAGGGGAGCGGGTGGCCTTTATCGGCCCCAACGGCGCGGGCAAGTCCACGACGATCAAGATGCTCGTCGGCATCCTCTACCCCACCTCCGGCCAGGCGCAGGTGTTGGGGAAAACGCCGTGGCGCAAGCGCCAGCGGCTGGCCTATGAGATCGGCGCTGTCTTTGGCCAAAAGTCCCAGCTCTGGTACCACCTGCCTCCGCAGGATTCCTTCGACCTGCTGTCCCGCATCTATGAGCTGGATCGATCCGCCTACCGCCAGCGGCTGGACTATTTGGTCGAGCTGTTCGAGATCGGCGACCATCTGCCGGTGCCGGTGCGCAAACTCTCCCTCGGGGAGCGCATGCGCTGCGAGATCGCCGCCTCACTCCTGCACCGCCCGCGCATCTTGCTCCTGGACGAACCGACCATCGGCCTGGACGTGGTGGTCAAGCAGCGCATCCGCGACCTGATCCTGGATCTCAACCAGCAGGAAGGAGTCACCATTTTTCTCACTTCCCACGACGCCGGCGACGTCGAGGTGCTCTGCAAGCGGGCGATGGTGATCAACCACGGAGAGATCATCTACGACGGGAAGGTCTCGACGCTGAAGCGGGATTACATGCACACCAAGACGATCTCGCTCAAGTTGGGCGAGCCCTGGCAGGGGTTCGACAGACCGGGCGTGGACGTGCTCAAGCACAAAGGGTACGGGGTCAAGCTGCAGGTGGACACGGCAGTCGCGCCCATCGAGGAGACTGTGGGGCAGTTGCTGGCTCGGTACGCCATCGCCGACATCAACGTGGACAACCCGCCGATGGAGGAGATTATCGCGCGGATCTACACGCTCCGCGGGTGAGGGTCGGGAAGAAGCATCGCGGCTACGTGGGGCGCAGGGTGGAAGCTGTCGTGACCCCCAAACCCCTGGCACAGTCTCAGGGCGTCGTGGGGCGTCAGCACGATCTCGTAGCGGAAGCAGCAGTCCCCGCACCGCTTGCACTCAAAGCAGAAGCGGTCGTTGAGTGAGACCTGCTGCTTCGCCTTCCCGATCACCTCTTGTGGTAGTCCTCTTCCCATCTCTGCTCTCCTTCGTGTCCCCTGAACAGGGGAAGCTCATCCGTTCTTGTCATCACTGACGGCGGTGCCTGACCGACCTCCTTCCCCTCGATCGCGCAGTTCTGCTCGCTGAACAGTTGCCCCAGGTAGTCGTAGGGCTCATCGTACCAGGCTTCAAGCAAAGATCTGGCTAGGGGCATCAACCGGTCGGCCACCGGCCGGTCCTCCTTGGGCAGGGGATGGATCCGGACCACAGTCGGCCAGGAATCTCACCACCTGGTTGGAGCACCCCCCGGGCATCGATGAGACGAACGACTCGCTAGACTGGTTTGACGAGACAATCGTGATCGAGTAGAATCTGCGCAAAAGACCATACCTCATAGCGCCATCGGGTAACTCCCAGCGGCAAAGGAGAAAG
>Ga0180431_10008410_pt1 | contig 11833 bp, 10 predicted proteins | sample SS_ome_11_FD_132459 | JGI IMG/M metagenome (GOLD analysis project Ga0180431, IMG submission 132459) | Hypersaline lake sediment archaeal communities from the Salton Sea, California, USA - SS_1_MS_1 metaG | ecosystem: Environmental > Aquatic > Non-marine Saline and Alkaline > Hypersaline >...
AACTCCGATGCCACGAGTCGCTGGTGCCCATATTGGTCAAGAATGGTGTGACTGATGTTAGTCATTACAGCTCAGTGCCTTTGGCCGCGTAAACTCACAATTTGGGAGACACACCCATACAGAAAGGTGTGATCCGCGCCGTGCAGGCTATAGCCCTTGCCCGGTATCCAGGCCTCGGTGCTTTCGCGCCGGCCGTCGATGAACAGTTGCAGCGCCTCGTCGTTGGAGCGGACGTGGAGCGGGATGACCTCGTACCCGTTGAGGCGCATCCAGCTCTCCATCAGGCTCTTGATCGTGGCGTCGGGATCGCTCTGGTCCGTGACGACGATCTGCATCGGGCAGTGGTAGTCGATGTCCTTGCGCAGCTTTTCTCCGGCGACGCGGAAATGGGCCGGCTGGACGCCGTCGATGAAATAGAGGCCGAAATCCCGGGTCCAGGTGGTGGGGTTCAAATAGTCCGAGTTGGGATCGATGCCCCAGAGAATGCCGAGGGACCGGTCCTCGCGGTAGAGGAAAACCGAGGGAATGCCCATGTTGTCGAGGCGCTCACGCTCGACCCATTTGGAATCCTCCACCCAGGGGTAAAGATGTGCCTTCCAGCGGTGGGTATAGTCCGTGTGGTATTGGAGGCATATCTCATAGTCCTCCAGGTCCTGGTCGAGGGAGATATCATAGACCAGGCGCACGGCATGCACGTCGGGCGGAGTCTCTAGCGTCACTGTGAAGGAAATCGTCACAGCGTCAACCTTGCCCTCTCCCGAGAGAACGGCCCTGGTGCTGTCAGGCGTATCGACCTCTGAGGCAAAGAGCCAATGCTCTTCTCGGGTCTTGCGATGCCTCAGGCAGAACATGCCCTGGGTGAGCGGCGTCTCTAACAGTTCGCCGTTGACGTGGATGGCTCCCAGGGCGTAGCCACCTGGCCCTCTGGCGAGGGCCCACTTGATGCCCACGTTGTTTTGAAGTACGACGCTCTCACGGTCTGTTGTCATCACTTGCCTCCTCTTGTTCCTGCGTTCTGACCCCGCATCTGCTCTCCTGGGGCGACCACGAGTCGGTGGGCGCGCGGCCTACGCCCCTTTGACCGATCCGATCGTGATGCCGGAGATGATGCGCTTCTGAAAGAGCAGGAACAGGACAATGGGTGGAAGGACGCTGACGGTGCTGCCGGCCATAATCGCACCCCACGGCTGCCTGAACCGCGGCGCGGGAAAGGAGGCGATGGCCACGATCACGGTGTACATATCGGGGCTGCGCAGCATGATGAGCGGCCACTGATAATCATTCCACGTGCCCATGAAATCCATGATGGCCATCGTCACCAGGGCTGGACTGATGACGGGCACCACGATGCGCCAATAAATGCCAAAGTCGGTGCAGCCATCCATCCGGGCCGCGTCCAGCAGCTCGTCGGGGACGGCGGATTTGATGTACTGGCGGAAGAAAAAGATGCCAAAGGCGTTTGCAGCGCCGGGTATGATGAGGGACCAGTATGTATTGACCCAGCCAAGTGTTTTCATGACGATAAAGGAGGGCACGATGTTCACCACACCCGGCACCATGATCGTCCCCAGCATCAGCGCGAACAGGAACCTCTTTCCAGGAAAATTGAACTTGGCGAACGCGAACCCTGCCAGTGAGCACAGGAAGACGGCCAGCACGGTATAGTTGATGGAGACGAAGAGCGAGTTGTATAGATTCCGTAGCAGGGGCATGGTGCTGTTGAACGCGATGTCATAGCTTTCCCAGGTGATCCGGGATGGCAAGAGGCTCTGGGCGCTGCCAAGCAACTCGGTCGACGTCTTGAAAGAAGCGCTAACCATCCAGAAAAAGGGAAAGAGAAAGAGCACGCTGCCCAATATCAGCACGCTGTGAGCGACGATCTGGATCGATGCCCGCAGTACTCGTCGGTTGGATAGGGTCATTCCTTTGAGCACCACAGAACCTCCTACGCCTCATCTTCCGCTGTGAGCCTGGCCTGGATAATGGTCACGACGACGATGATGGCGAACAAGATAAAGGACATCGCGCTCGAATACCCGAACTTGTTGTACGAGAAGGCCGAGTTGTACAGGTAGAGCGAGGCAGTCAGCGTCGAGTTCAGGGGGCCTCCGTTCGTGAGCAACTGGGGTTCCGTAAAGAGCTCGAAAGAACCGATGGTCTCGATGATAAAGGCAAAGAACAGGACGTCCCTGAGCCCGGGGAGGGTGATGTACCATGCCCGCTGAAGCGTGGTGGAGCCATCTACCTGGGCGGCCTCGTACAGCGTGGGGTCGATGCTCTGCAGGCCGGCCAGCAGGATGAGCATGTACCACCCGAGGGCGCTCCAGATGTTCAGGATGATGATCGAGACGTTGGCCCAGAATGGCTCGGTGAGCCATGGGGGACCTGTAATACCCAGCGCCGTTAGCCCCAGGTTCAGGATGCCAAAGTGGGTGTCAAAGATGAGTCCAAAGACGAGCGCCATCGGGGCTATGGCGGTGATGTTGGGCAGATAGTAGATCACCCTGTATACATAACGCCCCTTGATCAGCTTTGAGTTGAGCACCACGGCCAAAATGAACGCCAATGCCAGGAGGAGAAAGATGTGCCCCAGCCACAAGGTGGCAGTGTTCTTCAAGCTGACCAGAAAACGGCTGTCCTGAAACGCCCTCGTATAGTTGGCAGGTCCCCTGTATCTCATTTCCCCGAGACCATTCCATTTGTGCAAGCTCAGGTAACCAGAAAACGCGAGGGGGAACGCATCGAGAAGCAGGAACCCGATAAAGAACGGCGTGATAAACAGGTAAGCGGCCCGGTTGTCCCATATGCGTCTAAAGATGCTCTTTTTCTTTCTCTTGGGGTACGCTGTGGCTACCATCCGGCCTCCTCGACAGGGGAGAGTGGGGATGGTTTGCCATCCCCACTCTTCCGTCTAGGGCGCTAAGCGACTATTCCTCTATGGAGAAGCGAACCGCATCCGCAGCATCGGCGATCGCCTGGTCCACGTCCTTGTTCCTTGCCCAGACCTCTTGGATCTCGACCATGACCAGATCGGTGATGTCATAGTAGTGTTGGGTGTAGTTGAAGGCGCAGGTTGCACTCTCCTGGATTTCCTTGTCCAATTTGCCGAGTTCCTGCCCCCCGTAGAAATCGTTGGGTCCGCTATAGTACGGGTGGTCAAAGGCAGGCAGGAAGGCGGGCACCAGCGCGTGTGCTGACGTCAGGTCGCCGGTGACGTCCTCGTTCAAAAAGCTGTGCTCAAAGAACGTCCAGGCGAGATCGACGTCTGCGCCAGGTTTGTTCAGGATGACCACGTTGGCCGAGCCACTCTCAAAGGCCGCCCGGCTGCCGCCCGGCTCCCAGGCTGGGAGGGGCATCGCGCGCCACGTGCCCTCTTGATCCTCCAGATCGAACTGGATCACCTGGTCCATCCAGTTGGCGCTGATGTACGAGGCGATGATGCCCTCGTTGAGCGCGTCAAACCACGGGGTCTCCCACTCCTCTACCCCGAGGAGGATACCCTCTTCGTATGCGTCGACCCACCACTCGAACGCCCGGCGGAAAGCGGGATCCGTGTCGATGGCGAGCTCGCCGGTGTCGGGGTCAATGTAGCTGGAGCATTCCTGGTTGAGCATAAGCTGGAGAGCCATGCCAGGCCCCCAGGCGATGTCCGCGTTGTGGATATAGCGGTCGACACCGTCGGCGAATTCATAGTCGCGGATCGTTTTGCCGGCTTCCAGGTAATCGTCCCAGGTCTCGATGTCATCGGCGTTGATGCCAGCCTCATCTAACACCTCCTTATTGTACCAGATCATGCCGGTGTTGGGCATCCAGGGCAGGGCGTATACCTTGCCGTTGTGGGTGACACCATTCAGGACTGCCGGGCTGATGTCGTCAGCATAGGGCGCGACCATGTCTGTCAGGTCGACCAGCAATCCCTCCTCGGCCAGCAGCGGGATGTAGGACGTGCTCATCTCGGCTGCATCTGGCATCGTGTCCCAGGATTCGGCGATCCAGTCTGCCCTGAGCTGGGACAACAGATCCCCGTCGCCCTCACCGCCGGACACGAATATCCACTCCACGTCCGCATACGCCGAATAGTCCTTTTTCATCCTGTTGAAGCCATCCTCAAAGAACGTCGGGTCACCCCAGGTCGAGAACTTGAACTCGGATGGCGCCGTCGGTTCGACGTCCTCTTCCGCCGGCTCAGGTGGCGTCGTTGGGGCGGCGGTCTCGGCTGTTGGCTGCGGTTCCTCTGGCGCCTCATCTTCCACCGTCTCCGCGGGCGGGCGACCACAGCCGACCAGGACGCCCAAGATCACCATCAGGGTCACGAAAATGGTCAGTTTCTTATTCATAGCAGGTCTCCTCCATATGTGAGATGTGATTTGACTCGTCGTGAGTCACAGTCTCGGAGCAAAAGCATCGGGTGATCTTCCATACCACCTCCTTGGCACAGGTTGCCTGTTTCGGCAGGGTCATGGGAAAAACGCTGCAATGCAGGGAATCGTTTGCGTTTGACGGTCATCCCTAGCCACCATTACCAGGATACCAGAGTTGAGGTATCAGCGTCAATACGTCTGCGGACATCGTTCGGACATGTTTTGGACATACCTTGCGACCGGCAGTGTTTGTCCTTCGGTATACCAGGGATTATAATCTGGATAGCGACCGACGAGGGTCAGGAGGTATCCATGCTCGTGCAATTGACCGAACGTGAGGTTCGCGACGTACTCGCCGACCTACGCGAGGAGTCGCTTGAGGAATTGTTGCGTTGGCTTCCTTTGCCAACTGCTCTCGTGTTCTTTGACATCCTGATGCCCGCCAATCAACTCTTTGACCTGGAACCCTGGTCCGTTGCCGGCATCACCGTCTGGGCGATTCTGTCCTGTGTGCTGGCTTTCTGGCTCAGGATGCACCGCCCACGCCTTGCAGCCCTCGTCTACATAGGGGGGCTCGCCGGCGCCACGCTTGCCCTGGTCTGGATGTCCTTCTCCTTGCTCAGCATATCCATCCTGCCAGCGATCATCCTGTTCAGCCTGGCGTTGCTGGGTACGCGCGTCATGATCTCCCTGGCCGGGTTGAGCAGTGTCGTTCTTGTGGCCTCCGCCTGGCAGCACGGCCAACTGGATACTGCTGGCCTGGCCCCCACATTCATCATATGGTTGACGGTCCTGGCTGCCTGGCTGTCGCAGCGCAGTATCGTGACAGCCGCCGAATGGGCTTTGAGCAGCTACAGGCAAGCGCGGGATTCCATGAAGAGCGCTCAACAGCACCGGGGCGAGCTGGCTCGCACGCTCAAGGCCCTCGATGATGCCTATCGCCGATTGGAGCGGTTCAGCGTGCAGTTGTCGCAGGCTCGCGAGGCTGCAGAGGAGGCGCGCAGGGCCAAGCAGATGTTCGTCGCCAACGTCAGCCACGAGCTGCGCACGCCGCTGAACATCATCATTGGTTTCAGCGAGATGCTGGCTCTTTCACCGGAGGCGTACGGGGCCGAGGCCGTGCCCCGTCAGTTCATGGGGGATATCAACCGGGTCTACCGCAGTGCCAGGCATCTGAAGGGCCTGATCGACGACGTGTTGGATCTGGCACAGGTCGACGCCCGCCGCATGCCGCTGATCACCGAGCGGGCCTCTCTGTCAGAGATCATCGCTGAGGCTGTGGACATGATGGAGAGCCTTGCCGCGCAAAAGGGATTGGCGCTGGTGTGCGACGTGTCCGAGTCTCTCCCGCCCGTTTTCCTGGATCGGCTGCGCATCCGCCAGGTGCTGCTCAACCTCCTGAGCAACGCCGTCCGCTTCACAGAAGCAGGACAGATTGTCGTCTCAGCTCAGTTGCAGGATAAAGAGATCGTGGTCATCGTGTCCGATACGGGTTCGGGTATCGCAGCGGGGGATTTGGACAAGGTGTTTGACGAGTTCCGCCAGCTAGATGCCCCTCTCCACAAGCGCCACGGTGGCACCGGGTTGGGCCTGGCCCTGAGCCGGCGGTTTGTCGAGTTGCACGGTGGGCGGATGTGGGTCGAGAGCGAACTGGGGAGGGGAAGCCGCTTCCATTTCACGTTGCCCAGGATGCCTGCATCTGCGGCTCTGAGCGAGAGTGGCCCCGGGGCGTTCCCCGCGTCCTTGCCGCGTCGAACGCCCGTCGATCAGACCATCCTGGTGGATACGGAGGAGCCCATGGTGGTCAACCTGCTCAAACGGCACTTGCGTGGCTACCAGGTCGTGGGCGTGCCGGGCGAAAACATGTCGGAAGCGGTGGACACTTATCTACCCCAGGCGGTGGTCACGAGCAAGGTCGTATCACCAGAAACAGGTGCTGGTTCCCCGTCTGCAGGGGTGGGAGAGGGTGCGTTGCCCGTCCCTGTCATCACTTGCCCGCTGCCCGATCCCCGGCACCTGAGCCAGGTCCTGGGGGTCGAACATTACCTGGTCAAACCGATCACGCGCGAGCGCCTGCTGGGGCTGTTGGCGGGCTATGGCGACGTGGTGGAGCGCATTCTCGTCGTGGACGACGATGCGCAGTTTGCGGCGTTGGTCGCCCGCATCATACAGGGCGCGCCGCGTTCCTATGAGGTCGATATTGCCTGCGGCGGCCGTGAAGGGTTGGCGCGGATGAAAGAGTATACGCCTGACCTGGTGCTTCTCGACCTCACGATGCAAGGGCTGGACGGCATGGGCGTGCTGCAGTTCATGCGGGCCAGTGATCGGTTGCGCGAGGTGCCCGTCGCCATCGTCACTGCGCGTGACCTGCCGGGTGAGGAGATTCGTCTGCTGCCTCACAACAGGATCACAGTAAACGGGTCAAATAGCCTCACAGTCACTGAGGTTTTGACTTGTGTGCAGGCGATCCTGGATGCCCTTCCCCTGCCAGCGCCAGCATCCTCGCTTCCGCCAAGGCCCGAAGCAGATCGGCCTGCCCAACCGGCTTCTTGAGGGACATCTGAGCGCCCAGGGAGAGCGCCAGCTCTGGCTCTTCCAGGACGCTGCACACGATGACGGGGATGTGTGTGTTGGCCAGATCGGACCTCAAGACACGCAAGAATTCCCACCCGTCCTGATCGGGCATCATGAGGTCGAGCGTGATGATGTCCGGCTGGTCTGACCGGACGCGCTTGAGGGCCTGTTCTGCGTCTGCGGCATGGACGAGCCGGTATGGCTGGCCGGCGGCGTAGCGCTGGAAGAGTTCGAACAGCTCCTCGTTGTCGTCTACCACCAACACGAGCATTTCCTCCCGGAGGGGAAGCAGCACCCAGATCTGTGCCCGACCATGACCAGACTCCCTGAGTAGCTGGCCTCCCAGACTTGCCGTCAAGGTCCTGGCCGGTTCCAGATCGAGGCTCGTCAGATAGCGTTCTGTCTTGAGATCACCTTTTTGACATACGAGGTCCAGGCCGACGCCAATCGCTGCTTCTGACAGCCGTGCTCTGAAAGACAGTCGGGACAGGGGAAGCGTCTTTAGCGCGTGGCTGGCCAAACTGATCAATATCTGGCGCATCAGCGTGCGATTCACGTGAGGCTTGGGGAGGCCAGGCTCTATGTGCGAAGCCAGGCGCACGCCCCGTTCGTACGCCATGTCCTCCAGGAGAGACAGCAACTCCTCTGCCACATCGTGCAAATCCACCGGCTCCCGTTGCTGTGCCAACCGCTCGCTTTCCAGGCGCAGCGATTCTTCTGTTGTTGGCTCGGCGCCGGTCGCCGGCTCGACCAGATAGCGATCGTGCAGGATGCTGGCCAGGGCCTCGATGGCGGCGGCGCGATCTCGCCGGAGCTGCCTCCCTCCGATACTGAGTGAGTTGGCCACCTCCTGCCACTGACGTCCCTCCACGTACAGCCCAAAGAGTATGGCGTATGGCCGGCGCTCTGGTGCCCGGATGGGAACGCTGTCGCCGGGGTTGAGCTCCTCGATGGCATCCAGCAAGATGCGGCGCAACTCTTGGGCACGCGTGCGCGTCGCCACGGTTCGCTGGGGTACCAGGCGCTGTGCCAGGGGATGCCGTTGCAGGTGAACGTGGTCGTAGAGAAACGTCAGCGCATCGCGTACTTGCCGCACAAACTCGACGTCATTGCTCGTGTCGGGAGATCGGTCGTCCATCGAAAACCAATGTGTTTCTGTGATGAACGGATTATACTGCGATGAGGTGTCTGTGCCAAGGAGAATAGGGGGAGCGCCCCGCGCCCGTCGCTCCCGCAGGTGAGATTGTCGTCCTGCCAGAACATCCCTCATCTCCAACTGGAGCGCCCTCAAATATCTCTCGCGGTTCTCACAAGCTAGATGAACCATCCCGAGAATTGGCAACTATGTCTCTTCGTGGTATAGTGCCGCCCAAGGAGGGCGCGGTGAGCGAGGAACGGCAGGGGATCCGGGTGCGGGGGATGAACGGTGCCGACTGGCGCGGCCTGTACGAGATGCAGACCGACCGGCGCGTCTGCTGGGGGACACTCCAGGTGCCGTTCCAGTCGGAGGATGAGGTCAGAAAAAAGGTCGAGAACCCACCGGAGGGGCTGCACCGGCTGGTGGCCGAGGTGGACGGACGCGTGGTAGGAGTCACCACTCTGTATCGCATGCGGTCGCCGCGCAAGCGCCACGCGGCCGGTTGTAGCATCATCGTCCATCCCGACTATTGGAACCGGGGCGTCGGTTCGGCGCTGATGGTCGCGCTCCTGGATCTGGCGGACAACTGGCTCAACCTCAAGCGCGTCGAGTTGGAGGTCTATACCGACAACGCGGCGGCGATCCACCTGTACGAAAAGTTCGGCTTTGTGATCGAGGGCACCAAGCGCAAGTACGCCTTCCGCGAGGGGGAGTACGTGGACACCCACGTGATGGCGCGCGTGCGGGATTGATCCTGAATGCAGGAGGAAGCGATGCAGCCCAGGCGGCTGATCGTCGGCATCTCGGGTGCCAGCGGCGCGATCTATGGCATCCGCGTGCTGCAAGTATTGGCGGAGCGGTCCGAGATTGAGACCCACCTGGTCATCAGCCAGGCTGGACGGCTGACCATCGCCCACGAGACCGAGTGGGTGGTGGCGCAGGTCGAGGCGCTGGCGGACCGCGCCTATGCGCCGGACGATCTGGCGGCCCCCATCGCCAGCGGGTCGTTCGGTGGGCCCGGGGGCACGGGCGGCGGGATGGTGATTGCGCCATGCTCGATCAAGACGCTGTCGGCCATCGCCAACTGTTACGCCGCCGACCTGCTGAGCCGCGCCGCCGACGTCACGCTCAAGGAGGGTCGCCCGTTGGTGCTGGTCGTGCGCGAGACGCCGCTGCACCTGGGCCACCTGCGGCTGATGGTTCAGGCGGCCGAGATCGGGGCCGTGATCTTTCCGCCTGTCCCCGCTCTCTACGGCCGCCCGCAGACGGTGGCCGAACTAGTGGATGGGACGGTGGGGCGCGTGCTGGCGCGGGTCGGCGTGGAGAACGAGCTGTACACGCGGTGGGAAGGATGAGGGGGGGAGACAAGGGGACAGGGTGACAGGGTGACAGGGTGACAGAATCACAAGCCATTGACACACGTGCCGCCCGCGGCGAGCCCTCATACGTCTGGCGGGAGGGGCAGGAGCGGCGCTTTCAGATGGTGCGGCGCTGGACAGGGCTGGCGGGCCGGCGCGTGCTCGACGTGGGCTGCGGTGTGGGTATGTACACGGCCGCTTTCCTGCGCGAGACCCCTCGCGTCTTTGGCGTCGAGGTCGAGCGCGAGCGGGCGTTAGAGGCGCAGGAGCGGGCCGCAGGCGTGGCCCAGGCGCTGGGGGAGCGCCTCCCGTTTCCCGACGCCACCTTTGACGTCGTCTACTCGCACGAGGTGCTGGAACACGTGGCCGACGACCACGCCTGCGCGGCCGAGATGGTGCGGGTGACCCGGCCCGGCGGCCGCGTACTCGTGTTTGTCCCCAACCGGCTCTATGCGCTCGAGACCCACGGCGTGTTCTGGCGCGGGCGCTACCACTTTGGCAACGTGCCGCTGGTCAACTGGCTGCCCACGTCCCTGCGCAACCGGCTGGCCCCGCACGTCCGTGCCTACACCGCAGGCGGCCTGCGCCGCCTTTTTGCCGGCCTCCCGGTCCACGTCGTCCACCACACGCAGATCTTTCCGGGATACGATAACATCGTTGCCCGCGCCCCCGTGCTGGGGCGAACCCTGCGTGCCATCACGTACGCGCTTGAGCGTACCCCGCTGCGCGCCCTTGGGTTATCGCATCTGCTGGTGATAGAGAGGCAGTGAAGAAGCCTCTTGAATCATGGGGTGAAACAGCACCACGTGTTTTTGTCAGATGAAAAGAGGACCATTTCGGCTACGCTCTGATGACAAACGCTCTCCAGCATTGCTGGAGAGCGTTCTTTGCATGTCAAAAGCACCTAACGCGAGACATTACTATCCAGTGCCCACATCGTCGAAAGCAACCTGATCCTCACCCGTTATCTCGTATCTAATCAACTGAACGCCGGTACGGTTGAACCTCATCGAACTGGCTCGGCTGATAGCTTCTGGCTGGAACCGCCGGGCAATAATGTATGGACGAACAACATCTACTTCACCATCCGCTAGTCTATGAGCAACCCATTTGGCGTAACCTATGACTTGGTCAACAGTTTGTGGTTGAGCCTGGTCTCTTTTCAACTCTACCACGGAGTACTTGTAGCGAAGAGGAGGGTCAATCAGCTCCCCAACTGGAGTCCTATGGTAAATCAAAATATCTATGTTGCGGCGCGCGACATGATATGGCACATTGTTGGCGAACCATTCGATATGAGCAGTTGGGCCAAAAACGCGCTGCAAGTCCGGGTGCATAGTACCCAGGTGCCCCACCAACCAACCTCGAAGGTGATCTTCAAGACGAAAGCGACTGCCAGGCACAAGGGGAATGTCCAGCATCTGCAGATCAGACCCAACATCACCCTCAGGGCTAATCACACCAGGAGGGAAAGGAATATGATAAGCATCGAATTCAGGATCGTAATAGAATGGAGAAGACTCGCGATCTAGCGGTGGACCATTCAACTTAATGAGCAATTCCATCAACGCACGCGCTGCATCAGGATCGATAGTTATGCACCCTCTGGGTCCTTGGATCTTCCTATAGAACAGAATCCAAAATGTGCGTTCGTGCTCGGAAGTCGAGAATATCAGATCTTCAGGCACTGGCTCAGGGAAGTAATACAGACACTGAATCAAGAGACGAAAAGGTAGATCAGCTCCAACCTTTTCGTTGCCGAATTCGCCCACTCCGCAGATGTCCTGCGGATCGAAGAAAGGAGGGCTGATGATCTGATAAACTCCATGAAAGCCGCGCTGACTTTCGTAGAAAAACACCAAGTCGTTGAGTCTCGTCCCCAATAAATCGGTGATTAGCCCACTAAAAGTCCTGGGGCTATCCAACGCTTGCTGGTAACTGCTCAACGGTGTTCCAATCTTGCCAGTGCCGCAGAATCCACGATCACGATGCACAGGGAAAGTATGCTCATCAACGTTGAAGATGTGTGCTCTCACTTTTCCCTCCAGTCTGCAATGCTTATGGGTTACACTGTTTTCTTAAAAATGCAACTAGTGTCATACCGCTATCTTCAAAATCACCATTTCCAACAGACCTTACGAGCGGCTGACTGCGAACTACTTCTTGAAGCGAGCGTTCGTTCCCCTTGTCTACGAATAGATAGTAGTTTGCAAAGTTACGCTCTGTAACGACGAGGTTCTTCCATTTGTCGGCATTAGGTCCAACCACAGCCACGAGATCGAAACCTTTATTATAGTAGCGGTCTCGGATCTGGGGCATCTTCTCGTGTTCGTGCCCGCTGACCCACTTTGTTTCTATACCCACCTTGAAATTGTTGGTGCCTTTCCTTATCTCGCCAAAAG
>Ga0180431_10008412_pt1 | contig 11832 bp, 6 predicted proteins | sample SS_ome_11_FD_132459 | JGI IMG/M metagenome (GOLD analysis project Ga0180431, IMG submission 132459) | Hypersaline lake sediment archaeal communities from the Salton Sea, California, USA - SS_1_MS_1 metaG | ecosystem: Environmental > Aquatic > Non-marine Saline and Alkaline > Hypersaline >...
AAAAAGGTTATTGCGGATTCTCACCGCGCCCTTCGTGCAAAATACGCCGCGTCTCGAGCTGTGAATTCTCGCATGAGCGAACGATCGGCGGCTGCGGTCAACCCCGTTTCGATGAAAGCCAGTGTGGCTGACGAAATTGTGCGGGCTCCTAACAAGGTTATTGTTGTAAGCGAGAAGCTGTTCAACCGCTTTCAGCACAAACACTACAACCGGAGCGACGATATGATCAATAAGTTTAAGAACAACGCGATTGAGCACATGCGAGGACTCCTGGGGTTTGACTTTTCTCGTATGAGGAATCCCGAGGTTGAACAAAAGGGTTCGGTCATGGTCATTGGCAACAAAGTCCGCATGGCACCCTACATTCTGGGATCCAAGGGGTCAGCCCAAATTGAAGTAACTGAAACCAAGGGGTTCCCATCAATCAAAAAAAATGACCAAATCCTCGACAGTGGGTACGTTTTATCCGTCATCTCTGACGAAGGGGTCACTGTACACGGAAAGTATGGAGGAAAGAAGGGCAAGCCCCTCGGAAAGGGTCAGTCGTTTTACTATGGGGAAATGCTGGTCAAGACCCCCAGGAACGTGCGCAAACCCGAATGGTTCAGGACAGCGTCGTTGACTCCATCGATGATTACCGAAAAGAACACTTCTCGTGCGGAAATGGAAGTGCGCCGCACTTCCCTCTTTGAGCCTAATTTTGAAGATGGAAAGACTTATGAGGGGAAAGTTACTCGCGTACTAAAGATTGAGCGATTAACCGACGCTCAAGGCAAAGTGGCCAAGAAGGTCAATTCCATTTACGAAATTAACTTTTAAAAAAAACCCTCCTTCCTACCCCTTCTCAAAACTGTTGGGTTTGAGTTTTTTTTACGGTGTGCGCATAATGTATATTTTGCCTACCATTTTTTCCTTATTTGGACGAAATGAAAAAAAAAATAAAATTTCCAGTAACCAAACACTTTTTGAAACTTGACACTTTTTCCAACAACACATACTACACAACAAGCCCAGGTGCGCATGAGCACATATTCAAGGAAAGCTTCTTTCCGAATCAATACACCTCACAAGAGAAGAAATGTAGCGGCAGAGGACGAAGGTGAAGGGGGTGATGGGTTTAAAAAGTTGTATAGTCAACAGCCCGGGGCTTCTTCTTCTTCTAGGCGGCGAAAGAAACGAAAGGAAGAAAAGAGTGTGACTAAGCTGGCTGACCCCTCGTTTTACAATCCAAAAAAAACTGCGTCTATTTACAGGGCGGTACATTTTGGAGAAGAGGGAGAAGAGGGAGAAGAAGGAAAAGAGGGAAAAGAGGTAGATGATTCTGGACACCTCGCGCTTAAGGGAGCACAGTATCTATCTCTACACGACCCGCTTAGATATCCGTACGACGATGCTTTTGAGATGGTTCGGGAAGACATTGTGGACGATATTGAAAGGGAAAAACAAAGGCAACGGGCAGTAAGGGAAAAGGTCGCCGAGATGCACCACCGGCCTACGTGTTTGGACGACGATAGCGATAGAAATCGCTCTTCCTCTGCTTCTTATTCTTCGGCATTGTCAAAAGAAGCACGCCGTAAGGTCGGTTATGGTGTACGTGGTACCAACAAAAACCGAAATTGTTCTGGGTCAGCGGAAGCTAAGCGAGGAATAGACATGGAACCTGAACCGGGACCTGAACCTGAGCCTGAACCGGGACCGACAATGAAACTGGCCAACACTCCAGCATCGCCCGGTAACAAGTCTTCCGAACCAAGGAATAAGGGGAATAAGGGGAATAAGGGGAATAAGGGGAATAAGGGGAATAAGGGGAATAAGGGGAATAAGGGGAATAAGGGGAATAAGGGGAATAAGGGGGGGAGTAGTGTTAACATACACAAATCACCATTTTCGCGTGATAGATCTTCTGTGCAAAGAAGAGGATCGGAAGATGTGGATACGGATAGCGAAGAGGATATTGTTTCTACGTACAAGAAGCTCGGGGACGTCGTACGCGAAAAGACGGATGGGAAAATAGATCCGGTGTTCCCTTCCATGCCTGAAGAAGGCAGGCGGTTCGTATCTTCCAAGAAACCTAGGAGGAGAAGGAAAATCGCCAAAAGCAGCCGAGGAAGAAAGAGAGATGGAATTGATATGGAAGACACCCCTAGCGACAGGGTTGTTATGACGGAAGATTTATGGAAAGTGGTTTCGGATTATGAAGACATGCGTGTTTTCAGTGCATTGGAAAGAGACACCCCGGACCTTATGAAGCAGAATATGGGGAAGAAAATCAAGAACCTGAACACGACCATAGTGAGTCCTTTGACTGTTCTAGACAACATTTATGTCCAGTCTTCACGAACGCCCGAAGAAATTGCCATTATTTCGCAGGCAAATGAGTGGGATGCTATTCAAGAACGCATGAAGGTCGGCAAGTCCGCGGGTATAAGGCACGAATCTTTTGTAGACCGCGTATCACCACAACGAGACCAGGATCACAGTACTCGCTTGTTTGAAGCGGAAAAAGCGGAAAAAGAGGAAATTGGTCGCACGGATCAAGACGGGGATGAATACGGAGACGTATTACCCGTTTGTGATGGCGGTATTGTGGCGGAGAAGGAGGCGGAGGAGATAAAAGAAGAAGGATCTACGTGTCCGACATTGGATATATTGGAGACGGCAAAACGGATATATTTGGAGGAAGGGGAAGAAGGGGAACAAGGGGAAGATTTGGGACATGTGTCCACCGAGTCTTGTGTAGAAAAAGATTCTGCACGAGGCACATCGACGCCTGCGCTTTCCATTCAAGAAAACATGTCGGCTTTGACGCGAAAGCTGATTCGAAAAGAGAAGGAGGCTAAGAAAATCGTTTCAGATGCCCGTATGGTTGGGTTTGACATTATGATGAAGGGTAGTGTGCTGGAAGCTCTGATGTTTTTCTGGCTGGAAGCCATACAGATGCGGCCAGGCGAGGAAATTGCCAAGACGGGGCCCAAGGGGAAAATGTGCACGGTAAAGTCGGGTGTTCTCACGTGGAACGAGCAGGGGATTTTCTCGCTTGCTTCTCAACTGGTATCTCTTCACGAACAGAGGGACATTTACCGTACGCACATCAAAGGTCTCAATGTCAAGGAAATCCTGGAGCAAAACCCGTCATTTGGAGAACCGTGTGACATGAATCATGACGATTCGTTCCTTCGCCCCGCGGTGGGGTCCGAGCGTCCTTGTCGCTTTGGGATTGAATGTTTTCTTTACTCCATCGGACAGTCGACGGTGTTTCCGGACACCTTGAATCGTGTGGTCAATGAAACGGCTTTTCCTGGGCGAGAGTTTTATCGGCCTGAGGAAGTACGGCTGTATCAGAACCGAAGGTGGCCCAAGCGAAGAAGGTCTTGTTTGATTTGCTACGAGATGGCTATGATGTACATTTTCTTGTACTACAGGAGGGACAACCGGGACCCTCCTTTTGTCATCCAGAACCACTGGAACAAGATAGAAGGCGAGAACGCATACTCACATGCTCGCATGTATCCTCTGGAAGACAACGAAAAGCGCTGGACGGGCTTTGTTCTTCCCAAAGTGATGCGATGTCCCACATCGCTTCGTGCGTCCAAGACGATTGTCAAAGTGAACGGGGAACTGAAAAAGGTTCCTTGCTACGTGCAAGCGTCGCAAAATTTTCGGTAGGCCTCAACAGCTTTGGGGGAGTCAAAAACAGACGAAGGGCTCCCTACTCTGCAAAATATAGATCAACACTCGCAGCAACTAAAAGAAAGAGAAGTGGAAAGGAGAAGGAAGAAGGGGAAAAAAGCGGGGGAGTGTACGGGGTTCGGTCCAAAGAGATTACGAAAAGGAGGGAACGAGGTGTGGAGGAACGATTCAGAGTGATGTCTAGGCAAGGGCGCAACGCCAAGGCTTTGTGCGATTCTGGCATTTCTACTCCTTCGGGAAACTCTAATTTTTCCTCGCTTTTCTCGGTAACCGGATGCCGGGGGGTCAGTGGACACGAGATTGGGTTTGACTTCACCAAATCTGATGTTGTTATAGGACACCAGTTGCAGGAAATGTTGAATCGCATGAAACGCAAGGAAGAGGGTCCTTTATACCAAGGTTCTCCGACCTATTGTGTGGGTATGGTTACATTTAACCAGGCCTATATGAACTCCCCTGCTTCTATTGTTCGATGCACTTCGTGCAATCGCGTGGATTTTGACGACCGTGCGAGCAACATGGGTCTTTCGGCTTCTTACGAGATGCCCAGCGAAGCCTTTGTTCAAGGAGAACAGGCCGCCATTCAGGCGAGGGACAAAGAAGCGTTCTGGGACCAGGGCGCACACGACTCTTTATCGAAAGAAATTTTCCTTCCTAAAATGGAGACGGCGGCCCCGGTGACTTCACGGTACTACGTGTCCCACAGCAGGGAACGTGGTTCAGGGGAGATGGATACGGTGGAAATTGGGGAGGCTATGAGCAAAACCGGGTCGTGTTTCGGACTAACGTATTTGGGTGCGGATAAGGTCGACCCACTGACTTTTATTCTCCGAGAACCTTCGGACCCCGCCAAGACCAGGACGGTGCGGTACTCTGTAGCAAAGCTGTTGAGGCGAAAACTACCAAACTTATTAGAATCAAGATATAATACTACAGAGGAACTGGACATCGGCTTGAATTTGGAGGATTTGGGGGATTTGGAGGATTTGGAGGATTTGGGGGATTTGGGGGATTTGGAAAAAGGGGAAAGATCGCCTTGCTGGGAGGCGGTTCATAACACTGTATTTTCTTCGTTTGAACGGACCAGGAAGCATTTTGACATCAACGAACAAAATGAAGGTGCTTGCTATCTACTGAGACGTGTGGAGGAGCAGCTTTTTCGCTTGAACCGTGGCCTTTGTACGTATATGAACCAAGAAGGAGCCGTCAACGAGGACTTTAGGCATACCCCCTTTCGCTTGGAATGCTGTACTGAGAGTTATTTCTACGAATCGATCGACAAGAGTTCACGGCGAGAAATTATAAGCTACTTTAATACGTTTGTGGACACCCGCCGTGTGGAACACAACGACGAAACGTACTACAGGATTGAAGCATGGAGGTACAGGCGAGGAAATATCAACTTGGACGAGGACCCGGGTGACGCGTGCGAATCGTTTGACGTCTTCCGTGGGTCAGAGCCTCACGAAATGGACCCGGACGAATGGCGAGGGCCTTGGTACCGTCATTCTCAGAGCATGGACGAAGATGAACTGGTGTTTTTCAATTTGAACCCACTTTACTTGATTCGGCTTCATGAATGGTTGAGTCGGAAAGAGGAAGGACATGAGCGTCATCAGGAACAGTACCATTCGTTCTCTGTGCTGGCCGCTATGCTACTTCGCCTGTACGTCTCTAATGACGTTATGCACGCACTCAGCCCTACCCGAGACCGTATGCTTCGTCTGTTGCTCCAACTTTTCGTGGACCAAATGCTAGACTTGTATTCGTTCTTTGTTTCGGCTTCGGCTTCGGCTTTGGGCCCGGCTTCCCAAATCGTGGACGATAGTCTTCTGCTGTTGAGCCGGTCTGAACGCGAGGAGATGGGCCGAGTAGACCGAGGCGAGGGTGTGCAAGAGGGTCCCGAGGATCGCAAGGGGCCTCTGTGGTGGAAAAAACGGAAGAGGGCCTTTCGGGAAGGGTGGAAAAAACGAGTGCAGAAAGACCCCGAATCGTTGGTCCGTGTGTACGATAAGCTGTATCCTCATGGGAGACGATTCTTTTCTGCTACTGAGCTTCCTGATTTGGCACACCTGTTTCCCTTTACCGACATTTGGAACAAATACCGCCCCATGTCCGAAGCCGTCGCTTGCTTGATCAACCACATCATTTTTTGCAAGACCCAGGCCCATCGGTGTTTGATTCGGAGCATCGCTACCGTGCTTACGCAACACAAGAACGAGAGCGCTTCTCTGATTAGCCTAATTATGGACATTATCATCGTCCATTTGATGGGGAACTATACCGGGGCTACTCACCGGCCTTGCTTCCGCAGCCGAGCCTTGCTGCGCTGCCAGTTTATGGAGATGGCTACGAGAGATCATGAAGAAATCATCGGCTGGATTGATCAGAACCAGCATATGGTGTATATTTGCTTCCGAGAGTTTATGTACGATCAAATGGCTCGTACGGGCGCGTTGCGAGGGTTGATGATCCAGACATCTTGGCAAATCGAAAACGAAATGTACTGCAAGTATGCTTGTGACATGACACGGGTGGTGCTTTCGGACCGCGTTCGGTTTCTTCCTTCCTCACTCGACGACCGATTGATCACCAACTTGGACGATATTTACCGGGCCAAAGACATTTCTTCCTCGATTGCGGAGAATTGCTCAACTTTGGGCAAATGGGGTAAGAGGTGGTGTGTACAGCACCCATATACCCGTGACATGATGATTCCTCATTTGATGCGAGGATACCGCAAGAGGCTGCACCAGATAAAGATTCACGAGGCCCAAGCGGACGGAATCATCCTATCGATGTGCAACAAAGACATATTTGCGTTGATCGATGTGATGAACGAGGAAACCTTGACCAAGTGCAGAGAGTTCCAGACTAAACTGGGCAAAGGACACTTTTGGGAATGTGTGCAAAAGGATTTGGGAAAGTTTATTTCGGACAAGTGTCCCTATGTCCTCGACTTGGAGGTTACCGAGACCCTGAATGAAATTGATGAAAATACACAGCTTGCGATGGATGCTCTCAATGAGAACACACAGCTCGCGCTGGATGCCCAAGAGGGAAGGGGAAAAGAGGTAAAAAAAGAGATGGACAAGATCCGGAACGACGCGGAACGTGCCAAGAAGCGGATTACTAAGGGTTCCGATGAGGCGAAGAAAAAAGTGATCCAAAGCATGATCTCGGAAATATCTTCCTACAAAAGCGACATGTTCTCTACGACGGAATCCGACGGGATTCTCAATGGGAACCACATACGTGCGATCAAGTTGGTGGCCAAACATGCGGCACGAACCACACAAGGAAACATGATTGACTTGTCCTGGCTGATCGTTCTGGGGGTATCCTATGGTACCATCGCTTACTTGAACTTTCTCTTTTACGCCTATCTGTACCACGGTTTGCCAGATAACCGGATCAAGATGGACATGCCCTTTATTCTGGACCGACAGCACAAAAAGATCAAAACGGTTTCCAAAGATGAGTTGAAAAAGCTGTCCAAGTACAAACAGAGGAAATACGAGGAGGAAAAATACCGTACAGAAGGATGTTACGACATTGGCGTGCCCTTTGAACCTTGGATGGACGAATGCGCTATACAATGGGAGTTGGTGGGCGATACGCCGGACACATCCTCGTCTGGTAGCGGGGAAAGTTTTTTCCACATTTTTTCGCATGATTCAGAAGGCAGACCTTTTCGCGTGCGCCCCGAAGGGGAAGAAGGGGAAGAAGAAGGTGATGCAGCAAAACAACGCTTGTACGAAAGACTCAAAGAATCTCTTTGTCATGTGAGCAGACAAATGGGATTCTACGACGACGACGACGAAGAATACCGAGACGAGGATGTGCCAATCGACGTCGCTATACGTTCCCATCGTGTACACCAAGTGCTTGGACGAGATCCAACGGTGGGAGAACGAGACATTGCCATACTGTGCATGTTTTTCCATTTCTACAAACATGCGACGTTCATGCAGACGGTAGGGCTTCCACGAGAAGTCAAAGAGCAGCAGATCCGCGCATTGAAGGCGAGGATGGGTCTTAGGGAAATAGATATGCCTCCGGCCGACTTGGGCGTAATGCGGTACTGTGGGTGCGGGGCCTGGACCGAGTCGATTGTTTCCTCGCCCGAAAAGGTGGCCACCATCTATGCCAAAGGAGAATACGGTGCAGCGTTTGACTTGGTCTCGGGCATCAAACGATGCCAATTAGCCAAGACTAGGTTTTGTGGCCGTCGCCTGAACGAAATTGATATGATCGGACGGGCTGTTCGCATGGGAAAGTCCTGGTACGTTGTATGTGTCATATGTGGTATCATCACGCTATGGAGAAGAGAATCTCATTGCGATTTGGGACCCACGTGCGGATGCCATGCCTGCCCCATGCGCCCGGCCACCAAGTACCCCATGAGCACCATCGCCTTGTCTTCCAAAGAAGATATTGGGTTGCATCGTAGCTTGTTGAACCAAGGACAGTTGATGAACGGATACATTCAGTGTGTATACTGTCGAGACTATATCATTCCTGGGAAAGCTGTGGCTGTCCAGGTGTGGACCGACGACGACGGGCGCGCTGACGCCGCCCGGCCGGTCGACCGTTCCACAACCCTGGAACCCATGGAGAAAGAGGAAGAGGAAGAGGATACGGAAACTACGGAAACTTGGGAAGCGAGAGAATCTGTGTACCAAGACCGATTTGACCGCGCGTATTGGGAAGATGGGTACTGTGATCCATTAGACACGGGTATCCAGCGGACTGTAAAACCTAAAAGGTACAGGCGAGGAACGGTTTACATGTGCAGTGGCCACATGAAGCACATTGCATGGAAGATCCGAAGAGATAAAATCCCCACCAAGAACAATTTGAGGCGAGACATTCTTCGAGTATGCGAGCAAAAAATGAACAGAAGACGGTCGGCACGATTTATCAAGGGGAAATGAACGGGGCATATCGATAATCTCGTTATTTTTAGGAGAAAAAAAATAAATGTATCTGTCAGAAATTATTGCCACACTTACTCCTTCCCACACCCGCTCGCGCGTTTATTTTAAGATACAATCATGGCGCTGTACGAGACACCTAAACCGGCCATGTGCGCAGAACCGCCTGTCGCGGTCCAAAAAACACCCATGGAATGTCTGGAGAATTTGTATACCAATTACCCCGATGTTTATACACTCCCGTCCATTGCCAAGATCAAGACTAAGCGGTTGGAAGATCAATGGGCGAGCGCGGTAGGTCGGCGAAACAACACCTTTCGCATGTACAGCCTAATTGTTTCGGGGACATTGCCCAACGGGGATCCCATTAATCACTACTCCCAATTGTTCTGTGACGCTTACGAGGCCGAGGATGCGGGGATCGTCGATTGGTTGGGATTCTGCAACCCGTATTGGAAAAGAGATATCCCAGAGGGATGGTTTGTTAAATAAAACAAAGTTTCCCTTTACTACACAACCAGAGTACTTTCCATGTAGCCGTTCAGTCCGTTCTTTTTGAAGAACGGAAAACAGTCTCCAACCATATCCTTCCTCGCATGGTAAGCACATACCATCCTTTCCTTTGTGCGTGTAACTTTCGGAGAGTATCGCAACGCTCTAGGAGGAACGTAAAATCCACATCTGGGGTCTATGCCAGTTGCTTCTCCATTCCGGTCAAAAGTCAATTTTCGGTAGTGATCCATATCCGCGGATATTCTCCACTCATCATAGTGTTTTTCAGCAGAGATGGCATCCCGATTCTCGCGTATATTCGCAAGGACGACCGCAGCATGAGTCGCCGTCTTGGGGCATTTCGGATATTCGCACTTATGGTCGTACAGCGATATTTTGAACACCACCGTCATAAATTTGATCTTGTAATGAGCTTTTCTCGCTTGTTTGTGAAGCTTGTCGACACGTTTGCCCAAATCGGGTGTTTCAGACCGAAGTAAAGATTCGAATTCGGCCATTGTGGACGTGTCTCCATCCGGATCGGTAACTCTCTGGTGCTTACAATGTTACCTCACACCCTTTTAAGAAAACAAGCAGTACACACCTTAGAATGCTCTACACGACGGTGACTCTTTACCCAGTCCAATATGGGATCTTCTTGCTCCGGTTCTTCTTCTTCCTCCAAAGTCAAAGTGGCTAGCTCTTCTTGTAAATGTTTTTTGTGAACAAGTCCTTTCTTCTTCCTGGGCATGTTGTCCTGAGGGATGCGGCAAAGGAATGGGGGTATTTTTTTTTGGGTGTAAATTTCTAATCCCCGAAATTTTTTTTTCTCCATAAAAGCCGGTCAAAAAAAGAAAATCTGAATACAAGAGTTACATACCTTTCCTCGCTTTACCTATAATATACAGCAGAAAAGAGTACAAGGGCAAAAAAAAAGAAAAATTCTGTATTGGCAGCCCAAGCGATGAAGCTCTTTTTATTGCTAACGGTGTTCCTATTTTCTTTAGCGATCGCCCAGGTACAGGAATCTGGGACGACCGCGGAACTTGCAGAACCTGCAGAACCTGCAGAACATGACTATAATTGTAAAAGGACTCGTGACTGTGCTGAAAATCCTGGATGGAAATGCGACAGAGAGCTTCATAAATGCGTGGACTGTAATCGCACCATAGGAGGTTCTCTCGTGATGGATGAATGTAATGTCTGTGGCGGAAACAACGAATGCTGGGATTGTAACCAAGTTCCCTATGGCACCGCGGTCGAAGACGACTGTGGTGTATGCGACGGAAATAACCGCGACAAGGACCAATGTGGCGTATGCAATGGAAACAATCGGGACATGGACCAATGCGGTGTCTGCTTTGGCGATGGCACTTCTTGTCTGGGATGCGACGGAGTGGCCAACTCTGGCATGGTCTTTGACCACTGTGGACGCTGTGGAGGCGACGATACCGAATGCTGTGGAGATTCGGAAGGCACGCTATGCAATAGCCGCGGTGCATGCGACGGGGACATCATGGGCTGTGTCTGTGACTTTGGTTGGACCGGAGACAAGTGCCAAGTCCCTCAGTCCTATTGCCACGACGCTACAGGTCAGGTTGCTCTGGTCGATTGTGGCGAGCACGGGCACTGTAGTGAGTCCCTGCAAGGGCAGTGCATCTGCGAACCTGGGTACTTTGGGCCTATGTGTTCGTACCACACATGCAACGGCAACGGTGTATACTCGCCTTCCAAAAAGATGTGTGTCTGTGAAGTTGGTTTTGCCGGAGAGCACTGCGACCGCTGTGCCGTCCCCGGAGAGTCTAAGGGCCTGCAAGAATACGCCGAGCGTTTGGCACACATGGATACCGGCGTTGTGGCTATTGCGGACACTTCCAACGAGGAGGCGTACCGAATCATGCAGGAACAGTCGTTTATCAGTAAGGAAGATCGTCAAAAGGAATTCATATGTTTACCTCCTCGTATATACACCCAAAAGTACTTTGATTCCATTGAGATTGTCAGCAATTTGGGCGAGAATAAGGACGGTTCTCGCCAAGTGACCTTGGCCGGAGAGACTGAGCACCGCGAAATGGTCAACTATTACTTGTACCCCGTGCTAAAAAAGATGACCAACGTGTACCTCCACGGAAGTCATGCGCTAACCCAAGGAATCAAGGAAAAACCTGTGATGCCCAACACCACACACGACGGCATATTCTACGACTGCGGTTGCCGTGCTTGGCCTAAGGAAATGCTGGATATGCGTGCACAATCCCATGTGTACCAAGAGACACGAGATCTGTTCGAGCGCGAAGGGATTGACGTGGATGAAACGACCGGTGCACTCACCACATGGACCGGGAGTCCTGCGGGCGTCACGTTCTACGGGGCGAGGCGTCATTTCGGTCACGCGCATACACGTTTCTCGCTTGTCAACGGCATGGACGTCAGGGCCGTCAACTTGGCCGAGTGCAAGGACGCTCTAGACCAATGTTTGGACGGATTTGGTTCCAAGCTGACTGCTGACACAGGGTCCTCGGACGAAATAGCGGCTGCTGTAGAGGGGGGATTTGAAAGACAAGACTTTGTCGAGAGCTACTTGATGTGGGAACTTATTTCTATCACTCTAATGTTGATTGGCGGTATTGGGTTGCTTCTTTTTGGCATATTTGCCTTTACCTTGGTAAAAAAGTACCGAAGCGAAGACGAAGATGAATAAACAAAAAAAAAA
>Ga0180431_10008413_pt1 | contig 11832 bp, 9 predicted proteins | sample SS_ome_11_FD_132459 | JGI IMG/M metagenome (GOLD analysis project Ga0180431, IMG submission 132459) | Hypersaline lake sediment archaeal communities from the Salton Sea, California, USA - SS_1_MS_1 metaG | ecosystem: Environmental > Aquatic > Non-marine Saline and Alkaline > Hypersaline >...
CCGCCGACGAACTCGGGATTCGCGGCCCAGTGCAGGAAGAACACCAGCCGCTGACGGTCGAGCTCGCTCAGACGCGTGAAGTCCCCCGCCGGGAAGAGCGCGCCGCACGGGCGCGTCTTGCCCTGGCGTTTGCCCATCGAACTGCCGGCGAATACCGAGCGGCGATTGCGTCGGCGCGAGCGGCGCTCACTAATCGAAACGACCTGCTTTTCGTGAGCGCCGATGTCTCTAACATCGTGGACGCTACGTTACGAGAACATCCCCCGGACGAAGCAGGACTCCGGCGTTGCCTTGTGGATCTCAAATCGGTACGCCAGCGCTGGCCCTATTCCCGGCGTTATCGCGCGATTCGAGCCAGGATCCGCCTCGCCATCGCGCTCATCCGCAACAAGCTTGGCGAGACCACGGACCGTGACGTTCGCCGGACGCTGGCTGGCGCACAGCGGACGACGATCGACCTCGGGCTGCTGCGCGATGCCCTCGACTTGCTTGCAGACGCCGCCGAGGTCTGCGCGGGGATGCGTTTCGAGGAGCTCGCCGCCGATACCATCCGTGCCATGATCGACGCCTTGCCGAGCTCTCTCCCGCGCCACGTCGCCACGGCTGTGCGCAGACTGCGCAAGAGCCTTGAGGCGGTCGACCGCGCTGCGGTCACTCGGGCTGCTGAGGAGCTCCGGGCCGCCCTGACCTTGCGGTCCTCCACCGTGTTGTGATCCGCCAAAGATCCGGTCCGACGGGCAATCGCCTCGAGATGCCCGACCCCGGCCGGCCGGTCGCGCAGCCGGGGCCCGAATCGGACCGGCTCGTCCTCGGCCGAAGCGCGCTATAATCACCTATCAAGAGCATCGGCTCGGCTCAGGATTTGTCAAGGCTCTGTGTCGCCGTGTTGAAGCACTCACGCGCATTGAAGACAGCCTTCTCGATAGCAGGAGAGAAGTGAGATGATGACTCACGATTCGGAATACGGCTTCCGCTACGATCCCATGGAGTGGCTCAAGAGCGACTCCTCGCTCGATGGGGCGATGGTGCGCACCCAGGTCTTTTGTCAACCGCAGGACGGTGACCAGGACAAGCTCGATGCCCAGATCGACGAGATCCTCGCGCAGCAGCGTGATGATGGAAGTTTCGGCGGTGATTCCAAGGAAACCGGGGCGAAGCTCCTGGAGCTTCTCGAACACGGCGCTTCCTATGATCGTCCCGAAATCCGGAACGCGGCCGAGGCCATCTTGCGCCAGGTGCATGCCGGGCACAACGCCAATGAATGGTACGAGCAGGACGGCAAGGTGCTTTCGATCTACGCCCTGCATGCCCTCTGTCTCCTGGGCAGGGGAGACCTGCCCGTGGTGGGGTTTTCGCTCCGCTGGCTGGCGGAACACCCGGAGAGCTGGAACGGTCCGTGGGAGGGTTGCCCGTGGACGCCGGCGGTGTTCTGGAGCGCGCTGTGGGCCGGCCGCGAGATCGCGGACGTGGAGGCGACGGTCGTCGATGGTTTACGGCGCGTCGTCGCGGAGATGAACGAGGCGGGCTGCTGCGCGTACAACAATCCGTGGGGCTTCACCAATGCGGCCGGGCGGATCGACGCCGCGGAAGCGCGCGCTTTCATCGCCCGGCAGATCCCGATGATTCTCCGCGGCCAGAGGCCGGACGGCGGCTGGGGACGCGTCAGCCCGGCCGTTTTCCGAGCCCTGAAGACGCACGGATTCTTCGATCTGCTGAGCCAGCGGCCGCCGCTGCCGCCGGAGTGGCGGGAGCTGCGCGAGGTACCGTTACCGGAGGGCATGTGGTTCTCCCTGACGTGGGACGGACGGAACTTCTGGAGCTTCGATCACCAAACCAAGCAAGCCGTTGCTCTCTCGCCCGCCGACGGCAGCGCGGTGCACCGGGTGGGGATCGACAATTGCCACGCCATCACCTGGTGGGACGGCGCCCTCGGGGCGGTCGGGAGCGAGCCCAAGGAGCTCAAGAAGGTCGACCCGGAGACCGGCGAGGTACTTCAGCGCATCTCGCTCGCCGCCATGGAGGCCGTCATCGACCCCGAGCCCGTGGCCGGGAAGCTACTCGTGGGCGACGGCTTCGAGGGCTCGGTCTTCGTGATCGACCCCGAGGGGAGCAGCAAACCGCGCGAGCAATGTCTCGCCGGCCCGCTCCCGGCGTGCCTGGCGGCCGAGGGCGAGGCCGTCTGGCATGCGGATCTCTGGGCTCCGGCGATCATCAAGAGCGACCTCGGGGGACGGCTCCTCGACTGGGGCGGCAAGCCTTTCGGGATCCAGGGCCTCGCTTTCGACGGGGAGCAGCTCTGGGCCCTCGACGGCGAAGCACGGCGCATCTGTGCCATCGAGAAAATCAAGGAACCTGTTTGAGCACTCGCGTCGCGTTCCATGAGGATCGCCTCCTCCGGCCGGCCGTCGATTGTCGGCCCCGGCAGGCTGTGGTAGACAAAGGACTGAGATGATCGAGCCATCAGGACGGGCTCACGACGGGGACTACAATGGCAGAAGTCGATTCTCTTGAGCGGGCACGGAAACTGCCGGCAGGAGCGCGCTTCTACAAGTGCGCGCTGCAGGTCAACCCGTTCGACTACCTCGTTCGGCATCACAAAGCCACCTCCTTCAGGGACGAGCATTCCTACAACGAGGCCATGGTCGCGACGCTGTGCGCACACCGCATCGAGGTGATCGCGATCACCGACCATTTCCGGGTGAAGACCGCAAGCGGCCTGGCGGAGATGGCAAAGCAAGCAGGCATCGCGGTCTTTCCCGGGTTCGAAGCGGTCACCAAGGACGGGGTGCACTTCCTCTGCTTGTTCGATCCGGGCCGTGGGGCCGCGACCCTGGAGCGGATCATCGGCGACTGTGGCATCCACGAGAGCCGCAGCGAGTCACCGATCAGCGACTATGACGCCCTGGAGCTCCTGGCCCGGTCGCGGGAGAGCTGGCAAGCGGTCTGCGTCGCCGCTCACGTCGCGGCCGAAGGCGGAGGATTGCTCAGGATCTTGAATGGCACGTCGCGGATCAACGTCTGGACCTCACCTCATCTGCTCGCTTGTTCGTTGCCGGGATCCATCACCGACGCTCCCGAGGATCTGCGGCCGATCCTGTGGAACAAGAATGCGGAATATCGCCGGGACCGCCCGGTAGCCGTCATCAATGCCCAGGACGTCAGCGATCCGGATGATCTCACCGGTCCCGGTGCAGCATGCCGGATCAAGATGTCGGAGGTCTCCGTCGAGGGGCTGCGGCAGGCGTTCCTGGATCCGGAGTCCCGGATCCGGCTCGACGGCGGTGAGACGCATGAGCACGTCGAGCTGGTGGAGGTCGGCTGGCAGAGCGGATTCCTCGACGAGCAGGCGATTCACTTCAACGAGAATCTGAACGTCCTGATCGGGGGGCGGGGCGCTGGCAAGTCCACGGTCGTGGAGAGCCTCCGCTACGCGCTCGACCTCGAACCCTTTGGCGAGGAGGCGCGCAAGGCCCACCAGGGGATCGTACGGCAGGTCCTGCGCAACGGCACAAAGATTTCGGTAGGGGTACGCTCTTTCCGGCCGGCGCCGCGGAGCTATCGCATCGATCGCACCGTTCCCAACCCCCCGGTCGTGCGCGACCAGGACGGCCAGGTACTCAAACTGACGCCCAAAGACATCGTCCCCAACGCCGAGGTCTTCGGACAGCACGAGATCTCTGAGCTGGCGCAACGCCCGGAAAAGCTGACCATGCTTCTCGCTCGATTCGTCGAGCGCGATCCGGCCCTGAAGCGGCGCAAGAGCGAGCTCCGGGCCGAATTGAAGCGTTCCCGGACGCGCCTGCTCGAGCTGCGTGACAAAATTCGCGACATCGACGAACGTCTCGATGCATTGCCCAACCTCGAGGAAACCCTCCGGCGGTTTCAGGAGGCCGGACTCGAGGACCGGCTGAAGGAAAAGAGCCTGCTTGTCCGCGAAGAACGCGTGCTCAAGACCATCCCTGAAAGGATGGCTCCTTTCCGCGAGCTTCTGGATCAGCTCAGGAACGAGCTGCCCATCGATCGTACGTTCATTTCTCCAGAAGCCCTCGCCGAGCTGCCCGGGGGCGGAATCCTCGCCCAAGCCAATGCCGTCCTCGAACGCCTTGGCAACGAGCTGCAGACCCTGGCCGACCGGATCGCGGCGGCGATCGACGCGGCGGATCAGGACGTTGACGCCATCCGCAGCAAATGGGACGACAGGAAGCGGAGCGTTGAATCGAACTACGAGAAAATCCTCCGGGAACTGCAGAAATCCAACGTCGATGGCGAAGAGTTCATCCGCCTGCGCCGGCAGATCGAGGAGCTCCGGCCGCTCCGGGAACGGCGCCTGGCTCTCGGCCGCGATCTGGCCGAGCTCGAACAGCACCGCCGCAACCTCCTTGCCGAGTGGGAAGACGTCAAGGGCGCCGAATTCCGCGAGATCGAACGCGCCGCCAAGAAGGTCGGACGCCAGCTCGCCGGTCGGGTACGGGCACGGGTCCACTTTGCCGGAAATCGCCAGCCCTTGTTCGCGCTGTTGCAGGATCAGGTAGGCGGACGCCTTTCCGAGGCCATCAAGGTACTGGGGGAGCGCCAAGATCTCTCGGTGAGGGATCTTGCGGAAGCGATGCGAGAAGGAGCAAACGTCCTGCAACGCAAGTTCGCCCTGACGCCGGCACAGGCTGCCCGGTTGGCTGCCGCTGAACCTCAGGTGATCATGCAAATCGAGGAGCTGGACCTGGCAGCCACTACGAGGATTGAGCTCAATCTCGCAAGCGGTGATCAACCGGACGCGTGGCAGGAGCTGGACCGGCTATCCAAGGGTCAAAAGGCTACCGCGGTGCTCCTTCTGCTGCTGCTCCAATCCGACGCTCCGCTGATCATCGATCAACCGGAGGACGATCTCGACAACCGCTTCATCACGGAAGGCATCGTGCCGAAGATGCGCGAGGAGAAGCAGCGGCGGCAGTTCATCTTCACCACTCATAATGCCAATATCCCGGTGCTGGGCGATGCCGAGTTGATCGTCGGTTTGCGTGCTGCGGGCGAGGCCGCTCAGGGCAACGCCGAGCTCCCCGCCGAGCACATGGGTTCGCTCGATTCACCGGCGGTCCGCGACCTCGTCGAAGAGTTGCTCGAGGGCGGCAAGGTGGCGTTCGAGACCCGAAGGTTGAAATACGGTTTCTGAGGTGGTTCGATGCTTAAGACAGAGCTTGCGGAATTAGTACGCAACGGTGAGAGCTCCGGTCTCGAGTTCAAGCGCGACGACATCCGTCCGGAACATCTGGCCCAGGAAATCGCCGCGCTCCTCAATCTCGAAGGGGGACACATTCTTCTCGGCGTCGAGAACGACGGAACCGTCAGCGGTCTGAATCGTAAACCAGCGAAGGCCGAAGAATGGGTCATGGACATCGGTCGCCAGCATATCCAGCCGCCGGTGATTCCCTACTGGGAAACCCTGCCGTGGGAGGGCACGGAGGGCACGAAGCGCGTCGGCATCATCAGCCTCCCCGCCGACGCCCCCGACAAGCCCTACAAGGCAAAAGTAAAGGCAGAGAAGGGCAAAAATGCCTGGGTGACGATGATCCGCGCCGGCACCACCTCGCGCCACGCCTCGCGGGAGGAAGAAGCCAGACTCTATCAATCGTCCGGCTTGATGCGCTATGACATCAAGGCGGCCCCCGGAAGCAGCCTTCAGGATCTCGATCTTCGCCGTCTCGAAAACTACTTTCGCGATATCCGGCAGCAGTCCTGTCCGGCCCCGGAGGAGGAAGACGATTGGATCCGCCTTCTCATCAACACCGATTTGATGCTCGCCGAGCGCGGTAAAGCCATCGCGACGACCGCTGCGGTTTTGCTGTTCGGCAAAAGGCCGAACCACTTTTTGCCTCAGGCCGGTATCACGGCCGTGGCCTATCCCGAAACCGAAAAAGACTACGCGGCACGCGAACGGGCGATGCTGCGCGGTCCGATCGCGCCGTTACTGGATGCGAACGGCGACGTCCTCGACAACGGCCTCATCGAGCAAGCCATGGACTTCGTGCGTCGCAATGTCGCTGTCGACGCGGGGATCGACGACGGCGGCCGGCGGCAGGAGAGGTGGGACTACCCCTTCGAGGCGGTGCGTGAAACGCTGGTGAACGCAATCGCCCATCGTGACTACTCCATCACCGTGACCGACGTCGAGCTCTCCCTCTACCGGGACCGCCTCGAGGTCGTCTCACCGGGCCGCCTGCCCAACACCGTGACCGTGGAGAAGATGATACAGGGGTGCCGCGCGGCGCGCAATGAGTTGATCAAGGAGGTCCTCCGCGATTACCGCTACGTCGAGGCGACCGGGCTGGGAGTACCGCGCAAGATCATCCGGGGGATGCGCGAACACAACGGCACCGAACCCGACCTGATGGAAGGAGAGGATCAGTTCACGGTTCGTTTGTGGAAGTAAGATAGCGGTGACTCATTTGCAGCCCACCCAGACCGCGCCCCGGCTCTCGGTGGTGGTGGTCCACTGGCGCAACGAGCGTCAGCTCGCCGAGCTGCTCGCGGCCTGGCCGGACGAGCCGCGGTGCGAGTTGCTGGTCGTCGACAACAGCTCGAGCCTCGGCGAGCTGGCGTCGCCGGTCCGGCTCATCGATCCCGGCTGCAACCTGGGATTTGCCGGCGGGGCCAATCGCGGCGTCGCGGCGTCGCGGGCGCCGTGGGTCTTCGTCCTCAATCCCGACGTGCGGCCGCAGGAGGGGGCGGTCGAGCGGCTGCTCGAGAGCCTGGAGAGCTTCTCCGAGGCCGCCGGCGTCGTGCCGGCGCTGGTCGGTGCGGATGGTGCGCCGCAGCACCACTGGCAGCTCCGACCCCTGCCCTCCCCGGGGGCCCTGCTGCTCCACACCCTGTTCCTGGCCGGGGTCCGCGGTCCGCGCCGCGAGCCGGAGCGCGGCGCGGTGATCGGGCAACCGGCGGGGGCGGCGCTGGTGGTGCGACGTTCGGTCCTGGCCGAGATCGGCGGTTTCGACGCCGGCTTCTATCCCGCCTGGTTCGAGGACGTCGACCTGGCCCGGCGACTGGCCCGGGCCGGTCACCGCCTGGTGTACGAGCCCGCCTCGCGGTGGGTGCACGCCACCGGCGGTTCGTTGCCGGAGCTGGGCTACGGGCCGTTTCTCTGGGTCTACTACCGCAACCTCGTGCGCTACCTGAAGATCCACCATGGGGGCCTCTGGTCGCTTCTCGCGCGCTGCGTACTGCCGCTGGGGATGGGGCTGCGCATCCTTCTCTTGCCGCTTCGCCGGCCGCGCCGCGCCGCCAGCCGGGCGGCGGCGGTCGTCGCCCTCGCCGCGGTGATCGCCGGGGCCTTGAGCGGGTGGCGGCGTCCGCGGTCGTACCTGCGGCGCTTCTCGCCGCCCGCCGTGGGGAGCACCGCGCTATGAGCCCCGAGGTCGCCATCTGCATAGTCACCTATAACTCGGCCGCCGACCTGCCGGATTGTTGCGCGGCCATCGCGGCCCAGGATTACCGTCCGCTCGAGGTGGTGATCGTCGACTGCGCGAGCTCCGACATGAGCGTCGACGTCGCCCGCCGCGTCGAGATGCCCGGCATCGGTCATCGTCTCATCGCGCTGGCCGAGAACCGCGGCTTTACGGGGGGCATGAACGAGGCATTCCGGCACACTGCGGCACCGTATCTGCTGACCCTCAACGCCGACGTCCGGCCGCAGCCGAGCTACGTCCGCTGCCTCCTGGAGCGTTTTCGCCATTCCCCGGAAATGCGCATTGCCGCGGTCACCGGACGACTGGTGCGGCCCTTGGAGGGGGGCGAGCGCCGGCTCGATGCCTGCGGCATGGTGCTCACCCGGACCTGGCGTCACCTCGACCGCGGCTCGGGCGAGCTCGACCGCGGGCAGTGGGGCGAGCCGCAGCGGGTCTTCGGGGCCACCGGCGCGGCCACGCTCTTCTCGCGCGAAGCCCTCGCCGACGTCGCGGTCGACGGCGAGATCTTCGATCCCGCCTTTCATTCCTTTCGCGAGGACGCCGAGCTTTGCTTTCGGCTCCGGGAACGCGGCTGGGAGGTGATTTACGAGCCGCGCGCCGGAGCCGAGCATCGCCGCCGGGTGCTGCCCGAGCGGCGGCGCGCGCTGCCGGCGGCGATCAACTACCACTCGCTCAAGAATCGTTACCTGCTGCGGGCCTATCACCAGACGCCGGGCAATTTCGTTCGTACCCTGGTACCGGCCCTTGGCCGCGACCTTGCGGCGTTTGCTTACGTGTTGCTGACTGAAAGAAGCTCCCTGGCCGCCTATGGCTGGCTGTGGCGTCACCGGCGTGAGGTCCTCGCGCGGCGCCGGCGGATTCAGGCGCGACGCACCGTGGCGCCGGCGGCCATCGACCGCTGGTTCTCGCAGCGCGCGCCGGAGCTGGTGCCGTCCGTTCCTGCCGCTCCTGGCCGGTGACTTCTGGCCTGTGAGAATCCGTTCTCAGATGTAAGAATCGGAGCCCGTGGAAGGCTCAGGGAGAGGGGCCGGAGCGGTTGGTATCACCTTTGCTTTCAGACCTCGCCGGAGAGGTAATGGCGATGTTGCCGTTGACCAAACCACCATCCGAAACCGGTCACCACAAGGTCGCCGAACGCCGTCCGCTCTCGCCGGTGACCGGACCCGGCAACCGGGGAGAGATCCGGGAGGCAAGCGTGAAGCGTCCGATCCGGAGTATCGGTATCGTGGCCCGGGGCGCCAGCCACATGGCGGCCCGCACGGCCACGGAGCTCACCGACTGGCTGCTGCGCCGCAAGATCGAAGTGGCGCTCGACGACACCGTCCTGCGGATCTCGGGGACGAACGGGATTCCCCCCTTTGATCCCGCCGAGATCTACGACCTGGTCGTGGTGCTCAGCGGCGACGGCACCTTGCTTTCGGTCGCGCGCACGCTGGCACCCCGCGTGCCGATCCTGGGCGTCAACCTCGGCCGCCTGGGATTCCTCACCGAACTGGTTCGCTCGGAGCTCTATCCCACGCTGGTCAAGGTGCTGGCGGGAGAGTTCACGGTGGAAGAACGCTTCCTCCTCAACGTCGATCTGCACCGTTCCAGCGGCTTTACCGCGCATTTCCGGGCCTTCAACGATGCGGTGATCGCAAAAGGCGCCCAGGCGAAAATCATCGAGCTCCGACTCCACATCGACGGCCGCCTGGTGTCGCACATTCGCGCCGACGGCCTGATCGTCTCCACCCCCAGCGGCTCGACCGCCTACAACCTTTCGGCCGGCGGCCCCATCGTCTTTCCCACCCTGCCGGTGACGGTGCTGACGCCGATCTGCCCCCACGCGCTGTCGCAGCGGCCGATCGTCGTGCCCGATCAATCGGACACCGCGGTCTCTCTCGACACCGAGCTCGAGGAGGTCTACCTGAGCGTCGACGGCCAGGAAAGCATCCCTCTCGGCTATCAGGACACCGTCCGGGTGAAACGTTCCACCGCGTCGGTCCATCTCGTTCGCCTCGGCAACCGGACCTTCTACGACAGCCTGCGCGACAAGCTCGGCTGGGGCGGTTGATAAGACACCCGAGACCATTCCGTCCTCGCAAGGGGGCGGTCACCGTCCGACTGCGGGGGCACGACCGCCTCTCCCGGACGCCGGCGGCAGCGCGAAAAAGCTGGCAAAAAGTGTCAGGAGGACTAACAATCCATCACCGCGGCGACGTCGTCGTCGATCTCGTCGCCGGCGGATTTTCCGGTCCACCCGCTCACCGCGAAGAGCACGGTAAAGGAGGCGGCCAGGGCCACGGCCGCCGGCAGCACCCCGGAGTGTTCGAAGGGTTTCGGAAGCTGCGGTAGAAAACTTTGCCGGGCGAGGAACTCCAACGAGAAGTTGACGACCATGCCGGTCGCGATCGACGCTGTGGCCGCGCTCGGCGTGACCCGCCGCCAGTTCAGTCCGACGGCGATCGCCGGCGTCAGCGCCGCCGCGAAGGTGCCGAAGGCGAAGGTCCCGAGAAGCGCGATCAGGTCGCCGTAGAGGTAGGCGAAGGTGGCCGCGCCGATCGCCACGCCGGCAACCGCAAGCCGTCCCCAAGAAAGTTCCCGTTTCACCCGTCGTCCCAGGGCCCGCGGCAGATCGCGCACCAGGGCCGCGGCGGCGATGTTCATGAACGAATCCGCGGTCGACATGATCGCCGCCAGCACCCCGGCAAAGGCCAATCCGGCCAGGACTCCCGGGGTGAAACGGAGCAAGAAAAGCGGTGCGGCATAATCGGGATCGTTCAGGGGTGCGAGCTTGCCGGCGGCGACCAGGGCCGGCACCGCCAATCCGATCCCCAGCCAGATCAGCACCACCAGCGTCTGGCTGAGGCCGAGCACCAGCGGCAGCCACTTGAGCTTGCGGGGATCGTCGAGCATATAGAACTTGTGAAGCGTCTGCGGCTGACCGATCGAGCCGACCCCGAAGACGAAAAAGAAACCCATGGCGGTGAGCACCGGGATTCCCCCGAGGGGATCGAGAAAACCCGGTCCGAACGCCTCGGAGGTGGCGATCCGGCGGGCGATCGACTCGAGCCCGCCGCCGGAGGCGAGGGCGTAGCAGAACACCGCGATCGCCGCGCCGGCCATCAGGGCGCCCTGGAAGACGTCGGTCCGGACCCCGGCCACCATGCCTCCGGCCACGGCGTAGGCCAGCACCACGATCACCCCGGCGGCCATCGCCACCGCCAGACTCCGGTCGCCGAACAGCTCGCGGGTTCCGAAGATCGACTCGATCATCACTCCCAGGGCCAGGAGCTGGGCCCCGAGATAGCCCACCGTGCCGGCGACTACCGCGATCGCGGCAAGCCCCGAGGCCAGGCGGCTGCGATAGCGGCAGAGGATGGCGTCGGGGACGGTGAACACTTCCCGCACCTCGGCGAGCAGACGCAGCCGCTTGGCCACCGTCCAACAGATAAGCCCGGCGGTGAAACTCACCGGAAAACAGATGAACAGCGAGGCGATTCCCAGCCGATAGGTCAGCCCCGGTCCGCCGATGAACAGAAAGCCGCTGAACGCCGCCGACATCGTCGCCAGGGCGGTCACCACCACGCCGATGCCCTGCCCGGCGATAAAGAAGTCCCGGGCGTTGCGGGTCCGGCGGACGGCCCACAGACCGATCGCCAGGACCAGCGCCAGGTAAACGAGGGCAGTGGCGATCACCACCGGATTGGCGAGCTGCGGCACGGCTACTCCTCCTCCGGATCGCCCTGGCGGAAGCGGCGTCGCAGCTCCTCCAGATCCTCGGCGCGCAACCCGTAGCGTTCGAAGCTCAGGGCGTAGCTCAGCGCAACGACGAGCAGTGGCAGGAGAAAGAGGCCGTAGACCTGGATCGCGGTGGCCAGGGGAAGACCCCAGAGCCAGGGTCCGTCGAGCACCCGTCCGCGCAGGGCGAGCATCGCCACCACACCGGCCACGAGCTCGAGCAACACGACGGCCAGGGGCACGAAAAGCGGCCCCAGTCGGCCGCCCTTCTGGGCGCCCAGGACGATCAGTGCCACCGGAAAGATCACCGCCAGGAGGCTGAAGAGTACCTCACCCGCGGCAGATCTCCAGAAAAACGTCAACAGGATCACCGGCGATGAGATCGCCAGTACCGACAGTGCCATCCGTTTTGCCATATCGGGTCCTCGGCCAATCGGGATCGTTCCCGGGGGGCCTAGCTTAACAGCCCGTGGCAAAATTGAGCCGCCCTCCGGGCTCCCGAACTTCCCCCACCCACTCCCAGGGCTCACGCCCTGGGACTGGGCGGGGGACAGGGTCCGGAGCCCGGAGGGCGGCTCAGGTTAGCCCTCGGAAGAATGGGAACTTATTCTTGCGCGAGCCCTAAGGGGAACAAAATGCACCCGATATTCAAAGG
>Ga0180431_10008414_pt1 | contig 11830 bp, 17 predicted proteins | sample SS_ome_11_FD_132459 | JGI IMG/M metagenome (GOLD analysis project Ga0180431, IMG submission 132459) | Hypersaline lake sediment archaeal communities from the Salton Sea, California, USA - SS_1_MS_1 metaG | ecosystem: Environmental > Aquatic > Non-marine Saline and Alkaline > Hypersaline >...
ACCGGGACTATTTTGCGGAAGTGTTAGTCCAAGAAGAAAGCTTCGACGGCGGCGGGATGGTGGCCTTCCGTATGGTCAAGGGTGACGCGGTGCAATATCTTCACCTATTCAACATGCACAACGGAAAGGCTGACGGTTCCGATGAATGAAGACAGACAACTCATCGGCCCCACCAGCAAGGCATTGCTTGACCAGTACCATGCGGACCATCGACGGCCTTCATCGGATACCGTCGAGCCGCTGGTTCTGTTTCCCGTCCTCACGGCGTGGGGCATCCTTGTCGGCATGGTTATCATGATGTGCGGTGACCCGATTCCGACAACGTGGAAGACGTTTGCGACCGTGGTCGGAGGGATGCTCTCTTGCGTGTGCCTCGGGTTGTCTATGGGATATTGGACTGGCGCATCTCGGAAACAGAACGGATATTATGCCCACGGATTCACCATGAAGGTTGGTGGTGAAATCACCCGGGACGGAAGTGTCTGAAAGGGATGACCATGACGAATGAATCCGAATTGTTGAACCAACGGTATCAAGCCCGCGTTGACCAAGCCTTCCTGGTCCCGGGGACACCGTCCCCGGCCATTACCCGGGAAGACGTGAACCACCCGGAACCGGGTGAACGCCGCCACACCACCATCTTGCGGTTGGCCAAGGACTTGACCGGGTACGCCAACACCGCCCGGGAACACCAATCCATGGTCACCATGTCCCCGGATGTGGTGGCATCGTGGGCGGCCATGCTTGAAGTGGCGGCGGCGGACTTTTGTGATGACGCGGGACACTGCCCGCGTTGCGTGTAGCGGAAAGGGACGGACATGGCAGATGAATCAACGGTGGAATGGCTCAAGGCCCAACGGGCCAAGGTTCTGGCGGAACGCTTTGAACTGTCCACGTTACCCCCTACGGATGACATGGACACCAAGGCGTTGCGGACGGCCCACAAGGCCGCATTGACCCGCCGGGTGAACCACCTTGATGAAATGATTGAAGAAGCGGAAGGCGGTGAATGATGGGTGTCTTTGTCTTGGTGTCATTACGGGACCGCGTTTGTGGCCACGGGGACAGTGTTGAAGAAGCGGTCTTGGCATCCGCGTCCCCCTATGGCGGACGGTTGCTTCCCTTCTTCACCACCCGGGAAGATGCGGAAGACTACTTGGCCGCCCTTGGGGATGGTTGCTTCTTCCATGTGGTGGAAATGGTGGACAAGGCCAACCACCGGGAAGGGTGGGGGTTCCGGGTCCATGAAATCCGGGACGGCCGTGAAATGCCATGGCATGACCCCGCGGAACCACCCACGGAATCCAAAGCGGAATTCACAACGCCCGGGGACGTGGCGGGACACATGGCGAACAAACTCCATGAAGCCTTGAAGAAGGGAAGACCCTGACCGCCCCGCAATGGGGCGGAAAAACCTACGCGCCACATGCGGCCGGGCGGGAATTAGAGCACCTTCTCCGGGAAGTTGTGGGGACGCCGGGCGCAACCCGGCACCATTTGAAAGGGGAACATGATGGCGCAAATTCACAAGACACCCGGACCGTTGGTTTTTGGTGTGGTTGAACCCAAGCCCTTGCGGGACTTCCCGCCCGGGCGCGCGCGGATACGGATACGGACACAAGATTGGGCCACCGTTTTCATCCGTCCGCCGGAAGGCGGGGTCCGCCGGTTCTATGTTTCGGAAGTCAACGGCGCATGGGTCCCGGCATTGGAGTCCGGGGCCAACCGCGTCGTGGCAAGGGGCGTTGTGGTTGCAACCTGCAAACACCCAACCATTGCCCCCAGGCGGCCGTGGGCGGATAGCCCCACCCTGACCATCAAAGCGGTGTTGACGTGTCAACATTGCTTCCAACGCCGGGTGGTGGTGGTTGAAGGCGCGGAAAAGGAAGACGGTGAATGGCGTTGGGCGCACCTCACGTCAACCATCCGGGAATTGTGGGACAACGCGGAAAGGGGTTATGATGTGGATGGTTGAAGAATGGATGTTGTGGGCAACGGGGTTGCTGATCTTGGCGGCCCATGTGGTCGGATATGCCATAGGCCGCGCGGATGAAGCCAATGACCACCTTGTGGAAAGGGGACGCGCGCGCCATGATTAAGAAGTGGACCACCAAGACCATCAAAGCCATTTGGCGCGCCATTGTGCTTGCCCCGGGGCGCGCCCATATCGCGTGGGGGTGGCGTTCTGCCCGCAAGGCGTGGATTGCGGAACATCCCTATTGCGCGGCGTGTGGACACACCCCCAAGCGTGGGTCAAATGATGTTCACCACATCCTTCCCCGGCATGTGGCCCCGGACCTTGCGGGGGTGTCGGGCAACTTCATCACGCTTTGCCGCCGGAACAATTGCCATCTTGTATATGGACACTTTGGCAACTACCGGACCAAGTGGAACCCGGATATTATCCGCATTTTACGGGACCAAGGCGGCCGGATGATTGCCGCCCGGGAAACCTTTGAAACCATCTTGGCAATGACCCCGGATGAACGGGAAGCGGCCGTCACCGGCGTCACGGGCTTCAACAAACGCCTTGACCGGTTGACCCGGAAGAAGCTTCCACCCTTGGGGGCAGTTGAACCGGACGGGGACTTCACCCTTGAAGACCTTGAAGGGGACTTGCGGGGGATGCTGATTGCCCGGGAAATCCATGACACCCGAGTCCAACGGTTGTTGGACCTTGGCCTTGTGGTCCGGCGTGGGGAAATATCAGGGAAGACTTTTTCAATGACCAAGCGGGGCAAGCGGTTCTTGAAGAAGCCATCATGGGACCATTTGCGGGGGTGACCCTTTGGACTGCCACAAATGCCCACACGCGGAAGCCATTGAACGGGGGGACTATCGGTCAACCCCATGGGGCCAAACCCCTTGCGCGGAATGTCACCCCACCCGCCACATCAACCACCATGGAAGAACCCACGTCCGCATGTATGACGGCGCGGAAGACCCGGCCGGGGTCTTCCAGTTTGGCGGGGACCCAACCAAGCCCCACGACACCGGCGGGGACCCGGTCATTGCGGGCATGTCCTACATTGCCAAGTCATTGATGTCCCTTTCCCCGCGGTCCCGGGAAATTGTCTTGGACCGTCTTGCCTATCCAACCCGGTCATTGCGCCACGTTGCGGACCGTCTTGGAATCTCCATTCAGGCGGCCCACTACAGGCTGAAAAAGGCGCGCGCGGAATGGCCCGCGTTGGCCTATGCCGTGACAATGAAGTCATGGCGGAACATTGATTCCGTGGCCTTTGGTGAAGACCATGAACAAGGCCGGGACAATGTTGGTTGTGGTTGCGTTGATGTTGACGGGTTGCGGAACCCTTAAACATGAACGGGACCGGCGCATTGCCCGGGTTTGTGCAAGGGACTTGAAGAACGCGGAATCCCGGGAATTCATCAACGGGTTGATTGACACCCGCCTTGAAGGCACGATTGCCATTGACACCCGGATTGATGACCGGGTCCATAAGCTTCTTCCCCTTGCAATTGGTTCTTTCGTTCTGCGCCATTGGTATGGCGTTGCAATCATGTTGTTGCTTGGTCTTGTGTCCATGCTAGGTGTTAAACACAAGAAGGCGGCAACCCTGTTGAAAGGGGTGTTGGCCAATGCCGGTATTGAAGAACACACGTTGGGAAGCGTACTGCCAAGGTCGGTTCAAGAAGTTGTCCAAGACCGCGGCATATCTGGCGGCGGGTTACGGGGGCAAGAACCCGGAGAAGAACGCGGACCGGAACGCCCACAAGCTTGAACGGGACCACCCGGAAATTGTGGCCCGGATTGCAGAGCTTGAAGAAAAGGTGTCCCGGGCCAATGTCATGGGCCGTCAAGAAGCCCTTGAAGCCTTGACCCGAATGGGCCGCGCCACGCTGGCGGACTTCATTGACCATGACCAAGAAGGTTTGGCGTTCTTCAACTTCAACAAGGACATCCCCAACCCGGAAGCGGTGAAGGAATTGTCTTGTCTTTTCCGGTATGACAAGAAGGGCCTTCCGGTGGGTCATGTTTCGTCAATCAAGCTTCATTCACCCCGGGAAGCCATCATGGCCTTGGCCAAGCTTGAAGGGTGGGAAGCCCCCAAGAAGATTGCCGTTGACATCCGCAAGGTATTGGACACGTTACCCGATGAAGCCCTTGAAGAAATCTGCTCACAAGAGCTTGAAGAAGAAGGCCAAGAAGATTCTTGAAGCCCGGCGGTTGGCCCGGGCGTCATACCTTCATTTTATCAAGTTTGTGTGGTGGAAGGCGTGGCCGTTTGCCATTGGCCGCCACACCCGGGAAATATGTGACGCCATTGATGACGCCATTGACACCTTTGACGGCGGCCGGGGTGAATCTGCCAACCTTGACATCAATGTCCCCTTTGGTCATGGGAAGTCGGACCTTGTGTCCCGTGGCCTTGTGCCATATTTCCTTGGCCGGTGTGACATGGCGGGCCTTGACGCGGATGCCATCTTGACGGGTTACGGGGCGGACCTTGTGGAAGGCTTTTCCAAGGACGCAAAGGAAATTATCCGGTCCACCGAATATCAACAATTGTTCCCGGGCGTCACCATCCCCCGCGGGGATGATTCCGTCAAAGCGTGGAAGGTTGCCGGGCGGTCCGGCCGCATCACCGCCGCGGGCCTTACCGGCGGAATCATGGGGAAACGTGGCCACTTGATTGTGGTGGATGATTATTGCAAGAACCGCAAAGAAGCCCGGTCCTTGACCTATCGCAAGGCCACATGGGCAGGGTTTCAAGACGTGTTGTCCCGCCGCCATCCCGTGTCAATCGTCATTCAGTGTGCAACGTCATGGCATGTGGATGACAACCGGGCGCGACTACGGAAGGCGCAAGCGGATGACCCGGGATTCCCCCGGTTCCGGGAACTGAAATTCCCGGCCCGGAACGAAGACGGGTCCTTCTTGTTTCCCGAATTGTTCCCGCCGGAATGGTACATTGAACAATATGCCGCCCAAGGAACCATGGCCCCGGCGTTGTTGGGTTGTGAACCCGTGGTGGAAGGCGGCAACCGGTTCAAGGTTGACAACGTGGTCTTTCATGATTCCCTTGAAGAATTCCCCCAGGGGCTTTATGTCCGGGCGTGGGACCTTGCATCAAGCAAGAAGGAACGGGACGGGGATGACCCGGATTTCACCGTGGGCCTTTTGGGATATGTCACGGAAGAAAATGTCACCCGGAGCAACATCAAGATTGTGTTGCGGGATTTGTGGATTGCGGACGTGGTGTTCTGCCGGGAAGAAGCCCCGGAACGGGACGCCCTTATCCAAGCAACGGCCGCGGCGGACGGCGGCCGCGTGGCCCAAGCGGTGGAAGCCTTTGGCGCGTACAAAGACGCTTACACCACATTGAAGAAGGTGTTGGCCGGGGTGTCAACGGTCCACAAGTCCCAACTGCCCGGGGACAAGACGGCCAAGTGTGGACCATTAGAAGAACCCTTCAACCGGGGCCGGGTCCACATGTTGCGCGCGCCTTGGAACGCGGAGTTGATTAAGCAATTTGCAGAATTCCCGGACGGCGCGCATGATGACGGACCAGATGCCGCCGCGATTGTCTTTGAACATTTCACCAAGTCCAAGCCTTCCATTGGGATGCCGCGGCAAGGTTGAATTGATGGCCTTGGACAAAGGGGGGCCACATGCCACAAGAATCCGATGTAAGAGCAACCCGGCAACACGCCATTTTAAGTGAACGCCATGGCCAGTTGGCCCGCAATCTTCTTGTGAAGGATGGCGGCGGGGCCTATATCAACGCCCGCCTTGCCCGGTTCCCGTGTGAATCGGACTTGTCATGGTCGGGGAAGGGAACGTCCGGGACCACGTCCCGGAAAGAACGCGCGTTCTTGATTAACTACGCCGCCCGGATCATTGCCAAAATCAACCAATACGTTTTCAGTCAAAACATCACCCGGGATGGCATAGATGAAGACTTTGCCCTTGACGCATCCCGGACGGGCATGTCCATCAACCGTGTCATGGCATCCTTGTCCGCGGCCCAACTGGCGGGGCAATGGTCATGGCTTGGCATAGACCGCGGACGCCCGGAAATAGACCCGGCCACCGGAACCACCTTGACCCGGTCAATTGCGGACCGGGAAGCTTCCGGGGACCGCATATTCTGGACCGTGTGGGATTCCACGGAAGTGGTTGATTGGCGTTTTGGGCAGGACGGCAAGCTTGAACGGGTCATCACCCAAGAAGTGGTCTATGATAATTCCGATGTCAACGCGGCGGCCGTGAGTTTCTTGGTTCGGACCATTTGGGAACCGGGCGGCGGCGTCCGGTTGGTGTTGAACAGTGACAACCCGGAAGAAGTGAAAAGTGAAGAACCCTTTGAACTGTCCGCCCCGGTGGTCCCTTTTGTCTTGCTTGGTGTTCCCACGATCAAGCCATGGTGGTTTGACGATGTGGAACGGGTCCAAGCGTCCATCTTGAACTTGGATTCCGCCCACCATGAAAACTTGATTGGCATGGTTTTCCCGCAATCGGTCCTTCCGGCGGGGTTGGTTGAAGAAGTGATGCGGTTGTCCGGCCGTGAAGGCGCGCAAGGGTTCAATGAAGCCCTTGAAATATGCCGCGGGATGGAATATCCCATCTTTGAACCCACGGACGCCGCCGGATTGACCCGATACTTGACGCCCAACGCTTCCGACCTTGAAGCCATCCCCACGGAAATCTTGCGGCGGCGTGGTGAACTCTATGGGATTGTTGGCCTTGGACTGTCCAAGAAGGACACCGCCCAGGTTGAAAGCGCGGCCGCCAAGGCGTGGGACCATCTTGACCCGTCCGCGGTATTGTCGGACCGGGCGGATGAACTTGAAGAAGCGGAAACCAAGGCGGTTGAAATCTCCGTCCAACTGGACACCGACTTCCAAGCATATACCCCCGCTTATTCCAGAAGTTTCGATCTAATCAACATGGCGGAAGACATGAAGACGGTTCTTGGCCTAAATGGCCTTGACTTGCCGGAATCCGCGTTGCGTGAAGTAGCCCACACGGGCGTTGACATCTTGAACAAGGTGCGAACCATCCCCAAAGACCGCCTTGAAGCCATCCACGCGGACATTGACAACATGACCGCGGCGGACCTTGTGGCCATGACCACCGCCGCGGCCCCGTCCCGGGCGGAAGCCTTTGACGCGGATGGGGAAGGGGTGGAAGTCGAACCCACCACGGACACGGCCAAGGACCTTGTCACCGTCCTTGAAACCCTTTTGAAGCAACGGGAAAATTGAATTGATGGCCCTTTATGAATGAAGACGCCTTCCGCGGTGTGGCGTTGAACACCGCGTCCGGTTCTGGCAACCGGGAAAAAGCCTGAAAGGTGTGGCAATGGACATCAAGTTGGTATTGGGTAAGGTCCGTGACGGGGAAGAACTCACGGAAGAAGAAAAGGCGTTCTTGGCAGATTATGACCATGACAAGGTCATGAATGACGCCGCGGCCGCCGCAAGACGCCGGGCGGAAGCCCGGGCAGCGGAAGCGGAAAAGGAACGCGCCACGCTTCAAGAGACTTTGGCGGAACTACAAGCCAAGATTGATGAAGCGGAAACCGCGGGCAAGTCCGATGTTGAACAGTTGCAAGCCAACATGGACAAGCTTGCCGCCCGGTTGGCAGAACGGGACAAGGAACTTGATGAAGCCAGGGCGGCCAACGCCAAGATGGCCCGGGATACCAAAATCCGGGAAATCCAGTCCGCGGCGGGAATTGCGTTTGTGGACGGCGTTGACGGGACAGTGATGTCCGGGGCATTTGCTTCCGCCTTTGCGGACCTTGATGATGCGGACCTTGGGGATGAAACCGTCACCAAGCCCATCATTGACGGATTCCGCAACGCCAACAAGGCGGTGATTGCGGACAAGTCGGGCGTTGGGTCCGGCGGCAATCCGCATGACGGAACGGGACCGGCCGCCCCGGTGGGTGAGTCGGACCCGGAGAAGATGACAACGGAAGAACGGGCGGCCGATTTGAAGAAACGGGGTCTTTTGTAAGCCCCGGCGTTGGCCGCCAAGGGAAGGGAAAGCATCATGGCGAACACATTCATAACTCCCACGATGGTGGCCCGGGATGCCGCTATCACGCTGCATGACCGGCTAATCACCGGTGACCTTGTTACCCGTGACAAAGAACGCATGTTCACGGCGTCCAAGGTCGGTGACACCGTCCCGGTGACGGTCCCGCCCATACTGGTGGCCAATGAATTCACGGGGACCACCACCCCGCAGGACATCACGGAAACAAGCGTCAACCTTGAGCTTGAACACCACTATGAAGCAACGGGGACAATCACGTCCAAGCAGTCAAGTCTTGAATTGTCGGACTTCACGCGCCTTGTGACGGTTCCGGCCATGGATGCAATCATGGACGCCATTGATGATTACTTCATCACACAGATTGCCCGCGGTTTCACGTCCCATTGCGCGGGAACGCGCGGGACGCAGCCTTCAAGCAAGGCCCACATCCTTGCGGCCAACAAGATATTGAAGGACAACAAGGTCAAGTCCATGGACCGCATTGGTCTTATTTCGACCACGGCGGAAGCGTCCTTCATGGCTCTCAATGAGTTTGTATCCGCGGATTACGGGCAGGATGGAACGCGCGGACTCCGGGAAGCCTACTTGACCCGGCGTTATGGTGTTGACTGGTTTGTTGATGCCAATTCCGGGACGCAGGAACGCGGTGACGTTGCCGGTACGGTTCTCACCAACGGAATCCCGGTTCTTGGCGCAAGCACACTGGCCATTGACGGGTTCACGGCGGCAACCGGTGACCTGTATGAAGGCGCGGCCTTCACGGTTGCGGGTGACACCACGGAATATGCCTTGACGGCAGACGCCAGTATCACGGGCAACGCGGCAACGGTAAGCATCACGCCGGTTGTGTCCGCGGACCTTGTGGCGGCCGGTGACGGCGCGGCGGTGACGTTCCTGTCCGCAGTGACGGAGAATATGATTTATAACAAGGGTGCGGTTGCGGGCGCAATCGTGGCCCCCACCCCGTTGCGTATCGGTTCGGCGGTGGAATCATATCGCGGCATATCGGTCCGCGCCACGTTTAGTTCATCGACAGTCACCCTGTCAGACCAAGTAGTGTTTGACGTGTTCTGTGGGTGCCAAGTCATTCAACCCGTGGGCGGCGTGATATTGCAGGGTTAAAGATTTGACGGTCATGTCCGTCCGTCTTGGGGCGGTCCCGGGGGGAACCCCGGGCCGTCCCGTCTTACCCGGGAAGGAAGGAAACACATGCGGAAATTTTCCACAACCATGGCGGTTCTGGCGGTTCTGGCGGGCGGTCTTCTTCTTGGACAGGTTGTCCGAGTACAGAACGCACACGCGGACCTTGATGATTATGACCCCCTTGCGGATGGGTCCACGTTCTATGATGGCCCGGCCAATGCCACGGCCCGGACGGCCTTGTCCAATAGCCTTGTGGCATTGATGACGGCCCAGGTGGACACCAACACGGTGGCGGATGAAACCCTTTATACGCCCCGCTTCATTGGTGACAAGCTTGTCGGGACGGTGTCCAACCTGTTTTGGATGTCGGAAGGGGTGACAACGTCTTCTTGGCATCGTTTGAATTAGTACCACCGGCCGGGGGTTCCCCGGCCATTGCCCGGGACACACGCCCCGGGTGGCGGCCGTGGAACATCCAACAAAGGGGAACGATATGAAGCGCGTTTGGTTTGCAGTGATGGCGGCCGTTGTGGCCATGGGCGTGGCGGCAATTGGGGCAGAACTTGACCCGGTATCCAAGGACTATGACCTAGCCCGGACGGATAACCCGGCCGCGTTCACCGGGGTTTATTTCGACGGGACCACGTTGACCATATCCGGGACCGTGTATTCTGACGCCGTATCAAGCAACGTCCAAGACCTTGCGGACATCACCATGGAGTTGCGTGTTGGGAACGTCAATTCCAACGTGGTTTATGTCCCCACGTCCACCAATGAAGCCGGTGGCCATTACACCGTTGACATCACCATCCCATCTTCAACCAACATCACCGGGACGGCCCTTCTTCAATGGAAATTCACGGACACCAATGGCGTGGTTGTTATCTATCCGCGCCCGTCCATCACCCGGCAGACACCGCTTGAATAACGGACGGACAGAACGTCCACAACGGAAAGGGAAGGCATCATGGCAAGTGTGGAAACGGTATTGGTAAAGAAGGACACCGCGGTCATACGGATCAATAAATCAGACTTGAAGGCCCGGGAAAAGGACGGTTGGAAGCTTACCGACCATGACGGGGACGGCAAGCCCGATGTTGACCCGGACGCCCCGGCGGACCTTTCCAAGATGTCCAAGGCCAAGCTTCTTGAACTGGCGGCATCCAAGGAAATTGAAGTCCCGGACGGGGCCAACAAGGCGGACATCCTTGCCCTTCTTTCCGAGTAGGCAAGACGTGACATTGCAACCTTGCGTGGCCTTGGCCCTTCACCGGGTCAAGGCCGCGTCATAAAGGGGACCACCATGGCCATTGACCTTGCGGGCGCGGACGCCTATTTTGCCGCGGACAATCATTTCATGTCGGAAGTGTGGTTGCAATTCACGGAAGATGACCACCGGACGGCCGCCATTGCATCCGCAAGGCGGCAATTGATCCGCCTTCTTGCGCGGGACCTTGATGACACCACCACCACGGACACGGACTTCCCACGGGAAGACGTGGCAACGTATGAACAAGCGTTGTTCTTACTCCGCAACGGGTTCATTGCCAACGGGGACTTCACCACACCCAAATGGACCTTGGGGGACCGTGACGCGGATGACGATGGCATCCCGTCCCCGGAGAAGATTGGCATTTGCAATGAAGCCAAGGGTTGGATTTTTGAACGGTCCGGCCCAACCGGTGGGGTCATTTCATCCCGGGGGGCCTAGTCCATGCCCCGCCTTCCCGGGTCAATCACCAAGTTGCGGAAGCAACAGGCCACAATGCGTTCCGAGTTGGAACGCCGCATCAAACGCGCCCAACGCCGCCTTGCGCCCATGATCCGCAAGGCCGCGGCGGATGGTAACAACATCAACCGGGCGCGATACCGGGAAGCCTTCTTCAATCAAATATCATCCCACTATGAAGGGCTTGGCAGGGAATTGGACGGGTGGGCCAAGGAATTTGTGGGAACGGCCGCGGTGGATTGGCACAAGCGCGCCTTGTTTGAAATGAAGCGGCAAGGCGTGGGGGCGTTGGGTTCCCGGGTGACCAAGTTTTCCCGGAACCGGGTTGACCGGTATTGGCGATTGATCCACCCGGACAACAAGAAACACTTTGCAGCGGTCTTCACGGACAAGATGGCAGTGTCCGACATTGAAAACTTGCGGACGGCGTCCCTTGATGTCTTCCGGCAAGCCCAACTTGAAGGATGGACTGCCAACCAAATCCACGCGCAATTGCAAGAACGATGGGACAAGCTTTCCGGGAACCTATTGGCGGAACGCTTTGTGGACGCCGCCGGGCGGCCGTGGACAAACCGGAATTATCTGCGGATGTTGACCCGGACCACCATGGCCCGGGTTTCCCGGGAGTCATACGCGGACACGCTTATTGCGGCCGGGGATGACCTTGTCCGCGTTGTTCCGTCCGGGGAATCATGCCGGGTGTGTTCCCGGTGGGTGGGGTTGATTCTGTCAATCTCCGGGGATGACCCACGCTTCCCGAGTTACCAGCAAAGCCTTGACGCCGGGATGTGGCACCCCAATTGTGATTGCTTCATCCGGCGCGTGGACGCCACCATCCATGACCAAGACATTGCCCGGCAAGCGGCCGTGAAGAACGTGGATTGGAACAACCTTGACGCCGTTGATGAATACAAGCGGGAAATTTTGAA
>Ga0180431_10008415_pt1 | contig 11829 bp, 8 predicted proteins | sample SS_ome_11_FD_132459 | JGI IMG/M metagenome (GOLD analysis project Ga0180431, IMG submission 132459) | Hypersaline lake sediment archaeal communities from the Salton Sea, California, USA - SS_1_MS_1 metaG | ecosystem: Environmental > Aquatic > Non-marine Saline and Alkaline > Hypersaline >...
ATTCCTGCAGGCTCTTGACGCTGCCGTGTCCCTTTCTATAGGCGGCGATTCCCCGGGCTGCCGCGACCGCCGCAGTTGTAGTCGTTATATATGGTACCTTGTACTTAATCGCCGCCTTCCGTATGTAGGAATCGTCAACCGCGCTCAGCTTGCCGCTGGGCGTATTTACCACGAGCTGTATCTCACCGTTCTTTATGGCATCGGTGATATTGGGACGTCCCTCGTGCTCTTTAAGTATAAGCTCCGAAGGGATACCATGCTCCGCAAGGTATTCCCGTGTACCCGCTGTTGCTTTTATAGCGAAACCCAGCTCGGAGAACTGCTTCGCCGCCTCCAGCCCACCCTCCCTGTCGAGCGGTGAGACCGTTATCAGCACAGTGCCGCTATCCGGTAAATATTGCTTTGCCGCCTCCTGCGCTTTATAGTAGGCAAGTCCCGGGTTATCCGCCATGCCCAGCACCTCTCCCGTCGAGCGCATCTCGGGGCCGAGCACCGGGTCTACCTCGGGGAACATGTCGAAGGGGAACACGGATTCCTTTACCCCGAAATGAGGTACAGGCCTGCGCTCGAGCCCTAGGTCGCTCAGCTTCTTCCCCAGCATTATCTGGGTAGCCAGACGCGCCATCGGGATATTGCAGACCTTGCTCACCAGCGGCACTGTGCGGCTCGCCCGCGGGTTCGCCTCCAGGATATAGACCACGTCATCACAAATAGCGTACTGAATGTTCATCAGACCCACTACATGAAGCTCCACCGCTATCTTACGGGTATAGTCCTCGATTATATCTATATGTTTCTGCTCGATGCTTACCGGCGGTATCACGCAGGCGGAGTCGCCGGAGTGGATGCCGGCGAGTTCTATGTGCTCCATAACGGCTGGAACGAAGGCGTTTGTGCCATCCGCTATAGCATCTGCCTCGGCCTCTATGGCGTTCTCCAGGAATTTATCGATTAGGATAGGCCGCTGGGGAGATATACCAACCGCCGCCTCGACGTACTCCCTCAGCATCTCCTCGTCGCGCACAACCTCCATCGCCCGCCCGCCGAGAACATATGACGGACGTACGATAAGCGGGTAGCCGATCTCCGCCGCGATGGCGAGGGCCTCCTCCATATTGCTTGCCATGCCGGACTCGGGCACGGGGATATCCAGCTCCCTCATAATCCTGCGGAAGCGGTCGCGGTCCTCGGCAAGGTCTATAGTGTCGGGGCTGGTGCCCAGAATCCTAACCCCCGCAGCTTCGAGTTCGGCGGCGATGTTGAGCGGGGTCTGCCCCCCGAACTGGCATATTATGCCCTCCGGCTTCTCTTTCTCATATATGGCGAGGACGTCCTCCACCGTAAGCGGCTCGAAGTACAGCTTGTTCGACGTGTCGTAGTCCGTAGAAACTGTCTCTGGATTGCAGTTTACCATCACGGACTCGATACCCTCGTCGCGCAGGGCGAAAGCGGCGTGCACGCAGCAGTAATCGAACTCTATACCCTGGCCGATACGGTTAGGGCCGCCTCCCAGCACCATTACCTTGCGGGCACCGCTTATGTCCGTACTGTCGGGAGCGTTGTACGTGGAGAAGTAGTAAGCGGCATCCTCAACGCCGCTCACCGGCACCGGCTCCCATCCCTCGACGACGCCGAGCGCGGTACGCCTGTTACGTATGTCGGCTTCGGGTACGCCCAGAATCTGAGAGAGGTACCTGTCGGCGAAGCCGTCCTTCTTTGCCTGCACCAGGAGGCCGTCCGGCGGAAGCTTGCCCTTGTGCTCCAGCAGCTTATCCTCGAGCTCGACAAGCTCCTTCATCTGCCGGATGAACCAGTGCTTTATATATGTCCGCCGGTACAGCTCTTCGATGTCCGCTCCCTTGCGCAGCGCCTCGTACATTATGAACTGCCGCTCGCTGGAGGGCTCGCGCAGCATATCCATCAACTCATCCAGCGATTTCCGGTGAAAGTCTTTGGCGAAGCCGAGGCCGTAGCGTCCGTTCTCCAGCGACCGGATAGCCTTCTGGAAGGCTTCCTTGTAGTTCTTCCCGATACTCATTACCTCGCCCACGGCTCGCATCTGGGTGCCCAGCCTGTCCTCCACACCCTTGAACTTCTCAAATGCCCAGCGGCAGAACTTGACCACCACGTAGTCACCGGAGGGCGTGTATTTCTCCAGCGTCCCCTCCCGCCAGTAGGGTATCTCGTCCAGCGTGAGGCCTCCCGCCAGCATGGACGACACCAGGGCGATGGGGAATCCCGTCGCCTTCGATGCCAGAGCCGACGAACGCGAGGTGCGCGGGTTTATCTCTATAACAACCACGCGCCCTGTCTTGGGGTCGTGGGCGAACTGGATGTTCGTGCCGCCGATTACCTCGATGGCATCGACTATAGCATAGGAGTATTTCTGGAGTCTCTGCTGAAGCTCGGGGGCTATGGTCAGCATGGGCGCCGTGCAGTAGGAATCGCCCGTGTGCACGCCCATTGCGTCGACGTTCTCAATGAAACAGACGGTTATCTTCTGGCTCCTGGCGTCCCGCACCACCTCAAGCTCCAACTCCTCCCACCCCAGGACGGACTCCTCCACAAGCACCTGGCCGACGATGCTGGCGGACAGCCCCCGGCTGCCAACCACGCGCAGTTCCTCCACGTTGTACACCAGTCCGCCGCCGGTGCCGCCCATCGTGTAAGCGGGACGCAGCACAACCGGGTAGCCGAGCCTCTCGGCAATCGCCTCCATCTCCTCGACGCTGCGGGCGATCTCGCTCTTGGGCATCTCGAGGCCTATGCCGCTCATAGTATCCTTGAACACCTGGCGGTCTTCCCCCCGCTCGATGGCATCCACGGGCACCCCGATTACCTTGACGCCGTATTTCTCCAGCACCCCCGACTTGTACAGCTCGGATGACAGGTTCAGCCCCGATTGTCCGCCGAGGTTCGGCAGCAGCGCGTCGGGACGCTCCTTCTCCACGATTCTGGTCATAGTGGCGAGGTTGAGCGGCTCTATATATGTGATATCCGCCATGCCGGGGTCGGTCATTATCGTGGCGGGATTGGAGTTTACCAGCACGATTTTATATCCCAGTTTTCTCAGCGCCTTGCAGGCCTGTGTGCCGGAGTAGTCGAACTCACACGCCTGCCCGATTATGATGGGACCGGAACCGATAATCATTACCTTGTCGATGTCATCGCGCCTGGGCATATGCCCCTCCCTCTATATTATTTCCGTAATACTAATGGCAGCCTTATCTATATCTTCCCCACCCACTGGAGCGGATGCTCCAGCCTGCCTATAAAAATACCCGGCATGCCCATAAAGATATCCGGCATGCCCGGGAAAATACAAGACCTGCCCTTATTATTCATTCCACCCCACCTGCTGGAGCGGATGCTCCAGCCTACCCAAAATAATAACCATGCCATTATATTCAAAGCATCACCTACACCCTGTATACCACCGCGCCGCCAGCAATCGTGAGCATCACCCTGCCCCTGAGAAAGCGTCCGGCGAGGGGGGTGTTTTTGTCTTTTGAGACGAATTCATCCGGGTTCACCGCCCATTCCGCTTCAGGGTCGAAAAGGGTTACGTCCGCGGGGGAGCCCGGCTTCAGCGTGCCGAGGTCGTCCCGTCTCAAAACGGACGCGGGCCCATGCGTCAGCTTCGAGATAAGCGTTACCAGGTCGAGCTTCCCCTGATGTACCAGACCCATCAGGCTGCCCAGCGCCGTCTCGAACCCGCTGATGCCGAAGGCTGCCCGCTCGAAACCACCGTCCTTATCGTCCGCGGTATGCGGGGCATGGTCGGTGGCTATGGCATCTATCACGCCCTCCTTCAGACCGCCGATAAGTGCTTCAACATCCTCCTCGGTACCCAGCGGCGGGTTGACCTTGAAGCCCGCGTCGCGGCCGTCTATGATATCGCAGGTCAATGTCAGGTGATGCGGGGTTACCTCGGCGGTAACCGAAACGCCCTCGGCTTTGGCACGCCTGATACTTACCACCGACTCCGCGGTACTCACGTGACAGATATGAAGCCTGCCGCCGGTTGCTTTCGCCAGCTCTACATCCCTTGCAACCGCATCAGACTCGGCGGCGGCGGGTACCCCCTTCAGCCCCAGCCGCCGTGCAGCTTCGCCTTCCCTCATCACACCACCCCCGCTCAGGGCAAGGTCCTCGCAGTGGTCGCAAATGGGCAGCCCCAGGTCGCGGCTGCGTTCCAGTGCGTGTCGCATGAGGGACGAATCCGCTACGGGGCTGCCGTCGTCGCTGAAGGCGACGGCGCCCGATACTGAAAGCTCGCCGAAATCGGCGAGCTCGCTTCCCGCTCTGCGCTTACTAACGCAAGCCACAGGCAGGACACGAACCACGCCTTCCCTGGAGGCGACGCTCCTGATGTATTCCACAGTCTCCGGCGTATCGGCGGGCGGCTCCGTGTTGGGCATGCAGCAGACGGTTGTAAAGCCCCCCTTAGCGGCGGCGCGCGTCCCGGTTGCAATTGTCTCCTTCTCCTCGAACCCCGGCTGGCGCAGGTGACAGTGAAGGTCCGCAAAACCGGGGCATACCACCATTCCATAAGCCCGGAACACGGCGCAGTTATCAGGCAAAACAGCCCCTCCTTTAATATCAACCCACGCCACCCTGCCTCCGGATATGAACAGGTCGCCGACGGCATCGACACCCTGGGATGGGTCGATTATACGGCCGCCGCTAATGAGCATATCCCCGGACCCGCGGTCTGAGTGCTCAACTGCCACTATTACCCCTCTTGCCCTTTCCCCGGAAGCCCTTCCTGGCGGGCTTGAACCCAAAATTCTGTGCAACGTCCTCCGAGTCGAAGATTATGAGATTCTCCGGCTGTATTCTGTTCAGCATTGTGCTGTCCGCCCTGTAGTATCTCTTCTTTTCAACCAGACCCTGGTGCCACTTCGAACTGGCTATATACTGCGGGTGTATCTCCTGTTCACAGTATATGCATCTCAGCGTCAAAGGCGCTTTCGACACTATATAGAACCTGGGCTTTATATACCGCGTCTCCGTGCCCTGCCGGGATACACAGTTATTGTTCCGGCAGGTGAGCCCGGTGCCGCGTTTATAAACAGAATAGTCTCTCTTCTGTATAAAAAAGGTCCCCTTACCCTCGGGTATATCGACCTCCCTGGCCCCCAGAAGAAGCGCTAACAGCGCCATCCTGATCGGCACACCGCGTTGTGCCTGCTTGAAGTACATGCTCCGCGGGTCGGCATCGATCTCATAGGCAAGCTCATCCACACGGGGCAGGGGATGCATAACTATAGTCTCCTCGAACCGCTTTTCTTTGAGCAGCCTCCTGTCCACCACTGGGTAGTACGCTTCCTGCTCGTCCGGCCCTTTCTCGAGCCGCTCTTTCTGCAGCCTTGTTACATATATTGCGTCTATGCCCCTCTCCATCTCGACCTGTATGCCGACGGCGGGGATATTCGCCAGTTGGTGGGGTCCGCTCGGCGTAACGTAAACGGCATCGAGGGGGAAAAGCCCCTCCGATTTTACATCCTCCGAGCCGTTGTATTTCTCTAAAACGCCGTTATATTCAGTAGTCAGCTTTCTCACCACATGCTCAGGCAACTCGAGGCCGGGGCTGGGGCGGAAATGGATATCAGCGCCGAACCTGGCGAGGGCGTAGGCGAGGGAATGCACAGTGCGCCCGTACTTCAAGTCCCCCCACAGGGCAATCTTCAGGCCCCCGAGGGTCTTCCTCTCCTTCTTGAGGGTGTAGAGGTCGCACAGGGTCTGAGTGGGATGCTCATGCCCGCCGTCGCCGGCATTTATCACAGGAACGTCAGCATAATCTGCGACCACTTTCGCCGCGCCCTCCCAGGGATGCCTGATGACGATTATATCCGCGTAGCTTCCCACCACCCTCGCCATATCGGCGATGCTCTCCCCCTTCGCCAGCGAGGTATTGCTCATCTCCGCCACGGATATCACCCTGCCCCCCAGCCGGTTCATCGCAGCCTCGAAAGACAGCCGCGTCCGTGTGCTGGGCTCGAAGAACAGGCTCGCCATCACCATTCCCCGGCACAGGTTGAATTGCTCCCGCATCCTGTCGGACATCTCGTCCGCCAGTGAAAGAACCGCCTCTATCTCCCGGTTGGAGAAGTCGTCTATTGTTATCAGGTCCCTGTTTGCCAGACTCATAACCGCCTCACCCGTTATGATTACTCCCTGTACCGGCTGAATCCATAATTACCACCTCGTCCCTGCCGTCTGTCTCCTTTAGCCTCAACTGGATGCGCTCGTATTTAGACGAGGGAATGTTCTTCCCCACGAAGTTTGCCCTTATCGGCAGCTCCCTGTGCCCGCGGTCGATGAGCACAGCCAGCAGGATGCGCTCGGGACGCCCGTAATCAATGAGGGCATCCATAGCGGCGCGGGTGCTCCGTCCGGTGAACAGGACGTCGTCGACCAGGACAACGTTTTTGCCCGTGATATTTGAGGGGACATCGCTGGGACGGATAACCGGCTGGACCCCGCGGGATGAGAGGTCGTCGCGGTGCAGCCCGATATCCAGCGCGCCGACGGGCACATCCACCTTCTCGGAATCGCCTATAACCGACGCGATGCGTTGAGCCAGCGGCACGCCCCTTGTATGTATGCCGATTAGGACGAGGTTATCGCAGCCGTTGACATTCTCTATCACTTCGTGGGCGATACGAACCAGCGTCCGCCGTATGCCGTCCGCCGACATTATTACCTTTTCAGGCATAAAAAGCCTCCGCCCGTTAAAGGCTGATTATTATTAATCTGGGCAGACACATTGGTCTGCCCCTGCAGGTGCATAAAAAAACCTCCGCCCGTAAAAGGCCGAGGTTTATTCCGTCTTCCCTGTATTTTCCCTGGTAAGGGACCGGCATCTCTCTCCCTTCTCAGCCTCACGGGACTGAATTAAAGGCCCGGTTTGCGCAGATTATAGCAGCTAAAAAAGCCGTTGGCAAGGGGTTTGGGAGTGGTTTCTTAAATGATAGATACCATATTATAAGTCGCGTTTTTATGAAGCCGGAGCAGATGCTCCGGCCTACCCCTCTCTTCTGTCGTTGCGAGGAATCTCCCGAACCTGGTTCGGGGAATGACGCGGCAATCTCGATAAATTTTATCTAATGTACATAATTGAGATTGCCACGTCCGCCTCCGGCGGACTCGCAATGACAATAATACATCGCTCCCTGTGACTTCTAACACTTCTTCAACGCCTCATTCGTCGCTGCTACCACGGAGGCGACGGCGTTCTCGCGGGAGTGGGAAAGGCTGATTGCCATTTCCGTTATGCCCAGCATCCTTGCCCTGCGGCGCGCCCTGCCGTGGAGGAAGACGAGGGGGGCGTTGCGGTGATTGGGCAGCACCTCGATATCCCGCCAGGAGACGCCCCTTCTACCGGTGCCCAGCGCCTTCATCACCGCCTCCTTGGCGGCGAACCTGGCGGCAAGCTCGGGCACGCGGCCGCGGCAGAACTCGAGCTCCTTCTCAGTGTAAATACGCCTGAGGAACCTCTGCCCCCGGCGGTCTATGACCCCGCGCACGCGCGCTATCTCGATTATATCCACACCGACACGATACATCGTCACAAACTTAAACCGAAGCTATCGGACAGCCAAGAGTATATCACAAGAAGGACACCCCTTACTATAGGCACTTGCTGAGGCCTTATGGATACCGTTTGTGTTTAGTTAACAGAAACAGTAGAGAGTAGACCATGTATCTACCCGTTCGCCGAGCCTGTCGAAGGGCCGTTCATGGTTCGACAAGCTCACCACGAACGGCTTCGTTATTCCGCACCCGCCTCTGCCAGTTGCGGAGCCGCCAGAGGCGGACCATACTCAGCCCTCGTATATTTAATCTCTTGTGGATGATCCGCCAGAGGCGGATCCACAAGGAGCGTATTGGAGACACGTACTATAGCGTATCAGGCTGAGCTTCGCGGCGATATTGACTTTGAAATGGTTTATTGCTAGACTTTCGCAGGAATCCAAATCAAGGAGACACACTGCCATACAGAATAAATACTGAAAAAGGGGTGTGAGATGCCAGGGAAGAAGAAACTAGACGGATTCATTCCTCGGTACCGGGTACTGGACCTGGCTGACGAGAAGGGCGCCTACTGCGGCAAGCTTCTCGGCGACTTCGGAGCCGACGTGATAAAGGTCGAACCCCCTGCGGGGGACAAGACAAGGTTCCGGGGTCCTTTTTATAAGAACGAGGTCCACACCGAGAAGAGCCTGCACTTCCTCTATTTCAATACCAGCAAGGGCTCGATAACCCTGGATATCGAGGACAGCACGGGCCAGACGATTTTCAAGAAGCTTGTCGAGAAGGCGGATGTGGTGGTGGAGAGTTTCCCCGTGGGCTATCTGGACAGCCTCGGACTGGGTTACTCCGCGCTGCGGAAGATTAACCCGGGTCTGGTGATGACCTCGATAACGCCCTACGGGCAGAAAGGACCCCAGAGCGATTACAAGGCAGCCGATATAAACGTCCTGGCGATGAGCGGCTATATGCAGCTTATCGGTGAGCCGGACCAGCCGCCACTTGTGCTCGGCGGCGAGCAGACGTTCTACCCGGCGGCACAGTACGCGGCAACCGGCACGCTGGCCGCGCTGTTCTACCGTGACGGAGGGTCAGGCAAAGGGCAGCACGTGGATGTGTCCATGCAGGAGGCGATGATAACCTTTTACCACGAGCAGACGCCGGTTGCGATGTGGGAGAAGACCAGGGAGAACGTAACGCGCGTGGGCGTTATGGACGCTATGGTCACGCCCTGCGGGCTGTATCCCTGCAAGGACGGCTGGATATCGCTGTGCATCGTGACCCCGCAGGAATGGGACACGCTTTCGGCGTGGATATACGAGGTAACGGGCAACGAGGAAATCCTCAAGGAAGAGTACAAGGGCGGTTTAATCTCCCGTATGCCCGTCCGCGATATGGTCAACGTGCTGGTTATAGAGTTCACGGATATGCTGACCGGCGAGGAGTTGTTCCTCGAGGGACAGAAGCGCAGGCTGGTGGTTATGCCTGTGAACGACGTGCCTTCCCTGCTGGACGACACCCAGCTCAACTCGCGCGGCTTCTGGGTGGAGCTCGACCATCCCGTGGTGGGCAGGCTGAAGTATCCCAGAGGCGCGCTGTACAGCGACGCCATAGGAGCGCCCGTCAAGGCAGCCCCGTTGCTGGGCGAGGATAACGAGAGAATCTACTGTAAAGAGCTGGGATACTCGAAGGAAGACCTGGCGGTGCTGCGCACTACGGGTGTTATCTAAGCATCGGATAAGATTTGAAGGAAAGGAAGGATAGGGCTATGGCGAAGAAAGCTCTCGAAGGTGTTAGAGTCATAGAGTTCGGGCTTTATATAGCGCTGCCCCTGGCAACGCGCCTGCTGGCATCGATGGGGGCGGAGGTTATAAAGGTAGAGACGCTTACATCACTCGACATGTCCTGGTACGGTCCCATCTACGCGCCCGGCGCGCTGCAGCTCGAGTACCGGCCGCTTAAGCGCAACATAACTCTGGACGTGCGCCAGCCGAAGGGCAAGGAGGTAATGGAGGAACTGCTCAAGAAGAGCGACGTGTATATCACAAACCTCGGCGAGGGAGCCCTGACCAGGTACGGCCTGCCCTTCGATCACGTCCGTTCGCTTAAGAAGGACATTGTCGTGCTCTGGCAAACCGGGCTTGGGAGCGTAGGCCCCTACGGCGGATACAAGGCATACGGCAGGCTGATGCAGCATGCCTGCGCCGTGTCCACAATGAGCGGTACGGCGGACAACCTCGGCGTAGCCAACGTTTCATATTCCGATTATCATACCTCCGTGTTCAACGCCATGGCGATAATAGGAGCGCTGGAGAGACGCCGCCGCACCGGTGAGGGCTGCTTTATAGAGTGCCCGATATACGAGTCCGGCGTTGTCACCGTGGGTCCCGCCTTCCTGGATTACCAGTCAAACGGTGTGATACCGGAGCGTAGGGAAAACAGGCACCGCTTCTTCGCCCCCCACGGCGCGTATCGCTGCAAGGGAGAGGACAGGTGGTGCACTATAGCCGTGACCAGCGAGGAGGAATGGAAGGCATTCTGCGGCGTCATCGGCAACCCCGCCTGGACCAAGTCCCCACAGTTCGCCACCGCCGCCGACAGGGTTAAGAACGTCAAAGAGCTGGACAGCCTTGTCAACGAGTGGACCTCCAAGCGTAACGCCTACCGGGTTATGGAGAGGATGCAGAAGGCAGGCGTGCCGGCGGGAATCGTGTCCAAGGGGGAGGACCTCTCCAACAGCGAGCACCTGAAGAGCCACGACTTCTACAAGCATACCGAGTACTATGCCGCCGACTTCAACACCCCAGGAGTGAAGTGGCCCGTAGCAGGGACGTCACCGGTATTCTCGGAGCCTATCTACTTCTCGGAGACGCCCGTTATGTTCGGGCCCATGCACAAGGTCGGGCAGGACAATAACTACGTCTACGGCAAGCTTCTGGGCATGTCGAAGGACGAGATAAAGAAGCTGACTAAGGAAGGCGTTTTCGCCTAGCGAGTAAACATAAACGGGTAGGCTGGCCGACGTCGGCCAGCCTACCCCGGATAATAAGGAGGATACCTGAATGGCTACGAAACGTTTGTCAAAACCCAAGGCTATCGACATGGAATGCCTGATGAGCACCAAGGAAGGTGCGGTGAGCAGAGACCCCGCCATGATAGAGGCGCTGCAGGAGTATTTCAAGTCCTCGGGAATGCGGATTAAGACCGAAGACGAACAGGCGCAGGACTGGCGTGATGCCGGCGTCCAGGTGGTCATACTCACCGCGACGGGCAAGCCCTTCGGCTTCACCGAGTTCGAACAGATAAAGGAAAGGCATAACTATATAGGACAGCTTAAGAAGGATTACCCCGATGTAGTTCTCGGCTTCTGGGTCGGCCTTCCCCTCGACTGGGGCATCTGGACTGCGCTGAAGGAGCTCGAGAGGTGTATCAAGGACCTGGGAAGCTTCGGCGTCTTTGTCTCAGGCATGGCCGGCGTCGCGGCAAACGACAAGACATGGTGGCCTTTCTACGAGATGTGCCAGGAGGCGGGGGTACCGATAAAGATTACCGTAGGCGCGACGGCGGGAGGCGCCGGGCAGGGCGGCGGAATGGGCATACGCCTGGGCACCGAAAATCCCATCCCCAACGTGGACGACGTCGCCGCCGCATTCCCCGGGTTGAACATAATCGGGCACCACTATCCCTGGCCCTTCATCGACGAGATGGTAGCGGTGATGATACACAAGGATAACGTTTACTGTGAGGTTCACGGCTGGCGGCCCAAGTACCACCATGAGCTCTTCAAGAGGGAACTGAACACACGCGTCAAGGATAAGATAATGTTCGGCTCGGATTACCCCTTCTTCCAGTACCAGACGCTGTTCGGCGACTGGGAGTCCGAGACTTACGGGATAAAGCCTGAGGTCCTGCAGAACCTGTATCTAAATACTGCGCGAAAAGTGTTAAAATTAGACTAGAAGCATAATCAATATTTAAACGGGTTGGAGTCCGCCTGAGGCGGGCCAAAGGCGGACAATCTGTCCTTTTGTCATTCTGCATCCGCCTTTCCTCAGAAAGACTACCTCAGAATGACGGGTACTGGAAACGGAGGCATTTCAAATGGAGTTTAGTTTTACCCCCGAGCAGGAACGTCTGCGCCTGGAGGTGAGGAAGTTCCTGGAAAAGGAAGTCACCGACGAGAGCCGGCTTGATTTCAGGTTCGACCGGCCTTACAGCCCCGATACCTGGAAGCTGATGCGGGGGCTGGGGGAGCGGGGCTGGCTGTGTCCCCTGTGGCCCAGGGAATGGGGC
>Ga0180431_10008416_pt1 | contig 11827 bp, 14 predicted proteins | sample SS_ome_11_FD_132459 | JGI IMG/M metagenome (GOLD analysis project Ga0180431, IMG submission 132459) | Hypersaline lake sediment archaeal communities from the Salton Sea, California, USA - SS_1_MS_1 metaG | ecosystem: Environmental > Aquatic > Non-marine Saline and Alkaline > Hypersaline >...
CCCAGAGCACGGACGGAGTGTTTGTGGCTGCCTACTGGTTGGATAACGTGACCAACCGGACTGGCGTGGCCCTGGACCTTACGGGCAATGAAGCGGAGGGTCTACCTATTGGGATGAGAGTGACCAATTACGAGCGACGAAAGAGCATTTACGAGGGAGACGATCCCCGCCAGGACGTCCGCTGGGTGTACGCCTGGAACCGAAACATTGCCGTGCAAGGCACGTGGCATTTCATTGTGGTCTATCCCTTGCTCGGGGCGAATACGGTGGCCTATTTCGATGGACTGATCGACATGGATCCCGTGGGCACCACTCAGTACTACTGTGATGCGGACTGTGGGGGCGTGGGAGGAAAGTATACTTCGTTGATCATCTTCCTCTCGGTGATTGTGGCCTTCTTTGCCATCTTTTCGATCTGCGTGTGCGTGTGCTTCATGGCCAATTTGAGGTTGGAGGGCTTTGTCTACTCTCCTGCCTTGGAAACAAGCTACCCTGCAGACCCAGCCTTCCACGAGTACTGGTCCGAGCTGAATGTGGGCAACCAGGGTGTGAATCCAAACCATTTGTACCCTTACAAGTACTCCAACACCCCAAGAGAGGTGGACTCCTCTCGGATACCACTCGTTCAAAGTCTGGACGACTAGCAAACAATCAAACTAAACACTACCGTTAACATTAAAGACCCTTGTTGTCTTTTTTTTTTTGATTGTTAATTTGATGGCCTCCAATACGGTGGAAGAACTGGACCACCAAAGACAGAAAAAGCAAATCCTTACACCGTCATAGACAAAAACTTTTTCAAAAAAAAGTATGGCGGGTGACCTATACTTGGATTGGTATACACCGTTTTATAATGACGACGAGATATTGCGCGGAATCGTCCCAGCACTACCCACAGAACCCGGAATACCACGTCCGCTGTATACTGAGGCAGAGAAGGAACTGTTTAGAAAAAAAGAAGCGGAGGCGAGGAGAACTGCCATCCAAAAATAAAAAAAATAAACAATAAAAATTGATATTCCAATACGGGGAATCGAACCCCGGGCACAACGGTGAAAGCGTTGGGTGTTACCACTACACCATATCGGATTCACACTACTGGGAACCCCAGGAACGCATTTATAGCAAAATTGAGTAATTTTATTATTTTTACATGATTGAGCACCCTCCCACTTCCTCTGGAGGCAGCGAGGTTATTTTCTTTCCCTCTTTCTTCTCCTCTGTGTTGTCCCTTTCTTCTTCTTTTTTCTTTTCCTCCGCAACTTCTTCTACGCCTTCCCCCTCCTTTTTCTCCTCTTCTTCCTCTTCTTTCTTTTTCTCTGGAGGAGGGGAAGGAAAAGAGGAGGAAGAACTGGCGGCCGTGATCGGCTCACTTTTCTCCGTGACGATGATCTTTTGCAGTACACTCTTGGCGTACTCCTTGGTCGTAATGAAGGGCAGTCGGTATTTCCCCTGATCAGAAAATTGTTGCAGTTCCACCCGAATCTTGTCGGCGATCTCCAGTTCACGCGTGATGAACTTGTTCAGCTTGTGGTACTGGCCTATGTCGTGCGTGGTATACACGGGCGCGCTGAGCAGAGAAATAAAACGCAGGAACTCTTGACGGAAGGCCCTCTCGCGAAGCTGGCGGACGATCTTCTCCGAGGACTTGTTCTCGACAAAAGGGGGAAGACCGTTAAAATAGTAGCCTTCCTGGTGGGTACGGAGGACACACTGCTCCTCACTGTCCTCGCAGATGAGGTTATGGAGGGTCACCTTGTCAAACTCCTCCCGAAAGTATTCAAAGTAACCTATCGTACTCTCTTGATCCAGGTAGTAGATGTCCGTGGAGTAGGCCTTCATCAGCAAGCGCTTGGGGTCTTCGAACGCGACTGCTTGGCGAAACCCATTGTCCAGACGCTCCAGTAACATGGCGCAATCATGGTCGTCCTGGAAGCACGAGCTCATCTGCAAGCAACGTCCGTAGAGAAGGACCAGCTCACGGATGAAGGAGCTGCTGAACGCGCGCAGGGTATTGGTGCACACAATCGAGAACCGACAGACCGTGGAAAAGTTGAGGGTGTGAAAGACCCACGAGGCTGGGGTGACAAAGGTGATATCGGGATAGCGTGAATCGACCAGGAGACCTGCCATGACCTCGTTGACCAAGCCTTCCGCACGGAAGAAGGGTTCTTCTTTTTCCAAGGTGTGCTTGGCCATCGCATGCTGGGTCTTGAGCATGTCAATCAAGTTGGCATCTCTTGTGGTGAACACAGGGCTCACGATGAATGTATTGCTTAAAAACATACTCTCCGGTGCACGAGAAATTGGTGTAGGGTGTCTTTAATGAAAAAACGAACGACCTTCGAGCAAACTCTCCTCAATGTTGGTGTTTCGGCGGAGTATGTCCACCATACGTGTGGCGTGGATGATGTTCCTCCAGGGCTCGACCACCTCATCCCACTCGTAGTAGTAAGGGTCCGCATTCCTCATGAAAATAAATTGTTCGGCGACAATGTGCCTACCCACTCGGCCCAAGAGGGAGTTTCCCCGTTTGTTCTCGGAAAGAATACCAATCCAGAGATCAATAGGATCATTTCCGTTATCGTAAACTTGCTCCAGCGCTTGCGCAAGCTTAGGGTTACTAGTTAGATCCTCTCGAATGGAGCGGAAGGGTCGATCCATCACATCCTCGAATGCATCTTGGTAGGAGGGGAGACCGTGGTCTCGACCTCGTGCCACGTTGAAGGCGCCCAAGTTAAAAATACCTCCCATTTCAGGGGGGAACATCAGGGCACCCTGGATAAGCGTGTCTAGGAACTCCGCCTTTTGGTAGAGCGACCCCAGCATGTACGTGTCGATATCGTGCAGGTACACGGAACTTTGCGCCAAAGGTTGTTCAAACGAGTCGAAAAAACTCACTTCCAGTCCGGGGATCTCGTAGCCTGCAAACACATCTCTCGCCTCCAAGTGATTGGGAATGAGCGAGTGTCCCACGCGCAAGGTCGCGCCAGCCAACTCGTTTCGAATGGTCAAGCGGAGGTCTGGGTGGTAGCAAGCCGAGTGACCAAACAAGTCCCTTGTGCCCAGGAGAACTGGCAACCATTCGTTATAGGTGATCGATTGAATCTCTCCGATCACGATGTGCCGTGCCGTGTTGAAGAGGCGTTCTTCGTCCCACTGGGGATGTTCCTGGGCCAATTGTTCGGCCCAATGGTTGTGTTCCCGGCAAAAAAGCGTGTGAAAAGAAGTCAGCATCAGGTTCTCGCGCACGCGAACATCTCCCGAGGTGAAGTTCCCGTCCACCCCCAGGGGAATAAGGTGTCCTTCGTGGTGAGGGGACGAACTCATCTTCATTTTGCCTGTTCCATCCAGAGCCCTCAAAGATTGCGATAATTCGTCCGTATGCCCATAGTTGGCTGAGTTATCCAAGTAGGGGTTGATTGTGTTGATTTGCTGTACGCCATACTCATCCAAAATGGATTGGGAAGGAGTTACTCCAGGAAAGTTTCGCGCAAAATGAGTAAACACTGGCGCCTTGCTCATGTCTCCTTGTTGAAGGGTAAAACTGTGTACAATAAACTGACCAAAGAAGGCAAACAGAGTAACCACTGGCTTATGCGGTGTGGGGTTGGACGGGTCCTCAAAGTCCAGGGAAGGATCACAGAGAGCGTCAGTCACTTGCACTGGCGTGGTGTCATTCGTCCAGTAAGTCTTTGTGGTTTTTCCTCCAGTCAGTCGAGTGAAGGGAGCCCCAGCAGGCGTTCCGTAATGATGAGACTCGATTGCCCTATACTGATCCGAAGGCTTGGGTTGCTTACATCGACGATCGTGGTCGGTGCCCGAGAGCGCTACGATCAGTATGCCCAGAGCAAATAGGCCTGCCAACACCAGAGCACTTCGAAACAAATCCCGTCTCCACGCTCGCTCCCTCTTGCGTGTTCTTCGCGAATACATTTGTTGGTTCAAAATGGGTTTCTGTTCTTTGTCTTTATTTTATGAGTGTCCTCTTCTTGTTTGAAAAAAATCCCAACGGACGAAAGGCCTTTCCGCGTGTTTTGGTGGTGTTAGGTAGGTCACCGTGTCCCTCGATGACTTTTTTGAGTGGAGAGAGACGATCGCAAAGATCATCAAGCAAAACAGGGAGATACTACATATACACATGATGAAAATAGCAATCTCGCTCGAGTGCGACAGCTCCTCTCCAGTCCCAGGCATCCTGGAAGAAATCTCTAGGTCTTTTTCCGTCACCAGTGCCCTTTCTTCTTTCTCTTCACTTACACCAATGGGAATTTCTTGAACGTCGGAAAGGCATTCTCCTGTTCCGTAGTGGCACTTGCACGAGGGTTTGTGTTCCAGCACACAATGGGCCAGGGGACCGCACACCGAACGGACCCCACATATGAGCGCACTCCCACAATCGTTGTTGGGGTCCGTAAAGGGTGGAACCTGGTGGCAGATCCCGTCCGCACTGCAAATATGGCACGCTTCGCAGTCTTGGTTACTTTTACACACTGAGGTCACACGGTTGACAAACAACAGCAGAAGAAGAAAGGTGGTTGTGCGATACATAAGATATGAGCCCGGCCCACACCGTCCACATAAATTTACTTGATCGATTACCCGTGCACAATGATTCGTGCTTTTATCGTCATGGCCTGCTTGGCCCTCCTCATCTTTTCCGCCACACCAACCCTTGGCAAAAAACACCACTCCTCACACCACACGAACAACAGTACCTCGGGAGACCCAAACGAGATCCTTCCTTCTCTCTGTGCCAATGGGGCTACTGTGACCCGAGCAGAGCGTGAGAAGAACCAAGCCTCTCTGGAAACCTGTAAATACGACCGACAGAGCGCCATCGAGGTGTTCAAGGCCGGTTTCGATGTGGACGGTGACGGCCTCTTCACCATTGACGAGTGCTACAAGGCCCGTCGGGCGTACATTCACACCTGGGAAGAGCCCTTTGCCGAGAGCTGCGAGAAGATCTTTGACCACTGTGACTGCAATGCGGATCGGGTGATCACGGTCGAGGACTTTGAGACCGCTGTGGACACCTGCCTGCGCAACTGCGACACCATTGAGAAGTTCATGCACTATGTGGGCTCCCGCATGCCCAAGGAAATCCAGGCGTTGATCAAGGTCCGAGAGTAGAAAAATTGGTACGTCACAATTTTTCGAAAAGGACACAAACGACGAACACAAAATTTTCCAACCGAAAAAAAAATAAACAGAAAAAAAATTCAACAAGTGCGATGGACACCTCCCCAGGACCAACTGAAAAGACAAAAAACCTTATCTCTATTACCATTCCACAAGGAAATGATGTGTGCAGCGGAAGCAACTCGTCGGAACGCCACAGGTGTGCTGTGCAAATTGAACACCCCAAAAACCTGGAAGTGGTCGGGGTAGATCTACTCTTGATTCACCGAAAGACTCACAAGATCACGCGGTTGGCTGGCTCGCCCACCAAGCGCCACTTGGGCCCTGACCTCAACGCGACTGGTCCTCGCTTCTACCCGAAGAAACCGGGTTCTACAGCAGTCTACCTTTCCGCCTCACTCAACAAGATGGCCCGGAATGGCGAGAAGCCGCCCGTGTACAAGTGTGACCGTCTCTGGAGTATCACCTTCTCGGACAGCAAGGGCCGTCGATTCTCCATCAAGAAGAAGTCGGGTTCGCGCAGGAAGCGACTGATCCGAGAGCCCCGGGAGGAGCCAGCGCAACTGCCCTCACTTAAGGAACTCAATCTACCTTCTCCCAGGCCTCCCGTGGTGGCAAGACGGCCCACTCTCCGCCCTCCACCATGCAAGCCCCTTCTCTCCCTGGCAACCGTTGCTAGTCTCTTCATGGCCATCTAGAGGGCAAAGTTAGTGAACTTTTCCCAGTTTGTCAAATAAACCTCTTTATTAATAATAGTCTTCCTTCTCTTCCTTTTCCATATACCCCAATTCACCACGAAACCAAGGAGGTTCGATTGTTATACGCCGAATGAGGTCCGTGAGTTCGTTCACCTCCTTGAAATCCTTGGCGGTAATGTTCAATGGCGTGCTAAACACATCGTTTGCGTAGGCGACCATGCGCACGCCCTTCAAGAACTTCAAAAACTCGTCCAACAGAGCTGTTCTACCACCCTCTCCAACCAATCGATCGAACGCCTCTTGGTTCACTTGGAGGATGCTAGGGTAGTCGTACTTGAGGTAGATCCATTCCTCAGTCCAGTCCTTATCAAACAGCCAGTCCTTACCAACAAGCTTGGTGTACACCACTCTGTTCACTTTACCGTACTTGTAGTCATCGGATTCTTCATAGTCGTACTCGCTTGTGGTAAAGAGCTCTGCCATACGCTTCACGATCCGTTCATTTCGTTCGTTGATCGCCTTCAGGTAGGGAAGTACATCGGGGTAAGCATTCATGAACTCCTTGCTCGATCCTTTTGCACGCTGTTGATCGGCAATCTCCCCGAACTTGGTAGTTCCAGAAAACACCTTGGCCCACCCCTCAGCTGCCATATTTTCAATGGCCTTGATCAGCTCTGTTGGAGAGAGGTCGGAAGTATCAATGCGAGGAGGGTTTGTGTTCAGGGCCAACAACTGTTGGTCTTCCTTTGACACCTCCTTACTCCATCGAAACAAACCCTTTCCTTCTTCATCAAAAAGGATAGTGCTCTTCTCACACGCCCCCCTTGCTTGCCGACGTAACTCCATCAATTCCTCCAGCCTTTCGGTTTCTTCTTTCAATGCTTTCTCTGCAGACCTCACGTTTCCCACAATGTTAAACACTCCTCGACCGTACAATTTGGCCTCACGTAACCGTCTTATAAACTCTTCGTGGAATGTCTTTTCGGTTTCCTCTCGAAGTTTCTTCTTAATCTCGTTTTGTTTTCTAGCCACTTCTCGCTCCTGTTGCTTGTAGTCATTCAACCAAAGGGAAACTGCGTTGCGAGCCTTGAGCGTTTTCTTGATCATCTCATCGTACTCGGGACCTTTTTCACAATCCGTTTTCATTTCACTCCAAAGTTCTCGCAACCGTTCATCTTCCCTTGCATCCCTCTCTTTCATTCTTTCCAGAAACTGTCCACGTTCTTGGGCACTCGCCGCTCCTCTCCTTCTCGCGGGCCCCTTACCCTTTGAACTCATTTGGTCATTTCAGAGTTGTTCGCCAACCAAAGCCTTTTCTTTTCTCTTGTCCACACAACCAAAATTGGTACGTCATAATTTTTCTCCACCAACTTTTTTCTTTCTTATTTTCCAAGTAGAAAAAAAAAATGAAAAGAGAAAGTACAGTCAACATTCCTTTTTGCCCAGGGGTTCCTGTGACGGCCAATTTTACGATCACCTTCAACAAGATCGAGAGAACGGCAACCATTTCAACTCCCCATGCAAGCGATATCCCCTTTGGTATAATGCCCTCCCTCGAGATGAGAGTGGACCTGAACTCCTCCGAGAATGGTCAACGACACAACCTCTACTTGCGACACTATGGGAAAGAAACGGGAGACATTTTGCTCTTCACCACTTGCCATATTGAGCGTATGGTAAATGTATCGGTCGGCTTTCACCAATGGTTCTCTCAACTACTTGATTTCACTCAATCGTTTGGCTTCTTCTACCCCCTTCGCCCTCAGTTCCGCACAGTCGCCATCCCCTGAAAAAATAAGTACGTGCCAAAAAAGTTCGTAACCCGAAAAAAATAAAAAAAAAAAAAAAAAAAAAAGAAAAACCAAAAAGTTGCCTGACCAAAAACAAAGAGACAAGTATGCCAGGGGAAAAAGTGGAGCAGTTGAACTACAAGCAGTTGTACCGAGACCAGTTGGGACTGAACGAGGCCCTTGCACGACAGTTGATGGCCGCACAAGCCAACCTCTCGAAGATGGAACACCACTACGGCACACAGGTGAAAAAATTGCTCCGTCGTGTGGAGCAGTTGGAGGCCGAAAAAAATCAAACGAAGGAATAGTTAAGCGTGCACTCAGACAAATAAATTTTTTTTCGAAAACAATCTCAACCATGATCAAACTTCTTACTTTTGCCCTTGCTCTCTTTGCTCTTGTGGCCCTGACCTCGGCCCAGTGTGCCAACTTTCCGGACATCAACAATGACGTGTGCCGATTTGGCGACCAAGAACGTATTGTTGTTGGTGGAGAAGAAACGTGCATCGAAGTAAACGAGCGCCCCTTTGCTACACTGTCCCAACAATGCTACGACTTGATGATGGAGGATGGCAAGGATTGCTCTTACGCTATAGCACGCTTCTTCTGCTCAGGACGATGCCCCGAGTGTTCATCGACCTTCGACCCTCCTTGCAACAATCTGTGTGTGGATGCAGCCGCTGCTTGCCCCAAAATGTGGGAGGTCATTGCATGCCGGGTAGCGCGTGACTGCACAGAAAGTTCTACTTGCACCAGTACCAACATCAACAAGAACCGTGTGGACGACATCACTGGTCTTGATGGAGATGATGGTGATGGTGATGGAGACAGTGACAGTGCCCCAGGTAAGCCCTCCCTGACCATCCCCATCGTGCTTGCGGGTACTCTGGCCGTGTACATCGCGACTGCCCTCTCTTCGTAAAGTAAATAAAAAACTCAAGCCACCCACTCCTCAATTTTGTTAATTTTTGCATTCAAATCAACACACAATTATGGAAGACGATCACGCACCCACCTCCCTCCTCGCCCAGATGGACGAGAAGGCCAGTCAGAAAGAAAAGACAAGCCGAGAGGAACAGTATCTCCAGGAAGCCGTGGAGGCCCTTCGACGAGGGGCTCCCGTGATCGGAGAGCGCCCTTGGGCCAACTATGTGGAGCCTATCTCGGGAAGCGAGGACACCAACCTGTTTGTGCGAGGGAACGTCAACCGAAACCTCTTGCCCCTTTCGTACAAGATCGTGCCCTTGCCCGCACACACGGTGAGCAACCGGATGAAGGACCACTTTGACATGATGGCGATCACCGACTCTCACCGGGCCACCACCGTGCCCACGGTCGCCCACTCCCTGTCGATGTTCACCCCCTCTCTCCTCATCTTGCTCATGGCCACTCCCTCCAAGAGAGGACTGGACGAGATCTACCAGAGCTGCCTGGAGGTCGCACGGAGATGGAAGGCCTCCAACGACCCCGCGGAAAGAGCAAACCTCACCCAGAACCTGGTCGAACTCCACGGTATCTACGAAGAGGAGGAGAAGAAGTTAACCCTCGAAACCTCTAACGAGCGTATCTGGCCCGAGCGGACCAATGCGATTGAGGTCATCGTCCAGTACCGACGGGTCATGAACTTGATTCGTCTGACCAACGGGTTTGCCGAGATCGATGAGGACTACGCCTCGGAGATGGCCGCGCTCATCCACAAGTGTGATCGGTTCATGGCACGAGACCTCCAGCAGTTGAGCAAGAAGATCGCCTTCAAGGACATCCTCGAGCCCCTCATTCGCCAGATCCGCACTACTGGAGAGGTGTATGATTTGAGCCGGGTGGATGTGACCGCCTTCCAGAACGAGACCATCAACTACACCATTGAGTTTATTCGGGTGATGGAACGGTGGATCCTGAGGGTGGCCGCGCCCAACGCGCACGAGCGATTCCACTTTTACCACCAGAGCAGCAACCAGATCCCCGACCAGACCGCGATCAATGGGGAGGAGAAGGCCAGTGTCCGCAACATGCGCCAGATCGGCTACCGGGCCCAGTCGGCGTACGATCCCATCCTCTGGCCCGAGTACCACCGGTGCCGGTCTCCCCTCAACTGCCCTCCTGCCGTGCTCAAATGGCCCGACCACCCCCCTCTCCCCCAATGTGACCGAGTAACCACGGCCAACAACATGGTCGCGTGCGCCCGCATGATCGCGCAGAGCCGCTACCGAGAGGAGATCTTCCAACACAACATCGTTGGATACGAGCTGCTCTGCAACGACAACTACCCCGCCTGGGACCTGAACCAGTCCATCATCCTTCTGCCCAACGAGGAGTGTCCCACTGGCCAAGAGTTTCCCCAAATCCTCATGGGTAACCCGGAGGACGTCTTCTAATTAAACCCTTTACACCATGAGGACCGTTCGCTTTTGCATGCTCTCTGTGTGGTGTCAGGTCAACAAGGACCGCATTCGCATATACTCCACTGTCAACGAACAGTGAAAAAAACTCAACAAACCCAACACTCACTACCATTTGGTCGATAAGTGTAATTACAATGAGCATTTGGCAGGATTGGTGTGTGCCGAGAGTATGGTGTTGGGGTAGCCTGATGGCCCTAGGTTTCACTTTGCTGGTTATTTTAGGCGGGTGGTTGGGAGTAGAGCTCATGTTTCTAATTTGTCGAACGATCGAACGATGGCACACCCGATCGAGCGAGACCACCAGGCCAAGCGAGGGAGCATTGCTACAGTCTGCATAGACCTATTGGTCGCCTCAGCCGGAGAAGGGTTCGAGGCGACCAACGACCCCGTGGAGCTGTCCGAGGACGAGGACTGCCTGGCCTTCACCCTCTACTTTCCGAGGGGAGAAGGTATCCTCTCCCTGGAGAAAAGGTGGAGGGATGAGGTGGGCATTCAAGGGGTGGAGTTCCAGGCCCACAATGGCGAGAGGTGTATCCGGTGCACGGTCACTGGCATTCGCTCGGTCTACGAGAGTTTCCTCGACCGACAAGGGGGGCAAAAACGATCAACTTACTCCATAAAAAGCGTGTGGTGGCTGGTGGCCCTATTGATCATTCTATTTGCCTACTGGAAGAACAATGAGTAGCGCCGAACCCCAAGCGGGACTTGCCCAGCTCTACACGATCAAGAGCGGGCGTGCTGAAGGGAGCGGGGTCACGCCTCTCCCCCACTACTTTGACGATATACAATGTGACGCAGACAAGGACTCCGTGGCCACCGCGTGCGGGGTCATCAATAACACCTGGTGCAGTGAGAAGATCAATCAGTTTCAGGGACACATGATGGTCGACCTGATGGAGGTGGCAGGCATCACGCCCGACAGACGGTTCTGGCGGTTGCTCTTCTACAGTGATGCCAGTGTCAACCGGTCCCTTCTGGACATGATCGACCAGGAGCTGGGCAAGATGAGGGCCAACTTCTACCAGGTGGACGTGTGCTCCCCCCGTGCGACCCGGACCTTGGGCGGGGAAGGCCGATGGATGGCGGGTCTCGAGGTCCTCGTCCCTCGCGCCGACTACCAGAAGGAGTTTGCCGAACTCCAACGACAAGAAACCCAACGTAAAGAAGAAGAAGAGAAACGTCGATTGCACAGTCAAATCCTGAACAGTGGTGGGGCCTTCTTTGCCCCGATCAAGCAAGCCGCACCCCACTTTTCCTCGACAACCACCAGCTCCTCCGTGCCCGCCCCCTCATCCGTAAGTCGATTTGCCAATGTGGACGCGGGTACACAGGACCACCACACCCCTACCCTCCGCCAGCCCATGAAAATGAAGTCCGCAAGCAGGCCAGCCATGTTCTCCTCCTCCACACCCCTATCCAAGAAGAGGGGCCTTCTCTCAAGGTTGATCGATACCGTTCTCATGGTCAACCCAGACACCATCAACCCCAATGAATAAACACAAACCACCCCCCCACACCCTCTCGTCTACCCTTTCTCTTGGCTGAGCGACCTTCTGTTCAAGTAAAAAATTCCGGGTGAAAAAAAAACCTTTGACGCTGGAAGCACCGACAAAAATTTTCGACCTCTCTCCACACCTTCTTATCTACCCTTCAACTACTCTGGAGAGCCGTACACAAAATTGAAAAAAACAAATGAAAATTTTTTTCTACTCTTCAAATAAGGCCTAAATATTCAACAGAAGCCCAAGTATGAAAAAATTTGACCTTCAAAATTTACGTTAGACCTATGACCTGA
>Ga0180431_10008417_pt1 | contig 11827 bp, 7 predicted proteins | sample SS_ome_11_FD_132459 | JGI IMG/M metagenome (GOLD analysis project Ga0180431, IMG submission 132459) | Hypersaline lake sediment archaeal communities from the Salton Sea, California, USA - SS_1_MS_1 metaG | ecosystem: Environmental > Aquatic > Non-marine Saline and Alkaline > Hypersaline >...
GCAGCAAAGGCAAGTTCGTCCACTGGGGCGGCGACGGCGGCACCTGGGTCGAGAAGAAGGCCCGGCAGTGGGAGCCGCCCGCCGGCGCCAAGGACGTCCGCAAGAGCCCCGGGCACAAAGAGGACTGGTTCAACGGCATCAAGACCGGCGCCAAGACGATCATGAATATCGATGCGGCGGTTGGCGTGGCCAACCTGTGCGTTCTCGGCAATCTCTCCTATCTCCTCGGCCGCAAGCTGGAATGGGACCAGGCCAAGCAGGAAATCGTCGGCGACGAGCAGGCGCGGCGCCTGATGAGCCGGCCGCAGCGACATCCGTACCACCTGTAGCAATGACCGCCGCGTCTGGCCTATCATTGCCCATCGGCTGCGCGTGGGTTTTCGTCGCGTCTTGGGTGCAGGCGTCTGCGGCTGTAACGACACTTGCATATTGCGTTGAGGTGACACATTATGACCGGACGTTTGCATTCACTGAGGTTTATCCCTTGCCGTTGGCTTGCCGTTTTCGTTGTCGCGCTGGCGATACTGGGCGAGGCGGGCCCGGCGGCGTCGGCGGCCGGCTCGCGGGCCGCGAGGCGCCTGTTTGCGGCGCCGCCGCGTCAGTATAGCTCGGGTCCGCTGTGGGTCTGGAACGACCTGCTGACCGGCGAGCAGATCGCCCAGACGATGGCCGACCTGGCGGGCCAGAAGGTCAAGCAGGTCTTCGTCCATCCCCGCCCGGGTTTGATGACGCCCTACCTCTCGGACGACTGGTTCAAGCTCTGGTACGTGGCGCTGCGCGAGGCCGAGAAGCTCGACATGAACGTGTGGATCTACGATGAGAATTCGTACCCCTCGGGCTTTGCCGGCGGGCTCGTTCCGGAGGCCATGCCCGAATCGCGCGGCCAGGGGGTGGCGATCCGGGAATCCAAGACGGCGCCCAAACTGGATGAGACCGTGCTGGCGGTGTACCGGATGACGGATGAGAGCTTTGAGAACGTTACCGGCCAGCTCCGCGCCGGCGAGACGCTCGGCGCGGGCCGCTACCTCATCGCATCGATCCGGCTGGCCCCGACGGGCGGCTGGTTCGGCGGCAAATGGTACGTCGACCTGCTTAAGCCCGGCGTCACCGAGAAGTTCATCGAGATCACCATGGAGCGCTACCGCCGTGAGATCGGCGATCAATTCGGCAAGCGCGTCCCGGGCTGGTTCACCGACGAGCCTCACCTGGCGCCCGCCGGCGGGTTCCACTGGTCGGACCACCTGCCCGAGCTGTTCCAGCAGCGCTGGGGATACGACCTGGTCGATCACCTGCCCTCGCTGGTTCGGCCCATCGGCGACTGGAAGCGCGTGCGACACAATTACTATAACCTGCTGCTGGAACAGTTCATCGAGCGGTGGGCCAAGCCCTGTTACGAGTACTGCGAAAAGCACGACTTGGACTTCACGGGCCATTATTGGGAGCACGGGTGGCCCGGCGCCGGGCACGGCGGCGACAACATGGCGATGTACGCCTGGCATCAGCGTCCGGCCATTGATACCCTGATGAACCAATACAGCGAGGACGTCCACGCCCAGTTCGGCAACGTCCGGTCCGTCAAAGAGCTGTCCAGCGTCGCCAATCAGCTCGGCCGCGAGCGGACGCTGTGCGAGGCCTACGGCGCCGGCGGCTGGGACCTGCGCTTCGAGGATATGAAGCGCATCGGCGACTGGCTCTACGTCCTCGGCGTCAACACGCTGAACGAGCATCTGTCGTACATCACCATCCGCGGCGCCCGCAAACGCGACCATCCGCAGTCCTTCTCGTACCACGAACCCTGGTGGGACGCCTATCACGTCATGGCCGAGCATTTCACGAGGCTCTCGCTGATCATGTCACAGGGCAAACAGATCAACCGCATCCTGGTGCTTGAGCCGACGACGACCACCTGGATGTATCAGGGCGACGGGCGGCTCGGCGAGATCGGCAGCCGGTTCCAGAGCCTGCTCATGGCCCTGGAGCGGGCTCAGGCCGAATACGACATCGGCTGCGAAGATATCATCGCCCGCATCGGATCGTGCCAAGGCGCCGAGCTGCGCGTGGGAGAGCGTCGCTACGATACGGTCGTGCTGCCGTCGCTGACCGAGAACCTCAACGCTGCGACCGCCAGGCTGCTCGGCGAGTACGTGTGGGCCGGTGGGGTCGTCCTTTGCTGCGGCGAGCCTCCTGTGCGCGTCGACGGGGCGTTGTTGGATCAAGCCAACGCGATGGCTTCGTCGGCGAGTTGGAAACAGGTCGAGGCAACCGACGTCCCGGAGCTCGTGCTGGAACGGGCGCGCGACGGATTCGCCATCAAACGCGCCGAGAATGACGCCGGCATCCTGTTCCACCACCGGCGCGTGCTCGACGACGGCGAGTTCCTTCTGCTTGTGAACACGAGCATCGATTCGCCCTCGAAAGGCACCTTCACGTCGAGCATGAAAGGCGTCCGCCGCTGGAACCTCGAAACGGGTGAAATCGAAGCGTATCCGTTTGGCAAGACCGGGGACGGCATCAACACGTGGTTTGAGCTGCCGCCTTCGGGCAGCCTGCTGCTGTTTCTCTCGAAAAAGTCCGTCAAAGGGCCGAAGACCCGGTCCACCAACAGCGCGCCGTGCACGGCTCAGGGTGACCTGGAGGTCCGCAGGCTCGCGCCCAACGTCCTGACCCTCGATTTCGTGGACATCACCGCCGGCGGCGAGACGCTCCGCGACGTCTATTTCTATCGCGCGAATCGCTTCGCGTTCCAGAAGAACGGCATGGACCGCAACCCGTGGGACAGCGCCGTGCAGCTCAGGGACAACCTCATCACCAGGACGTTTCCCTCCGACAGCGGCTTTACCGCATCCTACAAATTCACCATCGAAGGCGCGGTGCCGCAGAATCTGGCCATCGTCATCGAGCGGCCCGATCTCTACACGATCACCTGCAACGGCCGAACCGTCTCGGCCCGAGAAGGCGATTGGTGGCTGGACAGGGCTTTCGGCAAGATCGACATCGCGCGGGCCGCCAGGACGGGTGAGAATACCGTTACCGTCAAGGCCCGGCCCTTCACGATCTATCATGAGCTGGAGCCCGCCTACGTCCTGGGCGACTTCACGCTCAAGAGCGCCGAGAAAGGCTTCGTGATTGCGCCCGATGCGCCGCTCGACATTCGCACCGGCACCGCCGATCCTGTCCACGGCGTCAGTCCCGACGGCACCATGTGGCTCAGCGGCGGTATCGGGTACGCCGCCGACGTCGAGGACCGCAGGCCGTTTGTGGAATTCGACCTGGGCAAGCGCGTCGACCTGACGGCAATCGAGATTTGGAACTACAACGAAGGACACGTCCGCGACCTGACGTCGCGAGGCGCGCGGGAGCTGCGCATCCTCGGCTCGACCGGCGGCAAGCCCGACTCCTTCACGGTCGAGCTCGGCGATGTTCGTCTGGCGCGCGGCAGCGCCAACGCGCCGGCTGAGACCATTGCCGCCCGCGCGAGCGGCATTCGTTTCGTGCGGTTCGACATCCTTTCGAACCACAACGGCGTGCGTTATCCGGCCCAGGGACATCCGGACGATGACGGGTTCGTCGGCCTGGCGGAAGTGCGTTTTCTCGCGGACGCCGACAAGCCCGTCAAAGGCGTCAAGATCCATCGCGTTTCCAGCGAGCTGGCCTCGATGCGGCGTACCGCCGGACACCTGATCGACCGCAGCGGACTCGTCGGCGCGCGGCCGGGCTGGAGACAGCAAGGCCATCCGTTCTATGCCGCCGGCGTGAGCTACCGCCAACGTTTCGACCTGGGCAGGGCCAGGGGCTCCTACACAGTCTGTCTGCCCGACTGGTACGGCAGCGTCGCCAGGGTGCGCGTTAACGGCAAGCTCGCCGGCTACATTGCAGCAGCGCCATGGAAATGCGATGTTACCAGGCACATCAAACGCGGTGCCAACGCGATCGATGTGGAGGTCGTCGGGACGCTCAAAAACACGCTCGGCCCGCACCACGGCGGGGCGGGACTGGGCAGCGCCTGGCCCGGGATGTTCCAGCGGGGACCCGAGACGGGCCCGCCGCCCGGCAAGAGCTACCACACCGTGGACTACGGACTCTTTGAGCCCTTCGTGCTGTGGCAGGAACTGAAAAAGTAGCGGCAGTCGGGAGAGCGCGTTATGGTCGCACTGGGTGTCTTTCTGCATGCCGTCGGCGGTTTCGCAGCCGGTAGCTTTTACATACCGTTCAAGAAGGTCCGCAACTGGGCCTGGGAAAGCTACTGGCTGGTAGGCGGGGTCTTCTCTTGGATCCTCATGCCCTGGCTGGTGGCGTCGCTTACCGTCCCGGACTTGTTGGCTTTGCTGGGCGAGGCCCCGGCGGCGAGCGTGTTCTGGACGTACCTGTTCGGCGTGCTGTGGGGCGTCGGCGGTCTGACGTTCGGGCTGTCGATGCGATATCTGGGCATGTCCCTGGGCTACGCGATCGCGCTGGGTTTTTGCGCGACGTTCGGCTTCATTCTGCCGCCGATATTTTCCGGCGCGTTTGTTGAGTTCGCGAGCCGGGGGTCGGGGTGGACGATTCTGGGCGGTGTTGCGGTGTGCCTGGGCGGTATCGCCCTGTGCGGCTGGGCCGGGATGTCCAAGGAGAAAGAGCTCTCGACGGACGAGAAACGCGCGACGATCAAGGAGTTCAGCTTCGTCAAAGGGCTGCTGGTGGCGGTGTTCGCCGGCATCATGAGCAGTTGCATGGCGCTGGGCATCGCGGCGGGCAAACCCATCGCCCACTTAGCCGTCGAGCGCGGCGTCGCGCCGCTGTGGCAAAACAGCCCTGTGTTCATCGTCGTGATGGGCGGCGGCTTTACTACGAATTTCATCTGGTGCGTCATCCTCAATATCCGGAACCGTTCCGCTAAGAACTATCTGGCCGCCCCAAACGCCTCGCTGGCCGGCAATTACCTGTTCTCGGCGCTGGCGGGGATCACCTGGTACCTGCAGTTCATGTTCTACGGGATGGGCACTACCAAGATGGGGACGTACGATTTTTCGAGCTGGACCATTCACATGGCGTTCATTATTGCCTTTAGTAACTTGTGGGCGCTGCTGTTTCGCGAATGGAAAGGTTCGAGCCGACGGACGCTGACGCGGGTCGTCGCCGGGATCATCGTCGTGCTTCTTTCTACCCTGGTCATCGGAGCGGGCAACTACCTGGCTTCGACGGGAAGATAAGAAGGCGACATTCATGTGCCGCGCAAGAATGCATCAGAAGTCGTATCCGTACTTTCGGAGGACATAGAAAATGTCGAATCGTGAAACGATGAGCGCCAGGCAGCGCGTGCTCAAGGCCTTGAATCACGAGGTCCCCGACCGGGTGCCCATCGACCTCGGGGGTTTTCAGACGGGGATCCACCGCCAGGCGTACATTTCGCTGCTCGAGCACCTGGGCCGCAAAGAAGACGTGACCCTCATGGACCCGGTGCAGCAGCTTGCCCGCCCGTCCGCCGACGTGCTGGAGCGCTTCCACGTGGACATGCGCTACGTGTTCGCCCACGGTCCCGACAGCTTCCAGGGGGGCATCGAGCAGAACGAGCGCAACGGGCGGCTCTGGCACGACCTGGCCGACGAGTTCGGCGTCGTCTGGTCCATGCCCGACGATCAGCCGCTCTACATGGACATCTCGCACCATCCGCTGGCAGAGGCGACGATAGAGGAACTGGAGGACTATCCCTTTCCGAAGGGCGACGACCCGACGCGCTTCACCGGCGTGCGCGACGAAGCCGCCCGCCTGCGCAGCGAAACGCCCTACGCCCTCTCGACCGGCATCGGCGGGGTGGTATATGAGACATGCTGGTACCTGCGGGGACTGGAGCGATGGTTCACCGACATGATCGAGAATCCGGCGTTCTGCGCGGCGCTGCTGGATAAGATGCTGCGGTTCTGGACGGATTACTACAATGCGTTCATGCCGGAGGTCGGCGACCTCGTCGACGTCGTCATGATCGGCGACGACATCGGCGGGCAGATGGGACCCCTGTTCTCGCCGCAATTCTACCGCGACGTCGTCAAGCCCCGGCACAAGCAGCTCGTGCAGCACATCAAGTCGCTGACGCCCGCCAAGGTCTGGTACCACACCTGCGGCTCGGTGATACAACTGATCCCCGACCTCATCGACAACGGCATCGACATTCTCAATCCCGTACAGCTCAGCGCCGCGAATATGGATCTGGCGGAGTTGAAAAGCCGCTTCGGCGATGCCCTGGTCTTCTGGGGCGGCGGCATCGACACGCAGCACGTGCTCAGCTTCGCCGGTCCTGCGGAAGTCAAAGAGCACGTCCGCCAGAATCTCGACATCCTCAAACCCGGCGGCGGCTACGTCTTCAACAGCGTCCACAACATCCAGGCCGGCGTGCCGCCCGAGAATATCGTCGCCATGTTCGACGCCGCCTACGAGCACGGTTTCTATGGCGCGTAACAAGCCGCGCGCGACGCGGCGATAAGAGAGACCAAGCTGCATGACCGGTGATACGGATTAGGAAAAGTTCTTGCGCGTTTGCGACTTTGTCATCCCGAGCCGTAGGCGAATCCCGGCGCGCCGGGATGGCCTCGGGATGGAAATGATCTCGAGGTCGTGGCCCGAGGTCGTGTCTGCTGACTTCGTCAGATCAACCGGGTCTGACCCGGCACGGGGACAGGCCTGACCGGCAAGTCGCCGAACTCGTATTTCGGCGGGCTCAAATCCAGTTTGGACTGGTTCATGGCCCAGCTCCACTTCATGGCCCGGCCCGTATAGGCGCTCATGCGGCCGACATTCGCCGCCATCGTGCTCTCGGCCACCTGGATGCCTTCGTTGACGGCCTTGCCCCGGCGGATGCTGTCGATCAGGTCGGCGTGCTCCTGGACGTACGGGTTGGGCGAGGCCGGAGGCTCGTAGGGATTCTCGCCCTTGATCCAGCCGGTGCTGCTGTCGATGTACGCGGTCCCTTTGGTGCCGACGAGGTGCTCGGAGACGCGGTTGGTGCAGCCGGGGTGGTGACGGCACATGCTCAGCACGCGGACGCCGCCGGGATACTCGAACTCCACGGCGAAGTGGTCCCAGATGTTGCCGCCTTTGCGCACGGCCCGGCCGCCCGTGCCCATCACGAAGTCCGGGTGCGCCCCCAGCGCCCAGTTCATCACGTCGATGTTGTGCACGTGCTGCTCGACGATGTGGTCGCCGGAGAGCCAGCAGAAGTAGTACCAGTGGCGAACCTGCCATTCCATATCGCTCATGCCGGCCGGCTGGGGCTGCGTCAGCGAGCCGCCTGCGCCGTTCCAGTAGCACTGGGCGGCGCGGATCTCGCCGATGGCGCCGTCGTGGATGCGCTTCATGATCTCGATATAGTGCTTCTGGTGCCGTCGCTGCGTGCCTGCCGCGACGGACAGGCCCTTTTCTTTGGCCTTCTTCGCCGCCGCGATGACTTTGCGGATGCCGGCCGGATCGACGGCGACCGGCTTTTCCATGAAGATATGCTTGCCCGCCCCGACGGCCGCCTGGAAGTGCCGCGCTCGAAAGCCGGGTGGGGAAGTCAGGATCACCATGTCCACGCCACTGCCGAGCAGCTTGCGGTAGGCGTCGAAGCCGACGAACTTACGCTGCTCGGGCACGTCCATCTGCGACTTGAGACCGTCGAACGCGACGCGGTCGTAGCGGGCCTTGGCGCCGTTGTACAGCATGTCGTAGCTGGCGTCCAGGTGATCGCGGAACAGGTCGGCCATGGCCCAGAGTTTCACCGGCGTATCGGTGGCCATCAGGGCCTGGGTGGTCGCTCCCGTGCCGCGACCGCCGCAGCCGATGAGCCCGACCTTGATTTCCTCCGAGCCCGCCGCAAAGGCACGGCTGGGCAATTGCGAGCCGGCGGTCAACGTCGCGGCGGCAACGGCCGAGTGCTTCACGAAATCCCTGCGAGAAATTCTCTTGCGGTCTTGCTTCATTTGAGTTCCTTTCCGGCGTGTGGGGCCGTTCCGGCGGCGTTTCAATGTCACGGCATTTCGTCTCAGCCCAGCCCGTACGATTCGATAAGCTTGGGGTGCGGCTTGAAGTGATACTGACACTGCTCGGCGGGCGTGCCGAGGACCTGGACCCTGGACAGGTCGCCCTGGCCCATGCCCGCCCGCGCCATGGCGGTCAGGTACATGATCTTGTCGGGATCGAAGCCCATCAGCTTGGTCGCCAGGGTATCCATCGCCAGCGGGTCTCGGCTGGCCAGCGCGATCCGCGCGTCGACCGGGTCGCCGCCGACCGGGCCGTTGCCTTCCATCCCGACGAACCCGTCGATCACACCTAAGTCGGGATAGATCTCCTGGGCTAAGTGGAACATGTTGAAGTGCAGCACCGCCTTGGGCGAGAAGTTGTACTCCGAGTGCATCAGGCCCTTGTCGTTTTTCTTGTAGTCGTTCAGCGGCGCGCCGAGCAGGATGTTCTTGAGCGACAGGGTCGTCACCACGCGGTCGTGCGTCTTGAGCTTGGCGGCCGAGATGATGTACAGGTCGGGCTCGAAGAACGTGGAGATGATGCGGATCGGCAGCGGTTGATGGCCCCGGCCGAAGGCGTAGCGGTACACCCACGGCTGCTTGTTCAGGTCCATCAGCTTGACGTTGTACTCCTTCTCCAGCGGCAGGTAGCCGTAGTTCTTGAAGCCCTCGAACGTGCCGCCCCGCGAGATGGTCGATTCGCCCACGATGATCTGCCCTTTGTGATGGGGCTTGAGGAAGTCGAGGATGCCGCGCACCGCGTCCACGTGCGTCGCGCACAGCTCGCGCGTCGTGACGACGAAGTTCGGCTTGATCAGGATGCGCTTGTTGCCGATGGAACCGAGCACCTCGTCCTCGATGTTCTTCAACGCCTGATAGACAATCTCGCGCCGGTCGTTGCCCTTGACCAGGCTAACCTTAGCCGGCCCGCTGCGCGGAACAAAAAGCCCGCCCTCGTTCGCACCAACAGGTCGAACCTGCCCAGCCGCCCGCCCCGGCCGCAACCCCGCCGACCCCAGCGCCGCCGCCAAAGCCCCCGCTCCAAACCCCCGAAGAACCTGCCGACGATTCAAACCATCCCGACCAGCCATGCCTCTCTCCTGTCCAACGTGCCATTGCCAATTGACGATTGCGGATTCACCCCACAATCCGACACCAATTCTACCGCACAGACTCGCTCCCGGCAACGCCCCGCTCACGCCTATTGACGGTTGCCGAATTCACTCTCGCGACATCTACAGGTGACGGAAACACACCTACCTTGGCAGCCAGTCTTTGTTGGCGAGTACTTCCCAGGCGATGTGGATATGCTCCGGCTTGAACATTCGTTTTCGGTCGGCCCACTCGTAAGTCTGTGCCAGGGCCTCTTCGGCCGAGGGGGCGTTTTCTCGCGTCGCGACCCAGTGGACGGTAGACAACAGTTCCATGCCGAAGGGGGTCTCGAACCCCTCGATGAGGCTCCCCACACGGTTAAGCCTCGAGCGAGTTTCCTCATGTGCTCGGAGAAAGTCCTCTGCCTGCCGGCTTGCGTCGGGCCTGAGTTCGATCTGTCTTTCCGGCGCGTCCTGGGCATCTCCGTAGCCGGTGATAAAGTGGCCTTCGATGCGATTGAGGACATGGCGCAGGTTCTTGGCATAAGGCCCGTAGATTGCCTTTTCGTATTTCAGTCTCAGGGGTTCTCCCGCCTCCTGGAGGAAATACATCAACTTGTGAATTTCCAGCAAGCTGACAGACGCATCCATCAGGCCGGCAAGGTATCGACGGATCAACCCGAGCAGAGCTGCGCGTCCCGGCGTCATCTTCGGCGTGCTTGTTCTATCGACCATGGTCTCCGGTTCTGGCGCCCCTTTGGGCTCGTAGACCTCAACATGTATCTCGGGAACGCAGGCAAACGCATCTTGGATCATCGCCCTAACTTGGTCCCAATCGAGGCCTCCCAAGCCGCACCCCAAAGGTGGCACGGCCAAGGAACGGATACCGCGGGCTTGAATCTCCTGCAGCAGCGAGTTCAGACCTGCCTGGATGTCCTCCAGCTTGCTCTTGCCTCTCCAGTGCCGTTTCGTGGGAAAGTTGATGACGTACCGCGGAGGTTCCAGACGCCCAAGATCAAACACGAAGACCTTACCGGGATGCAGTTGTTTTCGATCACAGGCCTGCTTATACGCCTTGAAGTTGTCAGGAAAGGCCTTTCGAAACTGAAGGGCAATGCCGCGCCCCATCACCCCAACACAGTTGACGGTGTTCACCAGGGCCTCTGTACGTGCCTTCAGGATATCGCCTTGCGTCAGTTCAATCATATCCGGATCTCCAGCCTACCCTCAATAATACCAGTCTCTCTCGATACTGACGAGGGGTTTGTGGGCTGCATGATGAAGAATGCGGTTGACCCGTTCAAGCGTTCGGCGGTCGAGCACGCCCACTTCTTGTATCAGGCTCCAAGGGAACGCATCGAACACGAGGAATTCTGCCTGCTTGGCCTCCTTGACCAGAGGATCGCGCCATTCGGTAGAGGCAATGGCATCCCAGTCGAGCGCTCCCAGGTGCGCCAGATCGCTATAAAAGGATACGCAGTAGCTGCCCGCGTTGCGATCGGTGAAGGCCCACGAACGACCATTCTCCGGGGCCCATTCGACGACCTTCCTGAGGTCGGCCTGGAGGTGAATGATGGGTCCCTGACCTTCGTGATAATCCAGATCGGGGTGGTTCCCCCTGTGCAAAATGTAGAGCATGATCGAGCGGGGGCAGAAGTAGAATGGCACATACTGCCCAACGTGGGTCCCGGGATGGCAGGTGACTTCAATCTCCTGGAGGCGGCGTTGTTTGATCCTCGACATTCCAATGATCGTACACTGGCAATCCTCTTCCAGCCGCCGCGCATCCGACCAGAGGCACCCGCCTTCAACGATCCTGGCCAGGTTGTCGACGTGGGTGATGTGATAAATCTTCAACTGATCAGGGACCCGGCTCACTTGCGACACCTCCAAACACGTGTCTCTCGTGCGAACCAATATGTATTTTGCCTGATTCGAGAGATCTGTGCCAGTAGAAATGGCGTGTGCAAAGTAAGCTCGGATAGTCGGCAGTTAGGATAGACCTCGGCTCCTCTTGTCCCTGGAATCTGGTGATTTCGGGTTGCGTCACTCATCTGGACCGATTCGTAGCACGTTCATACAAGGCCTGCCCGACGCCCATGTAGGCTCGGATGTATTTGGCGTTGCTTCATGGGAGCCTTGTTCTTGATATTGTGGCGGCAGCAATTATCCAGGCGAAAAAGAGGCGAGCGAAAAGTGACAAGGCAGAACGGATGGGTGATGGTCGGGCGGAGCCTCCGTTGACGATTGGCTACTTCTCTGTTGTATTCTGTGGCTCGGTGCTGGATTCGGATTTCGGGTTATCGGCGGGGGCGGGCGGGTTGGTTCTTGGCCTGTGGCATTTTCGATGTGGGGGCGGATGGGGTGCTCAGGGGTGGTCGTGGCTTTGGCCGGGGGTGCCGAGGAGGGTTGCGGCCAGCCAGTTCTCGCCTTGATTGTTGTCGCTCGACAGATCCATCAGTTCGATGGTGTATCCGGTTCCGCCGGCGGTTTCCGGCCAGGGGGCGACCGATGCATAATCGACCCTGTCGACCACCTTGTGCTCGGCGTCCAGGACGCGAATGGATTCCCCGTCACTACTGAGCCCGAACGCGAAGTTCCCCAGCCGGTTCTTGACGTAAGGATGGACCGCCTTGAACTTGATTCTGTCCTGACACAAGACCAGAAAGCTGTCGGGCCAGAACACGGTGTCGGGCGGAAACTCATACGCGTGTCCCGCACCATCGGTGAACTGCCATCCCGTCAGGTCGATGGCCGAGCCGCTAC
>Ga0180431_10008418_pt1 | contig 11826 bp, 28 predicted proteins | sample SS_ome_11_FD_132459 | JGI IMG/M metagenome (GOLD analysis project Ga0180431, IMG submission 132459) | Hypersaline lake sediment archaeal communities from the Salton Sea, California, USA - SS_1_MS_1 metaG | ecosystem: Environmental > Aquatic > Non-marine Saline and Alkaline > Hypersaline >...
GCTACCGCGACGCCGACCTGCTGGAGCTGCGCCGGGGACTGCAAGAGGAGCACGAGGATGCCTGACGACCAGAAGCGCAAGAAGGCCATCGAGAAGGTGCGCGCGCTGCGCGCCCTCGCCGCCAACAACCCCTCGGCCGAGGAGTCGAAGCGGGCCACGGAGCTGGCGGCCAAGCTGATGGAGAAGTACAAGATCACCGAGGCCGAGCTGAAGCCCAAGCCCCGCTTCCCGCAGATCGAGATCCCCCAGGCCGACATCGACGAGCTGCTGCGCAGCTGGGCCGGCAACAACCCCCTGAAGCAGGTCATCGGCAACTTCGGGGTGGCGACCGCCCGCCGCTACTATCAGGGCCTGATGAACGGCAAGCTCCCGACCTGGCGGGACATGATGCGCGCCGCTCTGCGCGACGCGATGGAGCTCACGGTTGACGAGAGCAAGAAGGAGAAGAAGAAATGAAAGAGCAATGGTTTCGCAGCAGGCCGTCGACCAACGGCGAGCGCATCTACGAGCGGGCCTACTTCGCCTACGACGCAGAGGCCGGGGAGGCGCGCCTGAAGATCGATGCCGACAAGCATGTGGTATCGGATCGCGGGCGGTACCACTGTTTCTCCCTCGGCACCGAGGAACCATGGGCGTGCGCACAGCTCCACCAGGCCCTCGAGTGGCTCCAGGGGGATTACTGATGTACGACATGATCAAGGATCGGTTTCCGTCGGCCGAGGCGCTCCACCGCGGCGCGCTGATCTGCTGCGCCGACGTGCCCGAGCTGAAGCAGGTCGGCCTCGGCACCTGCGACCTCCACGTCGAGCTCGGCATCGAGGAGACGGAGGAGGACGGCGACGTCTACGTCGACCCGTTCATCGAGGTGAAGCTGCGCCGGCGGCCGTTTGAGGGGGAGCCGGGCGAGTGGCAGCTGCTGGGCCGCACCGACGAGGGCTTCTCGCTGCTGGCCGTGCCGCTGGGGCGCCCCGAGCTGCTGAAGTGGATCAGCGACCTGGAGGACGAGCTCCTGGAGGCGGCCCTCGAGATCGAGGATCAGCAGGATGCTTGAGTTCTGCGTGTGGGTCGGGGCGGTGGTGGCCTACGTCGCCGCCCTGCTGGTCGGGCGCTGGGTCCAGGCGCGGCTGCTGCGCCAGCGCGAGGAGATCGAGGCCCGGGAGGCCTACGCCGAGCGCAGCGTCCGCCTCTGGCAGCGCCTGAACGCCTCCCAGCAGCTGGAGTTGTCCCAGCGGGTCGCCGTCGGGATCACCGCCGAGGAGCTCCAGGAGATCATCGACCGCTTCGAGCTGGAGGAGATTGCCCTCTTCGAGTCCCTGCAGCGCGAGAACCCCGACGATTGAATTACCAAATTGGGATGTGTTAAGCTCTTATGGAAAGGAGTACGGTCGATGACGACACGCAAGAAATGGACGGCCTACTATTCTGGGTCACTTGGACGGCGCGGTAAAAGGATTGGTCGCTTCAAATGGCTGAGTGATTTGACCTATCGTTTGTGTGGCAGCCGACACGCAGATGTCGATACCATCGACAGCGTTGGAGGAGGACGACACCATATCGTGCGATGCAACCGCCACGATCCGGGCCCCAATAAGAGCGACGTATTTGTGTTGCTGCCGGGAGATAGCGGACACCCGCAACGGACGGATCTTCGCCGACGTCGATGAAAAAAGGAACGCGATCCATCCCCAGTTGGTCGACGAGGTCAACTCCTACGCCGAGATGGTCGAGTGGATCACCCGCAGCGACCGCCTGGAACAGCAGGAGAGCTAGTCCTCGTCCAGCCACGCGAACCGCCGCAGCCGCTCCACCGGGATCCCCGTGATCTGCTGCACCGCCAGGTAGGTGCCGTACTGCTTGTAGAGCCGCTTCACCCCGGCCCAGCGGATCGCGTGCCGCAGCGCCTTCGGGCGGTGCTCGATTCCGATTTCGGTGCAGGCGGCCCGCAGCTGCTGCGAGATCATCGCCCCGCCCCGGGCCGGCCGGCGGTTGGCGAGCGTGACCCGCGCGGCGACGATGTCGGCGATCACCTGCCAGGGAGCCGGCCAGTGGTGCCAGGTCTCGATCTCCTCGGCGATCAGCGCCGCCGGGATCACCCGGGCCCGCGACTTCGAACCCCAGATCGGCAGGGTGGCCTCTGCCCCGTCTTCCAGGTCGTGGTAGGCCCGCGCCACCTGGTCCATCGTCACCCACATCAGCTCGGCGGGCTTGGCCGCGGTCTTGATCACCGCAGAGCAGCACGAGTGCGCCCACGGATACTGGCCGCCGACCCGGTAGTGCCGGCTCTTCAGCTGCTGGAGCAGCTGCTGGATCTGCTCCTCGGGCAAGGGCTCCACCTGGGGGTGATCCTTGGCCTCGCGCTTGTCGCGCAGCCGCGGCCGTGCGTCGGGCAGCTTGTTGAGCTCGTTGAGCAGCTCCTTCCCGAACTGCTGCTCGACCAGTGGTCGATCCCCCGACGTCAGCAGCCACGACGCGAACAACCGTAGCGCCCCCCTGAGCACCAGCCGCTGCCGCCAGGCGATGTCGGTCCGGTAGAGCTTCTGCCAGGGTCGGTTCGAGGTCTCCCACATCGCCGTCCACGACAGCGCGACCACCTGGTCGGCCCGGGCGTCAGACTTGCCCTCGAGCTCGACCAGCCAATCGCGGAACGGCTCGAGCACCGCCCGCCCCGTCGCCGCCATCCGCTTGCGCAGCTCCAGCAGCCGCGCCTGGTTGACGACGCCGTACCGCTGCACCTGGCCCGTCTCGTGGTCGACGTGCTCGTGGTAGTCGACTGCCGCCTCCTCGAGCATCTTCTGGTTGTCAGTCATCGATGATCACCTCGATGGGGGCCGCCCCGCAGACCGGGCACGCCTCCCAGTATCCGTCCTCCTGCGGCAGGTCCTCGGGCCGCTCGTAGATCTTCTCGTGGCCGTGCGGGCAGCCGCAGCGCCACGCCATGAACACGTCGAACACCTGGACCGCCAGCCGCTGCCTGACCAGCGCGGCGACATGCTCCCTGCGCTTTCTGCGGACCACCAGGGCCGCCTTCCCGCCCTCCTGGCCGATCACCCGCAGGCAGACCACCTTGCGGCTCAGGTAGCCCCAGACGTCCGCCTGCGACTCCGGGCGCCCCCGTCCCCGGGGGTCGCCCATGCTGTCCACCTCGAACTCCTGCTCCACCCGGAGCTCCACCGCGATTCGCGCCCCGACCTCCAGCTCCTCGGGCAGCAGCCGCAGGATTGGCGGCCGCCGTCGCTCGGGGTGGCCACGGGGCTCCCACTTGCGCCGCCGGTCGGCCCCCCGCCGCTGCACCCGCAGGTCGGGGTTGCAGTGGAGGACGGCCAGGCAGAAGGGATCACCGCACGTCTGGGACGTGTGGTGCTTCACCGGCTCCCCGCAGGCCACGCAGCGCCGCATCTACCTGATCGAGCTCCACAGGCGCTCGGCCAGCGCCCGGGCGTCGGCCTTTGAGACGTCGGCGTAACCGTTCTTGTACAGGTGGTCGTAGATGATCTCGGCCCACCGCTCGATGATGTCCTGCCTGATCATCTACTCCTCCTCGTCGTCGTCCGCCGACCCCTCGCGGATCAGCTTGCGCACCGAGTCACCCAGCATCCCGTCCTCCTCGACCACCTCCATCAGCTGGGCGTCATCCTCCCAGACCTCGATCCCCGTCACCGGCTTCCCCCCCTCCTCGAACTCCACCCTGACCTCGACCTTCTTGATGTCCACCAGATCGCTCATCTGTTCCCTCCTTGGTTAGAATCTTCCACCATCCGTCGCACCGAGCTCGGCCCGAACGGCTTCCCCCGGCGGTTGAGAAAACCATCGGCGGCGAGCTCCTCGGCGATCCGCCGTAGCGAATGCCCCTCGAGCTTCAGCGCGCGCGCCCGCTCGACCGCCGCCTGCTCGCGCCGGTTGGCGACGAGCTTCTTGCCCTGCACATGGTACCCCAGCGGACGGTGGCCGCCCAGGTACTCGCCCTGGCGGCGCTTGTGCTCCACCGTCTCGCGCACCCGCTCCACGATCTTCTCGCGCTCCCACTGGGCCACCACGCCCAGGATGTAGATCACCATCCGCCCGCTGGCCGTCGTCGTGTCCCACGCCTCGTGGATCGAGATCAGCTGCGCGCCGCCCTTGACGAAGTACTCCTCGAGCAGCTGCCCCAGGTCGATCAGCGACCGCGTCAGCCGGTCCAGCCGCACCACCAGCAGTCCCTCGGCCTTGCCAGTCCGCAGCGCCCCGAGCGCCTCCTGCAGCCCCGGCCGCTCGGCCGACTTGCCCGACAGGCCCTCGTCCCGGGTGACCAGCACGAGCTGGTGGTCGTGCTGCTTCGCGTACTCGCGCAGCGCCGCCTCCTGCACGCCCAGCGACAGGCCCTCGTCGACCTGGCGCATCGTGGACACCCTGACGTAGCCGACCAGCTTCATGGCTGTGCCCTCCAGAGGGCCACCCGGTGGCGGAAGTAGGAGCTCCTGACGTGCCGCTCCTCGCGGTTGGAGACGGCGTGGTCGTGCTTCTGCGCGAGGATCTCGCGGACCAGCACGTCGGTCATCCGCTCGCGCTGCTTCGGCCACAGCGGCAGCGGCAGCGCGTCAATCGCCATCCGCGCCAGCTCCTGCGCCTCCGTCAGCCAGTCTGAGTTCATGGCGGCGAACTCCAGCTTGTCAATCCTCCCCGTCGGCTTCATCCAGCAGTTGCCGAGCAGCGACGGGTAGTACGAGGGGATCGGCGGGCACAGGCAGTCCCGGCACAGCCACTGCCCCCGAAACCAGGTGAGGTCGTGCGCGTGCTCGAGGCACTCCTCGCAGGTACCCGAGGGCCCCCGGATGCTGGCGGTGCTATGGTATTGGCGCTTGTGTACGCTGTACTTTCGCTGCGGGGCCGCGGCGCGCTCCGCCTCGCGTCGCGCCCAGGCCTCCTCGAAGCTGGGGTAAATGGACAGCAGCTCCAAGCCGTCCCGGTCGCGCGCGCGCACGTACCATAACGGGTGGGGCGGAGACTGCTGGCCAAAGTCCTTCGGCATCTCACTCGTCGTCGAGCTTCCGCAAGAGCTCCCGCAACCGCGCCGCGCCACCGCGCGCCTTGACCAACGCATCCTGCTCGCGGCCTGCAGCGAGAATGTTTTCGTAGAGATCGCGGTAGGCCCAGACGACGGCCAGCTCCTGGTCGTCGAAGATCGCCAGCTCCTGGTAATCCCGGTTCTCACTGGTCTGGGCGTACTTGCGGGCCTCCTCCTCCGAGGTCACCGCCACCCCGAAGGGCTCCGGCTGGGAATGCAGCGTCATGTCGCCGTCGCTCATCAGCACGTACACTTTTTTCAGCATCCTGATCCTCCGTTCAGCGCGGTCCGCGCTTGCTGATCAGCCGGTGGCAGCGGACCGCGTTGCAGTCGGGGCACACCACCGAGCCCAGGTAGTCGTTCACGATGAAGCGCCGCCGGCCGCCGGTGTCGCTCTCCGAGTACTGCGCCCACGGGCTGACGTGGGGGTTGGCGTGGGCGCGGTGCTGCGCGCCACAGGCCCCGCACTGCCACACCAGGTCGACGCCGTCGCGGCGATCCCGCGCCTCGCTCTGCCGCCGCCACTCCTCGTACATCGGCATCTTCCAGGAGGGGATGTACATCAGAATCCCTGCTTCTTCAGCCAGCGCCAGCCCACCTTGGACGGGTGGTTGTGGATGCCGCCCTGGGCGACGACCCGCGCCGCCTCCTCGAGGTGCTTCTGCACCACCCTGATCTGCGCGTTGCTCAGGCGGTAGGCCTTGAGGCTCTGGGCCAGCAGATGGGGGTTGAGGACGCGCTTGGTGAGCTTGTAGTGCATCTCCATGTTGCAGCGGAGCGCGCGGACCTCCTTGTGCGCCCGGTAGTCAGCGTCGAACAGGTACTTGGTCTGATGCCCGACCCCCAGCCGGTCGTACTGGCGCACGTGGTGGTGCTCGTGCGTGCACAACTCGATCTGCTGCAGCAGCGGCACCGCCCGCCCACCCGGCTTGAACGGCAGGTAGATCAGCCTGCGCCGCGGTGAGCAGATCGTGATCGCGTAGTTCTCGAGGAACACCTCGTCGTCCATGATCCGCATCAGGTCCAGCGCGAACGCGATGGCCTTAATGTTGGGGTCGGACTGCTTGTGCACGTACGTCGTATCGTACACCTTGGACATGTGCTTGAAGTAACCCCTGGTGATGTCTCTCGTCAGCTTGGCCATCAGTGCACCAATCCTTTCTTGCGCTCGGGGATCGTCGCGGTGCCCCGCTCGTCGATCTCCTCGAGCAGCTTGATGATCTCCGCGATGTAGTCCTGCAGCGAGTCAACGCCGCCGATGTCCTGCTCTTGGGCGTACTCGTAGTACAGCCCGTGCACCAGCGAGTGAAACACCGACTCGCCGGGGATGCCGATCACCTCGCCATCGTCGACCTCCTCCTGGGGCTGAATGAACATGATGATGCTGTGGCCGCCCTCGGTCTGGCGGCGCTCGATCACCACGTCGAACTCGTCGAGCTGCCGCGCGTCGAATTTCTCCTTGGGGATCAGCATGGCTCGTGCTCATCGCAGACGGCAAACGGTAGTACGTTACGAAACTGCACGTTCACGGACCAGCCATCGATGTCGGCGGGGGAATCAGTCATCTTGCCGCACCCCAGGTAGATGGTCTTGCCGATGAAGGTGCTGTACTTGCAGTTTGCGCAGCACTTCGGTTCCGCGTAGCTGTCGGGTAGAGAGGTCAAGTGTTTCGAGTCAGACATGATATCCACATCTCCTTTCAGTCCTGCTTGTAATTCCAGACGATGGTGATCGTCTCCCTGTGCTGGTCGCAATTCCCCTCGATGTAGGTATAAGATTCGGCGTCGTACTTGAGTCTTCCCATGTCAGCGGCATCGGCAATTGCCGACAGTACAGCGCGCACGGTGGCGAGATTCATTTTGTGTCCGAGTCGATTCATTACCGGGGGAGAGGCCAGACGGTTAGAGTCAGACATGATATGCACTCCATTCTATCGCAGCAGGTTGCGGGAGGTGGTGACCCACAGGTACTCGGCGAGCAGCTCGTACAGAGCAGCTTCGCAATCTTCCAGTGAACCACAGGTGATCTGGAAGGTCGCTCCGCAGATGGTTGCGTGGATGGTGTAGGTGGTCAGCGGACCGAGATAGATCGGCATCGCCAGCCTGCGCCCCTCGCTGCGCTGGCCGTTGACCACGAACTCGCCACCCTGCGGGAAGTTACTCATTAACCATTTCCTTGCGGCATGAACCACATAGGATCTCACCCGCTGACAGCAAACGGAAACGCTCCACGTCCTCATTACTCGCAAAGCAGATGGGCCTGCTACAGCGTTGACACGCGAGCGTCACGCCTGGTTTGTCTTTGCTCTGGGTCTGGGTTTTGCTGTTGCAGCTGGGACAGAGATGATACACGCCGTCTTCATCGATGTGCCAGTTAATCATGACTGCATCACTACGGGATCGAAACCAAACCGACTCTTCTCCGCAGTTGTAGCATGTGTATTGCACCAAAGGATTCCCCCACGTGGGGCTATCGGGTATATCGAGTGGTGTTGTGGTGGGCCGTGCTTCGTCTGCGGGGAGCAGGCTTTCTAACACCTCACGGAACTGCTCCGTGATGTCCTTGATGGTTATTGTGAGATGACCTTCTTCATCGACACCGATCACGCATGGGCTTAGGTGTTTTGGTCTCTCATTCATCGGATTTTCCCTTCCGGCCGAACAGCCGCTTGTACCAGGGCTGCTTCCTGGTCGGCCCTAGTCGGCGAAACCTCGTGAACACCGGCAGCGTGGTCACCCCGGGCTGCTCCTGATCGCGTTGGGCGGTCAGGAGCAGTTCGCGGATCCGGTCGTCCACCAGCTGGTAGAATTCCTCGGGGGTCCACTCGTCCTGTACCTCGCAGTACATCCCGACGATGCCGACCGCCAGCGCCGTCACCGTCTCGTCCAGGTTTTCGAGGCGGGGCAGGATTGTGATCCGGTGTTTGGTGTCAAAGCCCTCGCGCGCGTACACCTCCATCGACAGCACCGGGTAGTAGTCATCCCAGCCGTCGGGCGGCGGGTTGCCGTGGTCGATCTCGTCGCACAGGTCGTTCAGGAACTCGGCGACCGAGACATCGCTGGTGAACAGCTGCCTGAGCTTGTCGGGCCTGATGAAGTCCAACACGGCGTTGCGACCGTGGAAGAACTCGATCCGCAGCTGGATGCGCTTGGGCTCATTCTGCATCGTCATCCCCCGACGTCTTCTTTTTCTCATGCATCTTGAAGAAGTCTCTCATGGCCATCAGTTGTGATTCCCTGAGCTTTGCTAGACACCAGCCGAGCACGACCACCCGCGGCATTCTGTGTGGTGGCACCTTTGAGTCTTTGCAGATCTTGAAGATCCTGCGTAGACGCTGAACCATCTTCTGCATGTTACTCCTCGTAGTCCGGTAGCGAGTCCAGCAGCGCCTGCTCGTGCGGCTCCAGCGGGATGTCGAGGCCGAGCTTCACCTGCGCCATGAACAGCGTGTCCACGTCGGCCTTGGCCTTGGTGACCGCGGCCTGGAACTCGCGGATGTCGAGCTCGCCCTGCTCGTTGCGCTCGGTCGGCAGCGGCAGGCTGATCGAGAAGGTGAGCATCTGGTGGTCGAGCTTACTCATCGCTTCTCCTTCAGGCTCCAGGCGTGGCAGATGCCATTATCAGAAACCGTGTCGTGCCTGTCGACTGCGGCGCCGAGATGACAGACTGGTCTATTCCAGTAGCCGCGATGCTTGCAGTTCCAGCAGCCGTCCTGAACGCGGTAGGAGGTCGGGTGTACCACCGGGTGCAGTCTGTTGTAACAAGCGATGTGCAGTAGATCTTCTGGGGGCAGCTTCCGCGCCTCCTCCATCTCGTCCGCGTAGATGATGATGGGCCTACCGCAGTGTGCGCAGAAAAACTCAGGGTCTTTGCCGTAGAGCTTCATCCTACTTTCCTCCGTCGCGGACCCTGCAACATGATCGTGGTTGCGTACATCGGCAGGCTAATCGAGAACGTGACCAGCTGGTGGTTGAGCTTGTCACTCATCACCTATCACCTCGAACTCCGTGATGTGCCGCGGATAAGCTCCGTAGTGCCCTACGTGCACGGTGAAGTCTCCATAGTGCCGTCCGATCTCTTTGGTGTCGTGCACCGACAGGATTCCGCTGCGTACGTGATCGTACCGCTCGCCGTCATCAGCCCGCCACCGGACACGTATCCTGCACAGCTTGCCGGCGTGCTGCTCGTAGAATTGGCGCTGCTCCCGAGCCGGCCGCCGCAAGACAACATCTTTGTGTGCTTTCCATGCCGCGTGTAGCTGAGCGGTGATGTCCTTGCCGTCCATGATCAGCCCGAGGCGACCATCCTCGTCGAGATAGATCTCACAGTCCCCACCGTCAGGGAAGGAGATGGTGTGATAGTTGGGCTTGTCGCTCATTCGATGCACCCCTCCTCGAGGTAGCAGGCGTACTCGTCCGCGCCGGTCCAGAGGTTGTGACCTAGGCAGCAGACCCACTCCTGGCCCTCGTCGCCCTCGATGGCGTCGCAGTTGGCGATGAACTCCCACTCGTTCGAGGCGTTGCAGATCTCTGACCGCTGGCCGCGGCAGCGGAGCTCCTCGGGCTCGCAGCCATCGTCGCATCCCATCAGGAACAGCACGACGAGGGCGATCACCGCCACCGCGAACGTCCCCACGATCAACATCAGAGCCGGATCCTTCTTCATCTTCTTCTCCTTTAAAAATGCGGAGGCAGCCCCGCCCACTTCGCATCTCCGCAGCGCCTTTCTAGGGCGCCCCTCCCTCATCGAATGAACCCGGGCCATCCGACGCTCTGGGCGTGCTTTATCTAAGCACGGGAACAGTACCGCGTCAAGTGCCTGCTCGAGCACGGCCAGGAGGCCCCTTTGTTCGCTTCCCAAAGCACGGGAACAGCAGGTATACATTGTATACATGTCCCGGCCGACTGAAAAGGGCCGCGTTTTGCACCAGGCGCTCGAGCGCAAACTGTTCCCGAGGCTGGGCGAAAATTGCGCGGTGGACGCGTTAAGGTATTGCCATGTGCTACACGCGGTGCTACTGTTGCGGGGCTACAGGAGGTATCATGGACACCAACGTGCAACCCTTCCGCAACTGGAAGAAGAAGCGCACCGAGCTCGACGTGCTCGTCGTGCGCATCGCGGATCGCCTGAAGCAGATCCGCGCGGGGATCGGTCCGGCACAGCTGGCCGCGTTCGTGGCGAGCTGCGGCGGACCGTCAGAGATCTCGAACACCCAGGCGATGGCGCACCTGATGTGGAGTGATCTCGACTCGGAGCTTAAGATCGACAGCGGCATCACGCTGATCGAGGGGCTGCTTCCCGGCCTGATCGAGCACACCTGGTACGAGGTGCGGGGCAAGGTCGAGGAGGTGTGCGATCCGCGGTGGGTCTACATCATCGACCCGTGCCCGCCGGACGTGCGCCCCCAGGTGCCGATCATCTTCAATCCCAACTCCCCCTACCAGCACCTGTTCATGCACGCGCAACCGAAGCAGGACGGCGCGGGATGACGCAGGAGTTGCTCGAGCAGCTGGCGCCCGGCCAGATCTGGATGGTGGACCGGACCATCCGCCGGGCCGGCGAGGACCGCACCGCGCACACTCACATGATCGTGCTGGTCGCCGCGCACCCGGACTGGATTGACCGCCCTGGGCTCCACCGGTCGCACCTGCGCCACGGTGACCTGTCGAAGTACACGCCCGAGCAGGCGCTCGACAACATGGAGTACCTCTACACCACGCCCCTGCGGAAGACCGACTGGAGCCCGTGGCTGCTCCACTACGGGCCGAAGAGACTGAGGTACCGCGAGATGATCGGACAGCTGTGATGGAACAGAACAAGCTGGAAGCGATGATGTACGAGATATCGTGCTCCCTGGGCACGCTGTTTTGGAGTGTCTGGCAGCGCAACCGCCAGCGATTGATCGACGAACATTGCCTCGCCGCCACCAGCACGGCCCTGACAGCTCAACGCTTAACTTGCCGCTGGTTCGAGTCGCTGTCGTACGAGGATGTCGACGAGCAGCTCGAGGAGGAGATGGCGCGCGTCTTCGGCCTCAACAAGGGGCACGCGTTCGCCGCCAACCTGCTCTCTGGGCACAAGCGGTGCAATATCCTCTCGCTGCTGGTCTGGTCCGACCGCCCGTATTCCTGGTGGCCGAACACTCGACAGGGATGGGATCCACCGATCATCAACAAGGAGGAGCCATGCACTGGGTGAACACGGAATGCCGCATCCCGATCAAGTCGTGGTGCGAGGACGTGGAGGGCAACGCCATGTACCAGGCCGCCAACCTCGCCAAGCACCCGGCGACGGTATCGCACGTGGCGCTGATGCCCGACTGTCACGCCGGGTACGGGATGCCCATCGGCGGGGTGATCGCGACCAGGGACGTCATCATCCCCAACGCCGTCGGCGTCGACATCGGCTGCGGCATGTGCGCGGTCAAGACCGACGTCGCCGCGTCCGATCTTGCCACCACCGATATCAAGGAGGTGATGGGTGACCTGCGCAAGGTGATCCCGGTGGGATTCAAGCACCACCAGGACGAGCAGGAGTGGGTCGGGTTTGATCGGGCCCCCGACATCCCGGTGATCCAGCAGGAGCTGCAAGCGGCCCGGCGGCAGCTCGGCACGCTCGGCGGCGGCAACCACTTCGTCGAGCTCCAGGAGAGCGACGATGATCGGCTGTGGCTGATGCTGCACTCGGGCAGCCGAAACTTCGGGCTGAAGATCGCCAACGTCTACCACAAGGCCGCCCTCAACCTGTGTCAGCAGTGGTACTCTGAGCTCCCCGACCCCGAGCTA
>Ga0180431_10008419_pt1 | contig 11826 bp, 11 predicted proteins | sample SS_ome_11_FD_132459 | JGI IMG/M metagenome (GOLD analysis project Ga0180431, IMG submission 132459) | Hypersaline lake sediment archaeal communities from the Salton Sea, California, USA - SS_1_MS_1 metaG | ecosystem: Environmental > Aquatic > Non-marine Saline and Alkaline > Hypersaline >...
AGAAAGACAGAGACAGAGAAGTCCGCACAGCTGCTCAGGCAGGTCTAAAATCTCTCGAGGCAGGAATTGACTCAGGATCTGACTGACGTCGGTCATCTTATGAGGCAAAATGGACGATACAGCTTCGGCAAGCGGTGATCCGGCAGTGAACCTCGACTCACGACCCCTCCGCGATGCGAACACGCTGCGCGAGTTGGTGTTCAACATCAACGAAGGGATTTACATCTCCAAACCGGACGGCTCCATCTTGGATGCCAATCCTGCACTGATAAGGCTCCTTGGAGCCAATTCGCTGGAGGAAGTGCAGCAGTACAGTACTCGAGACCTGCTTGCGAGTTCGCCGCAGTGGGATATCGAACACGCACAGCTCGAACGCGACGGAACGGTGCGCGATTTTGAACTCGATATCCGCGCATTGGACGGCACCTTGAAGACGGTATTGGATACCTGCTACATGGTTCGCGATCCTGAAACCGATGAACCTCTGCTGTACGGAATCCTCATCGACATCACCCAGCGCAAGCAACTAGAGCAACATCTCAGAACGATGCTGATCAGAGACCCTCTTACGGGGTGCTTCAATCGCCGCTTTTTAGACGATCTTCAGGTGAAAGTCGACGAGTCTGCAACAGCGGTAGGCGCAATCGTGATCGATGTAGACAAGTTCAAGGAATACAATGATTTACATGGTCACGCGGCAGGTGACGAGGTGCTTGTTCGGTTGGCGAAATTCCTGATGCGTGAAGTGCGGCTTGAAGACGCCGTGGTCAGGACTGGAGGCGATGAGTTTGTCGTCGTGCTCCAGGGCGACTGTGTCGAGTCGACACGCGAAGTTGCGCGTCGTTATGCCGAGCGAGCACGGCAGTCCGCGCCGGTCCCGATATCGCTGGGTTGGGCGGTGAGGAGACCGGACGAGTCACTGCACGAGACCGTGAAACGCGCCGATGAGGAACTCATCCATATCCGCTTGGTGGAACGACGGCCTAGCAGACGAGGAATTCGAAAATCGGATACGAATATCCGAACATAGACCGATGCGGTTCGCGATCACCGTTACGCTGATGGTTCTTCTTCCGCTCAAACGCCCACCATCATGAAACCAGGTACGTTAGGAATTGTCGGCCTCGGTGCGATAGGTGGCTCTGTAGCGTGGCAAGCCGCTCGGGCAGGTGTGAAGCGCGTCATCGGTTATTCCCCAATTCCCAAGGAAGGTGTTGCGGCCGCGAAGGTTGGAGCGGTGACAGAGATAAGTGCTGACGTGGAACGGGTGTTACGGCTCTCTGATCTCGTGGTGATCGATCTGCCGCCAAAGCAGACAATCGAGACACTGGAACGGACTGCCGAGGTGTTGGTTGATCGACCCGGCTATTGCACCGACCTGGCGAGTGTGAAAGAACCGGTGGTCCGCAAGGCTGGACAGCTTCGGTTGGACAGGCACTTCGCCGGCTCTCATCCATTGGTGGATCTGCAGGCCACAGGATTTGAGGCCGCGCGGCCGGACTTGCTGTCCGGATCGATAATGTACGTGACTCCGCTGCGAAATGGTGAAGTCGCTGCAGCCGAAATTGCAGATTTCTGGAAGCGAATAGTCGGTGCTGAGCCGGTAATCCTCGATGCCGTGATTCACGACCGAACCATGGCGTGGACCAGCCACATGCCGCAGGTTGTCGCATCTGCACTTGCGTTTGCGCTTTCTAAGGGAGGCCCGAAGGGGGTCACCTATGGGCAAGGGGCGCTTACGACCACAGAACCGGCGATCGCAGACGCTGGCGTTTGGGCGGAAATCATCCTCGAAAACAAGGAACATGTCCTGCCTGCGCTCGATGCGTTACTGGCTGATACCGGTCGTATCGTTGCCGATGTCGAAGCCGGTGATGCGCAGCGAATTCGGAGATGGTTTGAGTCGGGACGTCGCTGGCGTGAGAGGTTGGACGGATGATCGCTGCCAGGAGATCAAACTCGACAAGCTCAGCGTTGACGGGTGTCGATTGCGAACTCTCCGAGACAGCATCCACCGGCATCAGCTACCCGCGGTTTCTCGAGGATCTGCAGTCTGTGAGGGAATATGGCTAGTCGTGTTATCGCAATAGATGGACCTTCCGGCTCGGGGAAGTCTACGACGGCCCGGGCAATCGCAGAGGCACTGCAAATGGCGCATGTTGATAGCGGGGCTCTGTATAGGGCCGTGGCGTTGGCGGCACTGGACGCCGGGTTGGGGCTGGACGGTCCGGCGATTGTGGACCTCGCCGAGACTCTCCCGGTGCGGTTCCGTCTGGCAGATGGCAACTACCGGCCGGAGGTGGCTGGAGTGGACGTATCGAAGGAGATTCGTACCGATCGCGTCACTGCACACTCGTCGCCGGTTTCGGCGCTCCCTGAGGTTCGGGAATGGGTCAACAAGGCATTGAGGGAGGCAGTGGAGGCTCATCCTAGAGGAGCCGTGCTCGATGGTCGCGATATCGGCAGCGTGGTTTTCCCTGATGCCGCGGTCAAGGTATACCTAACTGCGGCAGACGAGGAGAGGGCGAGGAGACGGTTGAAGCAACAGGGGAGGCCTATCGATCCGGACAGCATTGGAACGACAATGGCTCTGATGACCCGGCGCGACAAAGCAGACTCGACGCGGGCTGTAGCACCACTATCCGTTGCCGATGGTGCTGTGGAGATAGACACGACTACACTCACGTTCGAGCAACAGGTCGCTAAGGTGGTCGAATTGGCCAAGACGGCATTTGACTAGGTTGACATGTCGACTGAGCACATCTATGCTACAAGGCTATCCGCCTCCCTCTTGGAGGCGGTGATTGTTTAACCCTTAACCGCTGGAATTCCAAAGTCATGACTGACGATTCACTAGAAACCACCAACCCCCCCGACACGCCCGAACCTCTGAGCCAAGATCCCTCCGTCGTATCGCCCGACAATCCTTCGCTTCGCGTACGTCCTGACCTCTATGATGAAGAGTATTCAGACGAACAGTACGCGGAGATGCTCAAGCTGTACGAAGGTACGCTACAGAGCATCGTAGAGGGTGAAATCGTGCAATCAAAGGTGCTCCGCGTGACTGACACTCACGTCATTTTGGACGTCGGCTTCAAGTCCGAGGGAGCGGTGCCGATTGAGCAGTTCAAAGACCCGAAAGAAATAGAAGCGGGCCAGGAGGTCGAGGTCTTCTTGGAAAGACTCGAGGATGACGACGGTGCAGTGGTGTTGTCCAAGAAGAAGGCCGACTTCATGCGCGTTTGGGAGAAGATCCGCCAGGCTCATGAGAATGACGAGCCTGTCATGGGCACCTTGCAGAAGAAGATCAAGGGCGGCGTCGTGGTAGATCTGATGGGCGTCGACGCGTTTCTGCCAGGCAGCCAGATCGCGCTCAGACGTGTACCCAACATAGATGAGCTCCTGGGACAGGAGTTCGAGTTCAAGATCATCAAGCTGAACAAGCGTCGCCGCAACATCGTTGTGTCTCGACGCGTGATCCTCGAGGCGGAACGTGCGACCAAGCGGGAACACCTGATTACTGAGATAGAGGTGAATCAGGTCAGGAAGGGTGTGGTCAAGAACATCACTGACTTTGGTGCATTCATAGACCTGGGCGGTGTCGACGGCCTACTGCACATCACCGATATGAGCTATGGCCGCGTGTCGCATCCGTCCGAGATCGTGGAGCTTGGCGGTGAATTGGATGTCAAGATCCTAGATATAGATTGGGATCGCGAACGTATCTCACTCGGTCTCAAGCAACTGCAGGAATACCCGTGGGAGAACGTGGCTGAGAAGTACCCGGTTGGTGCCCGCGTGCAGGGCAAGGTCGTGAGCATAACCAACTACGGGGCTTTCGTTGAGTTGGAACCGGGCATCGAAGGATTGGTTCACATCAGCGAGATGAGCTGGACACGGAACGTACGTCACCCATCGAAGATCGTATCCATTGGCGAGACGATCGAAGCGGTGGTGCTCAAGGTCGATCCTTCTGAGGAAAAGATCTCTTTGGGCATGAAACAAACAGAACAAGATCCGTGGCTCGTACTCCCGCTGAAGTTCCCTCTGGGTACGCGGATTACCGGTAAAGTGCGCAACCTCACCTCTTTTGGTGCTTTCGTTGAGATCGAACCGGGAATCGATGGTTTGATCCACATCTCCGATATGTCGTGGACGAAGCGAGTGCAACATCCGGCAGAGGTAGTCAAGAAGAATGACACGGTTGATGTCGTGATCCTCAGCATAGACTCTGACAACAAGAGGATATCTCTTGGGCTCAAACAGGCTCAAGAGGACCCATGGCTCAAGATCGGCGAGGATTATCCGGTCGGGTCAGAGCATGATGGCCATGTTGCTCGATTCCAGGATGGTGGTGTGGTGGTAGACATGGGGAACGATCTGGAAGGGTTCGTTCCAGAATCGCAGCTCCCGATTCCTGAAGGCAAATCACCCGAAAGCGTGATCAAGCTGGGCCAGGAGGCGTCCCTCAAGGTCATGGAGGTCGATCCGATCCATCATCGGATTATCCTGGCGATTACAGAGCTTGGTGAGGTACCTCCACAGGAGGAGACCAAGCCCGAGCTGGAGGTGGAAGGAGAGACCGAAGCGGTCGAGGCAGAGGCCGCAGAAGCCGCCGAGTCACATGGCGCCGAACAAGAGGCAGAGGCAGCAGCTGCCGTTGCTGATATTGAGACCTCAACTGATGTTGAGGCCTCAGCTGACGTCGAAGCCTCAACTGAAGTCGAAGCCTCAGCTTCAGTTGAGGGCGCTGCCGACGCAGCGGTTGCAGAGGCGCAGAGTGAGGGGGCACCGACAACCGACGACGAAGCCGAGGAAGAAGCCAACAAGGAACCGGAAGGCGAATCCGTGGCAGAGCAGAAGGAGGAGCGAGCTCCTGAAGAGGAGGCTCCTGCGGCAGAAGTGAAGGACGAAACGACACCAGCTGCTGATGCGGAGTCTCCTGAGAAGAAACCCGAAGCTTCCTCAGATTAAGGTGAGTACCCTAGAGAAGTTCGAAGAGTTCGAACGACTTTGCGCTGAGACTCAACGGGGTGGTGGGCCTGCCAGGGTAGAGCAACAGCACAAGAAAGGCAAACTCACCGCCCGCGAGCGGCTCGACCTGCTGCTCGATCCGGGGTCGTTCGTAGAGCTGGACCGATTTGTAACCCACAGAAGCACTGATTTCGGGTTAGCCGAGAACAAACCGCTTGGTGACGGCGTGGTTACCGGGTACGGCATGATCGATGGCCGGCAAGTGTACGTTTTCGCGCAAGACTTCACTGTGTTCGGCGGTTCGCTGGCGGAGGCTCACGCAGAGAAGATCTGCAAGGTCATGGACCTCGCCGTTCGCAACGGCTTTCCGCTTATCGGCCTCAACGACTCGGGCGGTGCACGCATTCAAGAAGGTGTCGTATCGCTCGGAGGTTACGCCGATATTTTCCTCCGAAACACGATGGTGTCGGGAGTGATACCGCAGATAAGCGCAATCCTCGGCCCATGTGCAGGCGGTGCCGTGTACAGTCCGGCGATCACAGATTTCGTGTTCATGGTCAGGGGAATCTCGTACATGTTCGTTACGGGGCCCAACGTCGTGAAGACCGTGACACATGAAGACGTGACGACGGAGGAGTTGGGTGGTGCGGATGTTCACGCCTCCGTATCCGGTGTTGCGCAATTCGCCCACGATTCCGAGGCCGAATGTCTGCAGGAAATCCGACGCTTGCTCAGCTTCGTTCCCAGCAACAACATCGACAGCCCTCCAGTTCAGGAGACCAACGATCCCGTCGATCGCCGAGATGAGGAACTCTTGGAAATCGTACCTGACAATCCGAACAAGCCGTACGACATGCACGAGGTGATTGAGCGGATTGTGGACGATGGCGATTTCCTCGAGGTTCACAGTGACTATGGTTCCAACATCATCGTGGGGTTTGCCCGTCTTGGCGGGTACCCAGTTGGTGTCATTGCCAACCAACCGGCGGTGCTAGCCGGCGTTCTCGATATCAAAGCATCGGCAAAAGGTGCGCGATTCATCAGCTTCTGTGATGCATTCAACATTCCGCTGGTCACTTTTGAAGACGTTCCGGGGTTCCTACCGGGAGTAGATCAGGAGCACGGTGGCATAATCAAGGAAGGCGCCAAGCTCTTGTATGCTTACTCAGAGGCCACGGTCCCGAAAGTGACTGTCATTACACGCAAGGCGTATGGCGGCGCGTACGACGTGATGAATTCCAAGCATGTGCGCGGTGACTTCAATGTTGGATGGCCCACTGCCGAGATTGCAGTCATGGGGCCCAAAGGCGCGGCAGAGATTTTGTTCCGACGCGAAATCGCCGAAGCCGATGATCCGGCTGCTAAGCTGGACCAGGTGGTCGACGAGTACACCGAGAAGTTCGCCGATCCGTACCATGCTGCTTCGCGGGGATTCCTCGATGATGTCATCGATCCGCGTGACACGCGCCCGAAACTGATATCGGTGCTGCGTTCGTTGCTCACGAAACGAGACAGTAATCCTCCAAAGAAACATGGGAACATTCCGCTGTAACTCGGCGGTACGTCGGTACGTCGGTACGGCGGTATTTCCAGGCGCAGCCCTACCGCCCTACCGCCGTACCGCCCTACCGCCGCGGAGGGGAAGGGAATGAGTGGCCTGAAACGCGTCCTAGTCGCCAACCGCGGCGAAATAGCACTTCGAATCATCCGCGGCTGCCATGAGGAAGGCATCGAGGCAGTCGCCGTGTATTCCGATGTGGACAAGACCAGCCCACACGTGATCGAAGCCGATGCCGCAGTGAACATTGGGCCGGCACAGGCAAGCCAGTCGTATCTGGATATCCAGAAGCTACTCGATGCAGCCAAAGATTCCGGTGCAGACTCGATTCACCCCGGATACGGTTTTTTGGCAGAGCGCGCTGAGTTCGCTGCAGCCGTGGAGAATGCTGGTTTGATCTTCATAGGTCCTCCGGCGAGCGCGATCTCTGCAATGGGAGACAAGACCGAGGCTCGGCGCCGTATGACTGACGCAGGCGTTCCCGTGATACCGGGTACGGTCGAGCCGGCCGCCACAACGGAGGATGCTGTAGCAGCCGCCCGCGAAGTCGGGTTCCCAGTGCTCCTCAAGGCTGCTGCCGGAGGTGGCGGCAAGGGTATGCGGCGCTGTGAAAGCGAAAATGAAGCCGCAAAGCTGTTCGAGCAGGCATCTTCGGAGGCCCAGTCTGCATTCGGCGACGGCTCGGTATATATCGAAAAATGCATCGAGCGTCCTCGCCACGTGGAGATACAGGTCCTCGCAGATTCTCTTGGCAACGTGACGCACGTTGGCGAACGTGAGTGTTCGGTGCAACGGCGGCATCAAAAGCTGATCGAAGAGTCACCATCTCCTGCGGTGGATGTCGAGCTTCGGAGTGCCATGGGAGATGCAGCCGTTCAGGCAGCTAGAACCGTCGGATACCGCGGGGCCGGTACGGTGGAGTTTCTGTTAGTGCCTGACGGCAGTTTTTACTTCCTCGAGATGAACACCAGGTTGCAGGTAGAGCACCCCATTACAGAGCTGGTATATGGCCTGGACTTGGTTAGAGAGCAACTGCGTATAGCTGCCGGAGAACGCCTTTCGTTTTCTGATCGAATGCTGATGCCGCGAGGTCATTCCATTGAATGCCGTATCACTGCAGAAGATGTCTTTTCCGGCTTCTTGCCTGCCACCGGGCGCATCGAGTATTTGAAGGCCCCGTCAGGCCCTGGCGTCAGATGGGACGGTGGAATTGAGGCAGGAAGTGAGATCGGCCTCTTCTATGACTCCCTTCTCGGCAAGTTGATCGTTTGGGGTGAAAACCGCGAACGAGCAATTCGACGGATGTCTCGCGCTCTGGATGAATTTGTAATTGTCGGTGTACCGACGGCCATTCCGTTTCACCGCAGAGTCATGCACGAACCGGGATTCATTGCCGGCGACTACGATATCGAGTACATCGATCGAATTGGTGCTGAGTTACTCAGCCCGAATATGGACGAAGCTGAGTTGGAACGCCTAGCCGTTGCCGCCGCAATCGCTGAGCATGAGCGGCGTGAGGCAGCATACGTGGTGGCCCATCCGTCCCAACCGGGCAAATCCGATAGTGGCTGGTTGTTGGCGGCACGCCGCGCCGGTTTACGGTGACCTCTACTGTCCGGTGACCTGCAACGTCCGGTGACTTCTACTGTCACAATAGAGAGTATTGCCGTTGGTGGGGACGGGGTTGGACATCTGGACGATGGGTTGGTGGTGTTTGTCCCGCGTGCCGCTCCAGGTGATACACTGGAAGTTGAGGTGACGCAACGGAAGAAGCGGTACGCTCGCGGCATTGTCGTGGCGGTATCGTCGCCTGGCGCCGGTCGCGTAGAACCCCGATGCCCGCACTACGATGCTGATCATTGTGGGGGATGCCAACTCCAGCATCTGAGTGCCGAGGCGCAGCGAGATGCCAAACGCAAGATCGTCGGCGATGCGATTCGCAGGATTGCGAAACTAGACGTTCCGGATCCTGAGATCGTGGCATCACCAAGACAGTGGAGATATCGGGGCAAGGTGACGCTCGCAGTGAGGCGCGGGCGCATCGGTTTCCGCGAATTCAACCAACCGGACAGCGTGTTCTGCCTGGACGACTGTTCCTTGGCACGCGAGATAGTCATGGATTTGTGGAGGTTGGTGAACGCGAACCGTGCACTTTTGCCCAAGGCGTTGCGATCTTTGGTATTGAAGCAGGATCGGGTTCAAGGCCTCCATGTAATCGCAGTCGGAGGCGATCAGGCCTGGGACGCCGAGCCCATGGCCACGGCAATCAGATCGAACGACCTGACGTATTGGTGGAAACCCAACGGCGGGGCTGCACGTGTCGTGTCGGGTGCGAATACCGGATATCCGGCAGTGGCGTTCGAACAGGTGAACTCGGAGCTGGCTGCCGAAATTAGGGAGACGGCGGTTTCCAGCCTCGGAACCCCCGAGGGAAAAGTAGCGTGGGATCTATACGGCGGAGTAGGGGACACGGCGGAAATTCTCGCCTCAATGGGTGCGACTGTCTGGAGCGTTGATTCTGACCGCAGTGCCGTCGAATGGGGTGTTGAGAAATCTGCCCGCGAGGGAAACGCGGGAATGTCGTTGACGAGAGTACACGATCGCGTGGAAGAAGTAGTAGGGAGGCTGCCACGGCCGGACTTGGTAGTTGTTAATCCTCCCCGGGGAGGATTGGGGGAGCCGTTAACGAGATGGCTTCAGAACTGGGGCGGGTCTTTGAGCCGTGCCCGATTGGCATACGTATCGTGCGACCCGGCGACTCTCGCAAGGGATCTGGCCCGAATGCCCGCATTCGGGTTGCGGAAGCTGGTGTCATACGATCTCTTTCCCCAGACTGGACATGTTGAGACACTTGCTGTCTTGGAGGTTGCGTGAAGTACGTTGTGACTGTTGCAGAAAGGTCTTTTGAAGTTCTCCTGAATGGTGGAGAAGTCGTCGTGGATGGCAGGGACGCGTCTGCCAAACTCACATCTGTGCCGGACACGCCGCTCAGGGAACTCGTATATAACGGCAAGTCGAGCACCTATGCCATGACGCCCGATGCAGATGGATGGTTGGTGTTGGTGGGTGGTGAAGCACACCGTATGCAGGTGGACGATGAGCGCACCATTCGGTTGGGGAAGCTCTCGGAACGAGGCGAACGTGGCGGTGCTGGTGGAACCGTGAAAGCTCCAATGCCTGGGTTGGTACTCCGTGTGGAGGTTGAAGAGGGAGATGCGGTCAGCGCTGGAGATGGGTTGGTGGTGCTCGAGGCGATGAAGATGGAAAACGAGATCAAGGCTCCAGTATCCGGCAAGGTGACTGCAATTCACGTCGATGGAGGGCAAGCGGTCGACAAGGGGATGGTGATGGTAGAAGTCGTTCCCGAGGGTTGACCATCGACAAAAGCCCCAATTAGCTTAAGTGTCTATATCTAATTGCGATACAACGCCCAAAAGGCCCGAATTCAAGGGCGTTTCGGTAACCTAGAGCAGGACGTAATGAAGACTTACAGCCAGAAAAAGGGTGAGTTGGAACATTGCTGGCATCTGGTCGATGCTGACGGGCAGGTGCTTGGTCGCCTGGCCAGCAAGGTAGCGCAACTCATTCGCGGAAAGCACAAACCGACCTTCACGCCCCATATGGACGGTGGCGACTTCGTTGTCGTCATCAATGCAGAGAAGGTAAAGCTCACGGGTAAGAAACTCGAACAGAAGCAGTATTTCAGACACACCGGGTACATGGGGCACGAACGGTTTACGGACGTCTCTGAGTTGCTCGTGAAACACCCAGAACGTGTCATTGAAAAGGCTGTGTTCGGGATGCTCCCGAAAACAACGCTTGGCCGTCAGACTCTTCGTAAGAAGCTGAAGGTCTACGCGGGCGCGGAGCACCCGCACCAAGGTCAAAGTCCGATCCCCGTCGATTTGAGTTGAGGTAAGTGATGACGACTGTTGCACAGCCGGAATTGAGATGGCACGCTGTTGGACGCCGCAAGACGAGCGTTGCTCGGGTATACCTTACACCTGGTTCGGGCAAGTGGCACGTGAACGGCCGCACATTGGGCGACTATTTCCCAAGACGATCGCTGATACAGCACATTCAGCAGCCATTCGTCGTGACCGATACGCTAGGCTCTTTCGACGTCATGGCGCGCGTAAATGGCGGAGGCATGACGGGGCAGGCGGGCGCGATCAGGTTGGGGATTGCGAGGGCTCTGACTATGGCCGACGAAACGCATCGCCGCAAGTTACGCGATTTCGGCCTGCTTACTCGCGATGCGAGGGCAGTCGAGCGCAAGAAGCCTGGCCAACCCGGTGCTCGGAAACGCTTCCAGTTCTCCAAACGTTAGGGACGGACTAGTACAGACACACACCGCCGGATTCGACTCTGGGTGTCCCCCTTTTGGTTGGGCGGATCGGATTCGGAAATGATGGCGGTGGACGCACAACCCAAGGAATAGAAGCATGACATTGCCAGCTATGCAGGACCTCCTCCAGGCCGGAGTCCACTTCGGTCACCAGACTCGGCGCTGGAATCCCAAGATGCGCCCGTTCATCTTCGCGGAGCGGTCTGGGATCTACTTGATCGATCTTCAGAAGACACTTCGCCAGATCAAGGCTGCGCAGGATACAATGCGTGAAGTCGTGATGAAGGGTGAGAACGTGCTCTTTGTCTGCACCAAGCGCCAGCTCAGTGCCATTGTGAAGTCAGAAGCCAACCGGTGCGGTGCATATTATGTGACCGAACGCTGGCTCGGCGGCACGCTGACCAACTTCCACACCATCAAGCGGCAAATTCACAGACTGCGCGAACTCGAGCAGGGTCAGGAAGAGGGTACGTTCGAGTTCTTCACGAAGAAGGAGCAGCTACAGCTGGAGCGCGAAAGAATGAAACTGAACCGCAACCTCGAGGGCATCAAGAGTATGGGACGCCTTCCTGGTGCGTTGTTTGTCGTCGACTCCAGGAAAGAACGGATCGCAATCGCGGAAGCCAACAAGCTGGGCATACCGGTGATAGCGATTGTCGACACCAACTCAGATCCGGATCTGATCACTGTACCGATTCCCGGCAACGATGATGCGATTCGTTCTGTCTCCGTCGTTACAGGGGCTATAGTCGATGTAATTGCCGAGGCTCGCGCACAGGTGCCGGTAAGGGAAACCGCCATCGACTCTGAATCGTTCACTACTTACAGCACAGATGCCGGCGAAGCCGAGTCGGATGATGCGCGCACTCGCAGGCGTCCGCGGCGGAAGCGTCGTCCTCGGCCCGAGGTGATTGCCGCGCGACTGAAGCCGGATGCGGGTGCCGAA
>Ga0180431_10008422_pt1 | contig 11825 bp, 10 predicted proteins | sample SS_ome_11_FD_132459 | JGI IMG/M metagenome (GOLD analysis project Ga0180431, IMG submission 132459) | Hypersaline lake sediment archaeal communities from the Salton Sea, California, USA - SS_1_MS_1 metaG | ecosystem: Environmental > Aquatic > Non-marine Saline and Alkaline > Hypersaline >...
CGCGGTTCTTTTCGATACATGAGATCGATGTCGCGGCTGAACTAGTCGAAGAACGCCTTTCCAAGGGTTTGCAGAGCGGGTATCACTTTCTATTCGCAGAAGACGGAGTACATCTCTTGGGCTATACCTGCTACGGCCCCATTGCATGCACCAAAGACAGATTCGATCTCTATTGGATCGTTGTTCAGCCGCAACTCCGCGGAAAGGGAGTCGGCCGCCGCCTCCTGGCCGAAACCGAGATCCTTGTCAGAGGGCTGGGTGGAGAGCGAATTTATGTCGAGACATCTTCACGTGAACAGTATTCTTTGACCCGTGGTTTTTATGTGACCTGCGGGTATGAGTTGTGCGCCACACTAAAAGGTTTTTACGGGGAGGGAGATGACAAAATGATCTATATGAAGACCCTCAGTCCCTCAATTGGATAAAACGGAGCGGGCTGAGATGTTCCACTCCTCATTTCGGACGAACCTCGCCCTTCGAAGTGTTTATCCAGTAACGAACATGGACATCCCTTTGGGGGTAGGGAATTTCAACCCAGTGTTTGCAGAATATAGCATCAATGGCGAAGCTTAGATCGCTTCTCGTGTTCTTGAGGGATGTCCTTGATTAGATTAAATAGGTCTGATAATAAATGAGCAAAGAGGTGATTGGTATGAGGTGGTGGAAAGAAATCTTAAACCCCTGCAACTATATATTCCAATTGACCCATATCTATTGGCTTTCCGAGGACGTAGCATACACCGTATTTTTCTTTTTCTTCCTTTGATACGTCGGTTCCCCAGCCAGTTACTACAGCAACTTTCATTTCAGGATAGTTTCCCTTTATTTTCTCTGCAAGCTGCCATCCACTCATATTGGGCATTCCAACATCTGTTATCATTAAATCGTATTGATTATTTAGTAATAGTCTTAGTGCCTCTTCTCCACTTGCCGCTACATCTGCACTATGCCCTAGGGCTTTAACCAAAGCTTTCCCCATATCTCTAATCACTTCCTCATCATCCACCCAGAGTACTTTTGCGGAATTTTTGTATCCCGGGAAGTCATCTTCCGGCCTGTTTTCTTTCTTTCTTGAATATGGCAGTATAATTTCTATTGAAGTTCCTTTATCGAGAGCTGTTTGTTTGACATGTATGTCTCCGCCATGTTCTTTGACTATTGCATATGATGTGCTCATACCTAAGCCCTTGCCCTGCTCAAAACCTTTAGTTGTGAAGAAGGGTTGTAAAACCCTTGCCCTTATTTCTTCGTCCATTCCTGTTCCTGTATCGGTGACAGTTACATAAATACCCGTTTCAGTTTCTCCTGTTTTAAAAGTCAACTTTCCACTCTTACGCATCGACTGAACACTGTTTTTAATTAAATTATATAATACAAACCTTAGATCTTCTGCATTTGCGTCAACTGTTAACTCTTTTGCTGCATAATTTTTTTCGATCTCAATTGTTATACCTAGTTTTTCAGATTCATCTTTCCACAATGGTCTTGTCTGGGCCACCATATCATCTATTATGCCATTGAGACTCATCTGTTTATAACTGGTCTGGCTTTTTCCTTTTCCTGAAAAACGCTGTAATTGACTGATTCTTGAGGCTGCTTCCAGTGATGATTTTTTAACCGTTTCAAGATAGTCTCTTACTTCTGGAGAAATATCTTTTAGTAAAGCCAGTTCAATATTTCCCAGTATTCCTTGCAGAGAATTGTTAAAATCATGTGCAATTCCAGAAGCAAGTTCTCCGATTGCGCCCAGGCGCTGGGCCTGGATAAGTGCCTCTTCAGCTTCCTTTCGTTCAGTAATATCCGATATACCCCCAACCCATTTATTTGATTTGCCTTCCTGATCTAAAACAGGAGAACTATTATCATTCCAATATCTTATTGAACCATCTTTGCATCTTACCCTGTATGAATATTCTACAGGTTTTATTGATTCTTTATGTAATAAGAAGGTATCTTCAAGTAAGTGCCTATCGTCTGGATGAATTAAACGCAACCAATTCTCAAAAGTATGTTTAATTTCCCCGGTTTTATAACCCAATGTGCTATCAATATTACCAAACCACTGCAATGTATTGCTCTCAATATCCCACTCATAGAAGATGTCATTTGTTGATTGAGCAATAAGACGAAAACGTTGCTCATTATCCCGTAAGGCCTTCTCTGATTTTTTTCGCTCAGCTATAAAATTATTTAACATTTCAACTTCTCTTAAACGTTTTTGTCCGGTTTGTTGCGCAATATTTTTATAATACTTCACCTGCTTTTCTAACTCTGTGCATCTTTGTTTTAATTCTTTTTCTAAATTGATTTTTGCGGACATTTTACTGGTCCTCAGCCAAGATCATTAAGATGCCTGTCCAATCAAGTCCCCTGCTCTTTCCGAGGAGAGGAGCAATTTCAACGCCAGAGTAAAATCCTAACAAAGGGGTGTTGTATCTGTTCATTACCTTTTGAACTTCCATAGCTTCTTCTGTTAATGTATTTGATTGCTCTGCTGCCCTTCCTGCACAATCAATATACAATCCGAAAACGGGTCTTTTCCCGTCGTCTTTTATATTTTTCATTAGGCATTCTGAATTGTTTTTTGCAGATTCAATCATCATATCTCCATCCCTCAACATAAACTGAATTTCCATGCCTTGCTCAAGATCTGTCTCAAAGATTCGAATGCCGCTGTCATCCGGAAGAATTCCTGTAATCAGTCTATTAACATATTCGTCTTCCCGATATTCAAATTTTTCACCATAATTTACTCCAATTGTTAAGAGGTTGACAGGATACTGTTTTCCCCAACTTTCATTTCCATATAATTCGTCAATTATTTCAACAATTGGTCGTTCATCCAGTTCATAAATATGAGATCCTTGCATTTTTGTTATTTTATGATATTCGCCATCAATTGGAGAACAACCGTGCATTATAGTATGATAAACATTAATAGATCCTGAAAGAAGTGCTCCGACAACACTATGCTCACATACATTAGTACTGCAGAATTGTGTCGTATTACTAAATTGATAGTCCCCAATTAATCCGGCACCGATTATTGGTGCATTCGACTGGAGTATTGATTCTATTCCAAAAATTAATGGAGGGGATGCATTAATGATGGGAGGAGATATAGGAGACGCAGGAACTTTTATTGAGTCATAAAATATAAGCAAGAGTCTGCCTTCTTGTGTCTTAGATAATTTTCTTGCCAAACTATGCCCTGCTAGCCTTTCATCTTTGTCTAGACCGCCAGCTGTAGCAATTTGATACTTTATATCATCTAATTGAAATATTGCAACGCCTGAAGGATAGCCTTTATATGTTAAATAATCATTAGTAATAATGCCGATTGTTGAACCGCCAATTACAGGCGTATTTCCCAATGTCTCTTTAACGCCCCTCAAAAATTCTTTATGATCCAATTGGCCACTGCAAAAAGCAAGAATAAAATCAGGTTTATCCGTAATCACGTCACGAGCTGCAATATTTGCTGCTGTTTTGCCAGAATAAAAAGCATCTTTTTTATTACAATATCCAATTCCAACCTTCATAAAACATCCCTTTCATACAGCAATACCTTTTCCTTTTTCTTGATATCAGCAGTATAAACAATATTTCGGTTACGTATATTGTAAACATAAATAGCGGTCCTTCATCCTGTAGATAGCTGTAAGCACATTGAACGATTTTATGCCTCTTTTTATCGGCCTGTTTCAGTTAAGTACTTATAGTTTTTTCAATTTCATTTAGGAAAGACCTTTGTAAACTGATGAGTTCCAGAGGCCTGTCCACAGGGGACATGTGGGCGCTTTCCGTTATGATATGACACTGACAGTCATTGGCAAATTCTGACTGATACCTTGTGTAAGCAGGCATACACAGATCGTCGTTTCCACAGGTCATAAGAACAGGTAGATCCAGCTCAGATAATTGCGAGGTTACATTTACTTTTTTTAGATTCCCCTGCACATTTAACTCTGAACCGCTTGCAACCATAATATCATGGATTACGGCATTTCGTGAGGCAAGCAATCTCTTCATCACCCCAGGTAATGGCCATGTGTGTATAACATGTCGCCTGGTGAACTCCATGCAGGCCTCGTCATAGTCGCTCTTTGCTCCCAGCCCTCTCAACTCATAATCATCAATAATTCGTCCTGTTTTACCATTATTAAGACAACTCAGGCCCTGCTTAAGCTTCGGGGAAACGTGATTGATATAATAGGGAAAATTAAGTATGGGGCTATGGAGAGAAATGGACAATATGCCTTCGGGGTGTCTGGCTGCAAACCCGACAGCCAGAGTGGTCCCCCATGAATGACCGATTAAATGGTAGTTTTTCAAGCCCAGACCATCCCGTACCGCCAGTACTTCTTCAAAATAACGTTCAGCAGTCCACAAAGTCGGATTATCCGGTCGGTCTGATTTTCCACACCCTAACTGGTCATAGAAGATCACACGGCGTTCACCAGCTAATGCCTGAAATGCCACGAGATTATGATGATTACCTCCTGGACCACCGTGCAGAATCAACGCAGATGCCCTGTTGCCGGACCCAATTATGCCGTACCATAATTTATAGCCATCACCCCTATAGACGTAGTCGACAAAACCTTCGTAATCATAACGAGGTTCGGTCAGGCTCTTTTTTATACGGGCTTCTTTTTCTTCGTCATTCATAGCCTTTCCATTTGTGATATGCGCACAGTCTTCAAAGCTGCAGCAGACGTCCGAAATACGATTAAACATAAAAGGCATTCATGACAGAATTTCTTTTACCGCAAGTCATCAGGCGGACACCAAGGCCCAGAGCCGAAAGCAAGAAAAGCATATTATCCAGTAATTTATTACATACTTAAAGCTGATTTTTTGTCTTTTTATTTAACATAACCGCTTCCGATAGCAGAAAAAGGGAGATCCAACTCTAGTTCGGGGACTTGTCGGGCGACCCATGCGGTGAAGGTGTTGCTATTAGGCCCTGGAAAGGACTTATAGGTTGTTTTCCACGGGTAGGCACGGGCGGCTTTGTCAACGGCGTCAATGAGTTCGTCGACGCCCTTTCCCCTATGTGCCTTGAGAATCCTGGGTCTGGCGCCGTACCAGTTTCTGTCGGGGATATCCTGGGCAATCCTCAGAACCGGCTGGCCGCGTTTGCTTCGCCAACCGACTACGTCGTATACTGTGTAAGAGGCCTCGGCAGTCCTTTTGGCTGCAATCCATGTATGAATGGCGAACCATCCGCGCCAACCCCATGCTTTGGCACCGTAGATATGAAGAACCGCTTCATTCGTGTCAGCAGGTTCGGGCGCAATTCCTGCAGATTCGCGATTGGCTGTGCGCCAGTCGTTCCCGGAAGAACAACTTGAGGAAATCAGAACAATCAGGATAAAAACCGACAATAGTTTCAAGGTTTTCATAAAGACATGTTGCATGCAATTGATGCCAAAATCAACTCGGTATTTTGCTAATTATAGCTATTCAAGGTTATGGCATACATCTTCCGACTGAATTCAACAATAGAATCTTCTCGATTTTGTTAATTTCTGATGCCTGATCCTGTTTTCATATAAGCTCGTATATGCCAATATTACCCATTTGAGATAATGGAAAGAAAAGAACTCAGGTGCCTTCTTTAAATAAATATCCCAGGCCTCTCACGGTTTCAATGTACGAGGAGGCGGTGCCGAGTTTTTTTCTCAAGCGTCTTATATGGGTATCAATAGTTCTGTCATAACCACTGAATGAATAGCCCCACACATTCTCCAGAAGAATCTCACGCGTTCTTACCATTCCGGCATGGGACATCAGCTCATGAAGAAGGCGAAATTCAGTCATGGTGAGTTTTACTCGTTTCCGCTCTACGTGAACCAAGTGTTTAAGAGAATCCAACTCAACCGGCCCAATTTGTAATATTGTATCTGTCACTGCCGTCTCATCTGGATACACCCTTAACAGCACCGCTTTAACCCTCAAAACCAGTTCTCTCGGGCTAAAGGGTTTTACTATATAATCATCCGCTCCCAGTTCCAGTCCCAATATCCTGTCGGTCTCACCTCCCATTGCGGTCACCATTATTATAGGAATATTAAAAAGCTCCTTGTCTTTTTTGAGCTGCTTACACAGTTCCAGACCATCCAAATCAGGTAGCATCAGATCCAGCAAAATCAGATTAGGTTTATATTCTCTGGCCTGGGGAATTATCTTGCGCCCGGATGCCAAAATAAGGGTGTCAAATCTTGCCCGTTCGAGATTGTAGCAGATCAACTCCGCTATATCTCTTTCATCTTCTATTATGAGAATGCGCTTTTTTTTCAAGGCTTTTTAGACACTTTCCCGTAGGCAATACCAGGTATTAAACCAAAGACTCATAATGCCTTTATATTCAGCTAATTTTAAGAAACTGTTAATATATTGTTATTTTTCTGTTTAGATTTCTTATTTTTGACTTGATGTGCCCGTTGGCATTGTATTTCTTTTGAAAAGATCCTGGGTACTTTTGCCATATCAAGTGTAGTTTCGATAGTAAACTTTTATACGTGTCCTGAATTTCTTTAGGAAACCAGTAAAAGCCTCATAAGGCATTCAAGTCAGGGATAGTCCTCACGCCTCAAATCAGTCGTCACAGAATTTTCATAGAATTGTCATAATACCGTCACATTTCTCTGTTAGCTTCTTCGGCTAATCGGGGCAGGGAGAGGTTTAGCCTGTCCGGGGTCTGGTTTTTTGCGTTTGCTGATCTTAGTCGACAAAAGGAGGGGTTTGTCATGAGGCTGATCATAACAATGTACCGTTTTAGAAAACTGCTTACAGGGGTTGCGCTAGGATCACTGGTGTTACTGTCCGGATCTTTGCTCTTTGCCGGCGATCGGCCGCTCTCTTATCGGGAAACAAAGGTTATATATAAAGCCAAAGCGAGTCTCGATCGCGGAAACGCTCAGCAATGTGTTGATTTGCTGGAACAGTTTATCAGTAAAGATCACACGGATGTGCCTTATCAGTTCTATATGCTGCTGGGCAACGGCTGTTTCCAGTTGAATAATGCCGAGCAGGCTGGAGAGGCTTATAGAAAGGCCCTGACTATTAGGCCGGAGAACCCCGATCTTTTGGTCAATTATGCCACTGCCTTGTATATGCAAGAGAAATATAAAGAGGCCGCCGAGGCCTTTGCCAAGTCATTTAAGTGCAGGAAAGCCGAAGATCCTGACCTGCTGTACAGGGCCGGGGCCTGCTATTATCAAGGCGAACTCTATCGGGAGGCAAAGGGTGTCCTGGATACCCTTATGGCCCAGGCAGAAAGTCCCAGAAAAGAGTGGGTAGAACTTCTGGTCTTTACGGATGTAAAGCTGAAGAACTGGGATAATGCAATCAAAGTACTCAAAAAATTGGTACAGCAGGAACCAAATGATGCAAAGTTCTGGAAGCTTCTGGCCCATGTAAGCATAAACCAGGGCAATTATCAGGACTCGGTGGTAAGTCTGGAAATAGCCTATCACCTGAAGGATCCGTCAAAATCGGAGCTTGAAGGTCTGGCTTCTCTCTATTCATATCTGGGAGTTCCGCTTAAGGCAGCTGAGATCTTAACCAAGGCCTATGGCACGGATCAGGATACAAAGCAGCTCCTTCAAATTGCGCGGCTCTATGCCAGAGGATACATGCAGAATGATGCGCTCCGTCTTTACAGGATCGTCCTGCATGAAGTTCCCAGTGAAGTCCTGGTAAAAGAGATGATCTCTCTTCTGTATGAATCCTGCGAGTTTCATGAGATGGTCGCCCTTGTGGAGCAGGCAGTCAACCAGTATGGGTTTGATGATCCATCTCTTTATCTCATGAAAGGTTATGCAGCATGGCACCTTCAGGATTGGGATCTGGCCCAGTCTTCATTTAAGGTGGCCAGGGCCTCAAAACGGTACCGGAATCAGGCCGAAGGCGCTCTGGAAATCATTACCGGCCTTATGGCAGCCAAAACCAATGTGATTGCCTCGGCTACGGATACCGTTCCAGAATCACATTCCTGATTTCCTGAGTCTAATAAAAGGATGTTTTTAATGAGGAAAAGCGAAATTTTTATTGTCTTAATATGGTTCGGCCTGATGTTTTATGCTCCGGCGTTTGCCGAAGATGTAGGAGGCATAGAAAAGACTTTAACGAAGGCCATTCAGGAAGAAGTGGCCGCCCAGAAAGAAGTGGAGAAATGGTCTGTTGAGAAAGAAGCTATCATAAATGATTTGCTGGATCTGAAGACCCGTCTCGACTGGAACCGCTTCCAAAACCACAAGTATAAGGCTTATGTATATCAGAAGGCGGAAGAGGTCAATGATCTCAAGACCCAGAAGGAAAAGCTTGCCAGGATGCGCATGGAACTGGAGCCTTATCTCAGCCGGATAGTCTCGGACCTGAAGGATCGGGTTGCATTCGATGCCCCGTTTCTCATTGAGGAGAGATCGAGGCGGATTGCGTTTCTGGAAGAGTCATTGCTGGATCCCAGCTTGAATTTGGGCGAGCGGTTGAGACGGGTGCTGGAGGCACTTCGAGTGGAGGCAGAATATGGAAATTCAGTAGGGACCGAGGAGACAAAACTCGATCTCAATGGCGAGCCAACTCTGGTAACCATGACACGCGTCGGAAGAGTGGGGCTGTTTTATATCACAAACGATCGCAAACAGGCCGGTAAATGGGATGAGGTTTCACAGAGCTGGCAACCCGTCTCGGATGACTATCTGCCGGATATTCTTCGGACCAAGGAGATTATTCAGCAGAAGAGGGCGGCCGAACTGGTGGATCTTCCAATGGGTCCGTCCCGGTAATTTTTTTTAAAGAGGTGTGTTCAATAAATGCAAGACTTTTGTAATTTTCGATACTGGACTGGCATAGCGATAATGTGTGCCGTCATAATGGCATCTCCATCTGGTGCTGTCGAACAAAGCGACAATGCCTGGAAGGCGGTGGTACAGGAAATCGAGGCAAGCAGTGCCAAATCTCTTTCCCGGGCAGAATTAGTACAGGAACTGGTAAAGCAGGACAAAACTACCCTGCAAAAGGCCGTGGCTGAACTTAAAGCAATGGTATCAACCGAGCAAAAGGAGCTATCCAGTCTTCAATCTCACTACCAAGAGCTGCTTGAACGGGAAAGCCAGTTGACAGAGGGCCTCAAGTCCGAGCAAGAGGAGATCAAAACAGTCCAGGGTACTGTAGTCGGCGCTGCTAAGGAGGGCCAAGACCTCTTAGAGAGCAGCACTCTTGGTTCAAGGTTTGGAGAACAGAGGTCGGTGCTGGACCGTATTATCGAGAAAAAACGCTTTCCCGGCATGGACGAGATTCGAGCCGAGGTGTCGCTGTTTCAGAGATATGCCGACCAGTCCGCCTCTATACATAAACATCGCGGGGAATTCGTTGACGTCAAAGGACATTCGACAGAGGGCGATATGGTGCATATCGGCGGCATGGGGGCCTTATACCACACCAAAGACGCAGTAGGATACCTTAAATCTATGAGTAGCGGTGGTCTGGCTGCGGTGCCCGCTGACCTTGGATACGGCCTTCGCAGGTCACTCAAGGCCTTTATCAAGGGAGACGCTGATAATGTACCTGTGGATATCTCCGGCGGAGCAGTGTTTATGGAATTGACACAGAAGAAGGGTTTTCGAGAGTGGATAGACTCAGGGGGGCTTCTGGTCTGGCCTATCTTCGGTATTGGACTGATAGCAATAGTTTTTTCGCTCGAACGTCTCTATTTTTTCCTCCGTATTCGGACTGACTCCGATCAAATCATAGAAGATGTCACGTCCCTGGTGGAGAATGATCGGATCGATGAATGCAAGCGCTATTGCCTGGAGAAAAAGAATCACCCCACGTGTCAGGTCTTGAGCAGTGGACTGGATCAAATAGGCGCCACTCAGGAGGTCTTTGAGAGTTCGCTTCAGGAGGCCATTCTTCGCCTCCTGCCCAGGTTCGAGAGGTTTATACCCACACTCGGCATGCTGGCTGCGGTAGCACCGCTTCTCGGGCTCTTGGGGACAGTTTCCGGAATGATAAATACATTCCATGTGATAACTATTTTTGGGACTGGTGATCCAAAGCTAATGGCCGGTGGAATTTCAGAGGCACTGATTACCACTGAGCTTGGGCTCGCGGTAGCCATACCAGTGATGTTTATCCATCACTTCTTTGAGCGCCGAGTGGAATTGATTGTAGGCGATATGGAGGAAAAGGCTACGGCATTTACGTTGACCATTTTGAAATTCGGAAAGATCCTTCCGAAAGAGACTTCGACTTGATCCTGCTCTCAGACACCATTAAACAGGCCGTTAATTTTTTCGGGAGTGGCGGTGGGGTGATGTACCCCTTGCTTTTAGTGTCTTTGGTCCTCTGGACCCTGATTATCAGAAAATCAAAGGAGTTGGTCACCAGCAGGCGCGAAGAGCAGGGAGTGGCAGAGTGCCTTTCTTCTCTGGCCCGAAACGAGCTTATCGGGGCTGAGTGGCAACGTGCCGTTATGAGGAACTTTTTGAGCTTGAGAAGCAGGGGTGGCGGCGATGATTTTGAGCTTATGAAACAACTCACCAGGGGAATCGTAACCAGGGTGGACGGATCCGTAAAGGCCATCCTGGTCTTGGCGGGAGTAGCCCCGCTCCTGGGACTTCTGGGAACTGTTGGCGGAATGATAACGACTTTCGATGTCATTTCCGGATTCGGGACTGGAAACGCCAGGGCTATGGCGTCGGGCATTTCAGAGGCCCTCGTCACTACTCAGACCGGACTGGTGGTGGCAGTCCCTGGACTGATCATCGGTAATTTGCTTCGGCGTAAGGTCGAAGGCGTCAAGAACAGAATGGATCTCTTTATGCGGGCACTGGTAACCGCCGGCAGAGAAGATCCAAGGTCTGATACCAATTAGGAAGGTAGAATGCAAGGCATTCGTATGCAATGGTCGAGGAAACGGGGAGAGGTTGCTCTTAACATGTCCCCGCTTATCGATATGATCTTTATACTGCTTATTTTCTTTGTCGTGACTACGAGCTTTGTGAAGGAGTCCGGGGTAGATATCGAGAGGCCGGTGGCAAAAACGGCACAGCAGAAGACCAGCACCAATCTGGTCATCGGAGTTACCTCAGACAATATTGTGTACATCGAAGGGAGACCTATCGATGTACGTTCCGTTCAGTCCTATATGGAACGGTTCCTCATGGAGAATCCCACCGGATCGGTTGTGATCGCTGCGGACAAGAAGAGCCAGAGCGGCGTGGTGATCCAAGTCTTAGACGCCTGTCGACTGGCAGGGGTCAAGAATCTCAGTATGGCCGCCAAATCCGAAGTATAGCAGGCAGAAACGGAATCGAGAGACCGGGATTCCCAAAATGGTTCAAACAATAAACAGTTCTCATGGACCTGGACATGCCCGATGGCTTGACATTGCCATTGCAGCAGGAGCGGCGGTAGGAATCAATGTGCTGATTTTTTTGTTCATTCCCTTTTTGTCCGAGGTCTCTCTGGATAAAAAGGCCGGCCAGCATATTGAGACCTTCAAGATCCAGACCAGCAGTATACGGGAGCGGGCGAAACCCATGCAGGAAAAACAAGAGCTGCCCAAGCCCAAGGAAATGCCCCGAATTCCGCCACCCGAGGCTATAGCAACCGGTTCTTTGCACGAGACCCCAGCCCGGCCACCGCAGATGGAATTTGAAATACCCGAGTTCGAGGCGGCCAGTGGAAGTATGGAGTTCGGCACAATGGCATTTACCCCTCCTGCTCCGCCACAGACAGAATTTGACATCGGACAGGTAGATAAACTGCCCCAGGTCATCAGCCGCATCCGTCCGGTCTATCCCGCTGCGGCC
>Ga0180431_10008424_pt1 | contig 11823 bp, 10 predicted proteins | sample SS_ome_11_FD_132459 | JGI IMG/M metagenome (GOLD analysis project Ga0180431, IMG submission 132459) | Hypersaline lake sediment archaeal communities from the Salton Sea, California, USA - SS_1_MS_1 metaG | ecosystem: Environmental > Aquatic > Non-marine Saline and Alkaline > Hypersaline >...
GCATAGTATATTATAACATATAATAGTTCGTATACGAAAATTCGGGCACGAATTCTATAATACAATTACCTTATTGTATTTGTTGCCATTATTATCTGGAATTAAGAACGATATTATTATAATGCTACTATTGATTATCGGGATAAACTCGTTTTTGACCAAGAATGGTGAGGTTATATTTCCTTACTGAGTGCTGTTATTCAACTGTAATCGTCAGAGGCTATGCCGGTAATCACAGGCTAATAGATAGCATATAGCGAAGCTACAAATGCAGTGAGATTAACACCGTTGAATAACCGGTTTCAAATGAGCTGATAGCTGCCAAACAGACCAGGCAAGCCACTTTTAAAAGAATACTGATACGGATAGTATGTGTCATTTCAGCAGAAAGTTATCACTGTGAGCGTAAGCAGTCGATCTATAAGACATCGGTACACCCACATTTTCCTCTTTAAAAAAGGGAAGTATTGATGACCTTACCCGGAATTGGTCTAAAGATTGATATTCGTATTAATTGAGTAAGTAATTACTGAGAGAGGATACTATACCCGTACGATGCATATGGAGCCGCCTGTGGCATCTATATTAAGGCTGTATCTGCCACACATAATAATTTCAACATCAATGATTTCTGGTATTTCAATGACAAAAATACGATTAGAGCACCTGCTTGACCATAGTGACAGTAATTTGGAAATTTGATAGAATAGAATCCTTATTTTCGTTGGAGGGGTGAGCGATGGATTTTAAATTTACTGAAGACCAGCTGATGCTTCAATCTATGGTGAAGGAATTTACGGAGCGCGAGATCGAACCGATTGCAGCGCAATTGGACCGGGAAGGAAGACTACCGGATGAATTGATTAAAAAGATGGCTCAGATTGGGCTGATGGGGATGACAGTCCCCAGAGAATACGATGGTACCGAAACAGGCGGTTTCGCCCACCTTCTGGCTATCGAGCAACTGGCTTATGCGGGTTCACCCGCCTGGTGGCCGGTGGCATTTAATAATAGCGTCCCGGCAACAATCTGTTATTGGGGCACACCAGAGCAAAAAGAAAGATTTGTGAAAGGGAGCTTTGATAGCACAAAGCTGTTTAGTATCCAGTTCACTGAGGCCGAGACCGGCTCAGACCCCACTGCATTAATCACCAAAGCTGTACCGGATGGGGACCACTATCTCATAAATGGCATGAAGCGCTTCAGCACTTTTGGAGCCAGGCCCGGTAACGCCATTGTCTGGACTCAGGACGAGACAGGTGGCTGCACGTGCTTTCTTGTGGAGAAGAATACGCCGGGGTATACGGCCTCAAAAGTCTGGGAACTAATGGGTGGAGGAGGAACAGAAGCGACGGATGTGTACTATAACGATTACAGGGTACATAAGAGCCAGATTCTTGGTGAGAAAGGTAAAGGTTTCGACGTATTACTGTACTGGATAGCCATTGAAAAACTTGAGGGGTGTATGGTAGCCGTAGCCCTGGCTCAAGCAGCTTTGGATGAAGCAATAAACTACACGAAAAACAGGTCTGTAAGAGGAAAACCAATGTCGGCTATGCAGGGTATCCGTTGGGAACTGGCTGATATGTACGCAAAAATAGAGGCATGCCGGTGGATGGTCTATCGAACAGCGCAGCTACATGAGCAAAACTCGACAGATTTTCAAACTGAGGCGGCAGCAACCAAGATTTTTGTACAACCGACCGTATCAAAAGTGCTGGAGACGGCCCTGCGACTCCACGGTGGCTATGGCTATACCAAGGAATTCAAAATAGAAAGACTATATCGAGCCCAACCGGGTAACGTGGTGATCTCAGTTAGCCTGGAGATAAACAAGTCAATAGTGGGAGCTTCGCTATTGAGGTAAGCGGACAAGGCATTGTGCGATATGGTTTATAAAAAGATTAAACAGTACGGGGGAATATCATGGATTTTGAGTTGACCGATGAACAAAAGGCGTTGCAAAAGAAATGGACCGACTTTTATCGTGATTTGATGAAGGATGCTCCAAAGAATTGGCGTGGTCACTTCGGGTGTGAGCCGGAAAGCGTATACGGGGAAGGCTTCGGGGAGGCCATAGTAGAATGGGAAAGGCGTATCTACAAAGCCCAAAATGAGCAGGGCTATCTCAATTTGCACTGGCCCAAGGAGTATGGCGGAAAAGAGCTGGGGGTAGTAGAACAACTTATACTGAATGAAATCAAGGCCTATTACCGTGTACCAATGGGAAATGCCTCCGGGCTCCAGTTGCTGGCACCGTCACTCATGATGTACGGCACTGAGGAACAAAAAAAGGAGTTCCTGCCCAAGATTTTAACCGGAGAAACGTGGTTTAGTCAGGTTTGGAGTGAGCCTAATGCCGGCTCCGACCTGGCATCGTTAACTACCCGTGCTGTCCGCGACGGGGATGATTACGTAGTAAATGGACAAAAGACCTGGGCCAGCGGTGCTATGTTAGCTAACTGGGGACACAGCCCCTTCAGGACTGACCCTGATGCAACCAAGCGGCACCGTGGCCTCTCTTACTTCATATATCCGCTTGATACCCCGGGAATAACGTCAAACCCTGTGTACTCTTCCGACCATCGTATCAGGTGGCACGAAGTATTCTTTGATGACGCCCGTATTCGAGCTGAATACCGGATAGGTGAGGAGAATCGTGGCTGGTACGTTACCATGGCTACCTCCAACTCAGAGCGGTCCGGTTTTTTCTTCGGTGAGATAAAGCGAGCTATCGAGGAACTGATTGCTTACTGTGTGCAGACCAGGAAGAATGGCCGATTGCTTATTGATGATTCTTTCATCAGGTGTGGACTCGCCGAGTTTACCGTTGAATACGAGAGAGTGCGGGCTCTTTGTTACCGAAGTGCCTGGGAGCAGTCCAAGGGAAATGACGTGACCAAGTATGCCTCGGCAAGTAAAATACTCCAAACCGAGCTGCAGCACAAAATAACTGACTTTGTTGCCCACCGGATTGGAGGCCTTTATAGCCAGTTGCGGGCGGGCAGCACCTGGGCCCTGTTTGACGGTGTTTTTGAATCTCTGTGGGAGAGTGACCTAGGGGTAGTCATTAATGTTGGCACGAATGACATCCAGCACAACATCATTGCCAGTCCCAGATGCCTGAATTTACCCCATGAATAATTTGCTCGATGACAATAAATAAAGAAACAGAGGTATGAGCTATGGACCTGGATTTTGACGAAATGCAACTGATGTTGCGAACGCAGGCACGAGATTTCATCGCCGAAAAGTGCCCGGCAACGCTGGTCAAAGAAGTGGCATTAGACCACAGTGGCTATTCAGAGGAATTGTGGCACAGCATGGCTGAGCTTGGCTGGATGGGTATCCCCTTTCCCGAAGAATATGGTGGAGCCGGTATGTCCTTTTTTGAGATGCTCATTTTGCTAGAAGAGATGGGCCGTGGTGCCGTTCCCAGCCCATACTTGTCAACCATGCTCTGCGGGTTGGCGATTGGTGAGTTTGGCACTGAGGAGCAGAAGCGCAAGTTCCTGCCCAGGATCATCAACGGCGAGCTTATTTTTTCCCTGGCATTGACCGAGCCCGGTGCCAGTCTTGAGCAAAGTGATATTACTCTCAAGGCAACCCGGGGGTCCGGTCCCAAATACGGACTGGTCGGCACCAAGCTTTTCTGTCCTGACGCCCATATAGCAGATAATCTGCTGGTAGCGGCCAGGACATCACCTGCCCTCGAGGAAAACCCGTCATACGGCATCACACTGTTTATCACCCCCGCCCAAGACCCGGCGGTGCTCTGTTACCCACAGTCTTCGATCGGCTTTGATAATCAATCCCAGATTGAGTTCGTCAACCTGGTGGTCGATGAACAGGATAAGCTGGGCGAGCTTGACCAGGGCTGGTCTATTGTGGATAAGCTGCTCGATTGGGGCGCTTTAGGCAAGTGTGCCGAGATGGTCGGTGCCGCCAATAAGGCATTTGAGATGACTGTCGATTACGCTAACGATAGAATGCAGTATGGCAGGCATATTGGCTCTTTCCAGATGCAGCAGCACCGGATTGCTGATATGTGGATAGAGATGGAGAGCAGCCGAAACTACTTCTACGAGGTCGGCTGGCGGTTCACCAATGGTGATTATGACCCGACACTCGTGTCCAAGGTCAAGGCAATGGCCAGTGATATGGCGGAGAGCGTAACCGAGAAGGCTACCCTCCTGCACGGAGCTATCGGTATCAGCTGGGACCATGACCTGGGTCTTTACTTCCGCCGGGTGAGAGCAGCTTCTCTGATGTTCGGGGACTCTGCCTACCACAAGGAACGCATAGCCCGTATTCTCGAGGCTGGTATCCCGCAATATTAGAAGAAAGGTCTACCACATGAATGAAGAGGCTGTCCTTTCGGGAATAAAAGTACTTGACCTGAGTCAATACATTGCCGGGCCATATACTGCCAAGTTGCTGGCTGATAACGGTGCTGAAGTTATCAAGATTGAAGCACCGGGCAAGGGTGACGTCGCGCGTAAGTGTGGACCATTCCCGGGTGATAATCCTGACCCCGAGGCCAGCGGTCTCTTCCTGGTGCTCAACACCAGCAAGAAGGGAATTACCCTAGATATTGCCACTGGTAAGGGGAAGGAGCTCTTTTTAGACCTGATCCGCGAGGCAGATGTGGTGATTGAGAGCTACAAGCCCAGCTTCCTCCCCTCTCTAGGACTGGGTTACGACGACCTGTCTAGAGTTAACCCCAAGCTGGTAATGACCTCGATCTCCAACTTCGGCCGGAGTGGCCCCTACCGGGACTGGGAGGCAACTGAGACAACTTTTCAGGCCGCTGGTGGCCTTATGGCAATTAGCGGCGACCCTGACCACGCCCCACTCAAGGCAGGAATTCCGTTAGCGTACTACACGGCCGGACTTACCGGTTTTACCAGCACGCTGGCTGCTTTGTACTATGCCCAAGAGAGTGGTGAGGGGCAACAGGTTGACGTTGCTATCTACGATGCCATTCCAACGAATATCGATTGGCGCTCCCTGGTGTGGTCTATGGACTATCCCGAAAAGCCATTCTGGGGTCGTACCGGAGAACGCTCCGGCCCGTTGTTTGGCTTTTATCAATGCCTGGACGGTTTTGCCGGCTGCGGTGTTGACACCTTCTCCAAGCTCAGGACACTGGCTGATGTTATCTCTCCGGAGCTTGATAATGAGGAGAAATTTGGCGACCTATGGTGGGGTTATACCACCCATGCCGATGACCTGGAAGCAATTCTGGTACCATGGTTTTTCGAACACACCAAGCAGGAAATAATGGAATTAGCCCAGGAGAGGGGGGCAGCTATCAGCTACGTGGCGACTAACCAGGATATTATCGAGGCAAACCCCCAACTAAAGGAAAGGGGTAGCCTGGTTGAGTTGGAGCATCCCCGGGCAGGAAAGCAGCTATACCTTATACCGGGTAACCGGTTCTCCGAAGCCGGATACCGGATGTTTTCGGCGCCCTTATTGGGACAGCACAATGAGGAAATCTTTAATAGCTGGCTTGGTTTGACCAAGGATGGCCTGGCCAAACTGACCAAAGAAGGGGTCATCTAGAGATGTCCAAAAAAATACTGGCAGGAGTCAGAGTCCTTGATTTTACGGTATTATGGTCTGGCCCTTACACCTCTCGTATGCTGGCGGAAATGGGGGCGGAAGTAATCCATATAGAGCACCCCAGACTGCTTGGAACTCAGGACCCTACCAGTTCACCAGGCAAAATAGCCAAGGCATTGGGTATGAATGTTATAGACCTCGACCCAAATGTGAGGGGAGAAGCACCGTGGTACGGGGTTCGCGGCACTATATTTAGTGCCTTTAATGCCAATAAAAGATTCATTGCCCTTGATATTACGAACCCCACGGGACGTGAAATTCTTAATGAACTGGTCAAGATAAGCGATATAGCTATTGAAAACTTGACCCCTGATGTCGCTCAGAAGCTGGGCATATCCTATGAGCAACTAAGCCGGGCCAACCCTCGTATCATCAGTTGTGCCATGCGTGGTTTTGGAAAAGGTCCCTGGGCTAATCATGTGGCCTTTGGCAATACCATGGAATACTTAAGCGGCATTACCAGCGTGACCGGCTATGATTGCCAGGAAGGATACCGACCAATGCGGATGGGGGTGTATACAGTAGACCCCGTCGGAGCGATGCAGGCAACAGCCGCCATTATCGCTGCACTGATGTATCGTAAGCGTACTGGTAAAGGAACAAGTATAGAGACCAGCCAATATGAGGCTGCAGTCAGCTTTGTTAATAGAGAGCTTATGGATTATACCATGAACAAGCGAGTCTGTGTCCCTATCGGTAACAATGATAGGGATATCGCCTTTCAGGGCTGCTATCGCGCTAAAGGTGATGACCAGTGGGTAGTGGTCTCAATCAGAAACCAACCGGAATGGGTGAAGCTCTGCTATATTATCGGCAAGGAAGACTGGCTCAGTGATGAAAGACTTAATCAGCCATCCCGCTTGGAGGCAAACCGCGAAGAAGTTGATGCTGCTATTACCGCTTGGAGCATCAAACGTAGTAAGGAGGACGCCAGCCGCTTTCTGCAAAATATGAATATCCCGGCGGCACCGGTGAACAACATTGCTGAGACCATTTTTGACCCGCAACGTAGACTCCGTGGACTCTATAAGTGGATTGAGTACCCTTATGGAGCAATTGCTCCTACCCCAAGCATGCCGGTGAAATTCACTGAGACCCCGCTCCCTGAAGTTTACCAACCCATCAAAGCCGTTGGGGCTGATAACCATTACGTATTTGGTGACCTTCTGGGACTGCCGAAGAACCGCATAAAGCAACTTGAAGATAAGAAAATAATAAAACGTTAACCTTCACACAAAAATAAAAGGGTGGTGATGCCTATTGATATAGGATACTTATGTGAGTATGGAAACTGAAATCTTACTCAGGAGTACTAAAGTGAATAGAAAAAAATTGTTACTATTACTTGGTAGTATTTGCATGGTGTTAATCCTGGTGGCTTGTGCTGGTCCTGCACCAGCTCCGGCGCCAACGCCTGCACCGGCTCCATCTCCGGCACCCGCACCAGCTCCGGCGCCAACGCCTGCACCGGCTCCATCTCCAGCACCCGCACCATCTCCAGCGCCCACACCGGCTGAGCCGATAAAATGCGTGTATTCCAGTTCAGGGCCTCCGGTAAACATCTACGAGAAATCAATAACCAAGATGTTTGCCGAGATGGAGGAAGCTACCGGCGGACGCCTACAGTTTGAGATACATTACGGTGGGGAACTCTATAACGAGTTTGATGGGCTCATGGCATGTCAGGATAACGCCATCCAATCGACAGCGGCGGCGCATGATGCTGTAGCCTCCCTGGATGAGAGATGGGACTTCCTCAGCCTGCCTTTCCTTTTTGATGACGGCGACCATATGGGCAGATTCATGCAGACGCCGGCCTGGAACTCGGTACTGGACTCCCTTGAGCAAAAAGGGTTAATGTCATTCCGCGGAAACCTTTGGAGAGGCGAGGGAGCTTCGGGTGATACGATAGGCTACTTTTTCTACACTGGCTTCCCCCCGGACAAATTGGAAAACTGGGCAGGCAAGAAGGTAAGAGTACGAATGACCCCAACACAGGTGAAAATGGCTGAATTGCTCGGTTTTCAGGCACAAGAAGTAAATATGGCAGAACTCCCAATGGCCATGCAGACAGGTATGGTCGAAGGCGTACTAGGTGTCTGCGGTGTGGGCATAATGAACTTTCTACGGTATCAAGACTATTATGACTACGTGCTGTCGAACCGTGTAGTGATAGGCACCCATTTCCGCGGTTGGAATACCACCTGGTATAACCAATTACCCGATGATATCAAGGACATAATAGACCCGATAGCGGCTGATATGGTAGATAACTTTTCCTTTGATACGCGAGACTCGGACGACGGTTGGGCAATAATTACGTCTAATTTAGATGTGGTAACCCTAACCAGCGAAGAGCTAGCCAAATGGAGAGATCTCCTGGAGCCTCTGTATGCAGATTACCGGGCTAAGACTGGATTTGCGGAACTATTCGAAGCCGCTGAGGCAACCAGAGGAGGCGAGCCTGTCAAGCCTCTAAAAGAGCCAATAAAAGAGTGGTATTAAACAAGTAGGGTGAGGAACCATTCGACCTGAAGTACTACATAATTTGAATCGCACACTGAGGTAATTGAATGTAGCAACTCGCTGTGCTTAGTGTTATACGATTTGTTACTATTTCTTAGAGAGTGATAGCCAGATGGACAAGCTTATTAACCGTATTGGTAGGATTGTCAGCTATACGGGATGTGGGCTCATGATAATATTACTCATTTTCTCTGGGCTCAATCCTCTAACGAGGGCTGCGATAGGCGCTTCCCTCACCTGGGCGCAAACAGCAGCGGTATGGCTGGCGATCATAATAGCCACTTTCATGGCAGGTCTGGTGCTACAGGAAGAAGGACATGCTAACATTAACCTGTTACCCGAGCAACTCAAGGGATTACCCAGGAAGATAGTTCGCTGTTTTAACCACCTGCTGGCAGCGGTTTTTGCGATTCTTCTGCTATTTGGAGCAACTGCTAAAATGTTATCCCTGCAGACGAGTGGAATCAGCCAGCCACTGGGCGCAATGAACTTTCCCTTCTGGATAGTATTTTTACTCTTTGCTATCGGTGCCTTTGTTTTTGCCATGGGTAGTGTCATCAAGTTGATCGCTGTTATTACAGAGCCCAACACGAGACCCGGTACCAACCAGTAAATCCTGGTGAAAGCGGAAATTCACAGGTAAGTATTGTCCGCTATAGTGTATAGAGGTAAGCGTAATGTTGCTTTTCTCATTAAGTCTAATAGGAGTAGCTTTTTTTATAGGTGCCCCCCTTTTTATTGCTATTGGGTTAGGCAGCGCTCTTATATGCATTTTTGACTGGGGAATGCCCATCTCAATAATAGGTTCGTTAGCGTTCTCCAAGATGAATAACTGGGTTTTACTGGCTATTCCTCTCTTCATGCTGGCGGGTAATTTAGTGATGGCAGGCGGGACAGCAGAAAGACTGCTGAATTTCATTCGCGCTTGGGTAGGTCACCTTCCCGGCGGCTTGCTTGTTGCCACTGTGTTATTTTGTACCGTTTTTGCGGCACTAACCGGTGAACCAATGGCTGCTGTCGCCGCTATTGCCCCGATATTGGTTCCCACGATGCTAGAACGTGGCTACACCCGCGAAGTTACCGGAGGCATTCTGGTTTCTTCTTCCATGCTGGGTAACATCATCCCCCCTAGTACGTTGTTTATTATCCTGTCTGCCCTGATGGAAACCCCGGTCACCACTCTATTTATAGCCGGAGTAGGCCCCGGGCTGATAGTAGCTGCCTTGCTTATCATCGTGGCCGTAGTTATCTCAATCAGGCATGGTTTTCCCAGTGAGCCTCCTGCCAGCTGGAGGACTCGGTGGTCTACATTTGGCAGGGCTGTGCCTGGGATGTTGTTAGCTGTTATCATCCTTGTTGGTATCTATGGGGGTTTTATGACCCCTACTGAAGCGGCAGCAATAGCTTGCCTATATGCCATTATTGTGGGCTGGGTCGTGTACCGGGGGTTTACGTGGCGAAGTTTTTTTGGTGCCTTTGCGCAAGCCGCCAGAATGACAGCGGTGATATACATGTGCATGGCCGGGATAGGACTTTTTGCGTATGTGATATCTCGTCTGGGATTTCCCCAGTTTCTCATTGAGGTTATTGCCCAATCTCAGATGAGTCCCTTTGCCTTTGTCCTCGTTTTTATGGTTGCCTTCGCGCTGATGGGTTTCCTGCTACCGCCCATAAACACGATGATAATCATGATTCCAGTACTTCTGCCCATTTTCGCAGCCTTTGACATCAATCTGGTATGGGTGGCTGTTCTTTTTGTTATCAATGTGGACGCAGGCGGGATGACACCCCCTATGGCCTTCATGATCTACGTTACCTCAGCTATTACCAAAATCCCGTCTCACGCGATTATCAGGGGTGTCATTCCGTTTTGCGTAGTTTTCTTCGCAGTATTATTACTGGTTCTCTTCTTTCCGGAGATAGCTCTATGGTTACCGAGAATAATGGGGCTGCCAGTGTAAGTGTGACACTCTTCTTTTCACGCTTCAGCCCCTTTTTGACTTTGTGGTTATAACCTGTCTAAGGGAGTAATGAGTAAAACAACATACCCGTTATAGAAGCCGAGTAAAAAAGGATATGCTTCATACGCACGTTCCGTTTAGGAAATGAAATTACAGATGGAGGGAACAACATGGAAGAAAAGAAGGTTATCTACGAAAAGAAGCCACCTATTGCCTTTGTTACCTTGAACCGACCCGAAATAAGGAATGCGCTGGACTTCGAACCAGACGGGGCTATCGAGCAACTCACTGAAATCTGGAAGGATGTCAGATACGACCCGGAAATACGTGTGGCGGTGCTGAAAGGGGCTGGACCATGTTTCTGTGCCGGCTTTGATATGTCTATGACGGGGACTGAACGCGCTGCCCCGTCAAAACTGGATCCCCTCGGGCTGACCAAGGGCCATGAAACGGACCCCTGGGCTCTCTACACCGGCAAGGACAACCCGGAAGCAGGCCCGAACATAGGCGGGGGTATGCCGGTTACTGAAGCCATGTGGAATTGCACAAAACCGATTATTGCCCAGGTGCACTCATACTGTCTGGGAGGTGGTCTTTGGTTGGCCAACTACTGTGATATTGTCATTGCCTCGGCGGACGCCCTGTTTGGCTATCCCCCAATAAGATTTAGCAATCCCATCACTTTACCCGTACTTATGCCCTGGCTCCTGGGGATGAGGAAGACCAATGAGATGGCTTTCACCGGAGCTATGATCGATAGCCAGGAAGCCTATACTTGCGGCCTCATCAACAAGGTCGTGCCCGGAGATAAGCTTGATGAACAGGTGCTCAAAATGGCTGAAGTGATCGCTGCCATACCACCGATGAACAACCTTTATAGCAAGCTGATCATACATAACTTCTACGAAGCGATGGGCATTAAGAGTGCAATGGAGTATAGTCTGGCACTCGGTTTCATGATAGAAGGCAGCAGTATTCCCGGCGGATTAAGGGGAGACTTGCAGAAGGGAGAGGAGATGGGAGTAAGTAAGAGTTTGAAGGAGATAATGGCTCCTTATACCGAGTACGATAAGGAGATAAGAGAGCGGGCACGGAAACTGGCGGAAAATATCGAGTAGGCGTAGCGCCGGTTATTTTGGGGCAGTGAAATCAAAACCACGGGTTAGATACACGCCACTGATAGTCTGTGATCGCCCCACATGGGTAAAAGGATAGCCGGAAAGTACAGGGTAAAAAGCAAAGTGTCATTGTAGTAATATCTTTCAGAAAAATCTATGGAGGCTTAAATATGAGATTTATTGACCCACATCTGCACACCGACATGATTGACGATGTCATTCTGGAGAACCTGGCTATGTCCGGGATGGAGGCGGCGGTTATCCCTTCCCCCCACATGTTTAAAGGCATGTTCACGGCAGAGGCACTCTTCCGACTGTGGCGGCGGTTCCTGGACTTCGAGGTAAACAGCGCCAAGTCCATGGGCTTCGAAGCGTTTGTTACCCTGAGCATTCCGTTCTACGGCTTACCCCTCGCAGATGTAGAGGAATGTCTGAAACGTCTCCCCGAGTTTCTCAAACATGAACGTGTCGTCGGCATGGGTGAAGTCGGCCTTGACTGTGGTATCGAAGACGAAGCCAAACTGTTCCGGGCCGAGCTACAGATTGCCAAGGAACACAACCTGCCCATCATCGTGCATACCCCCATCCGC
>Ga0180431_10008427_pt1 | contig 11820 bp, 12 predicted proteins | sample SS_ome_11_FD_132459 | JGI IMG/M metagenome (GOLD analysis project Ga0180431, IMG submission 132459) | Hypersaline lake sediment archaeal communities from the Salton Sea, California, USA - SS_1_MS_1 metaG | ecosystem: Environmental > Aquatic > Non-marine Saline and Alkaline > Hypersaline >...
CGCCCCGCTTCCGCCGCCCCGTGTTGTGTGACAGGCCGTCGCACCGCCTTGCGGCGTCGCGGCCGTCACTGTCACAGCAACTGCAAGGGGGGCGCCTGACGGCGCCGGCACCCGTCGCGCCAGGCTTAACGCCCGCGACTGAAACGCGTTTCGTTAGGCAGGCGTCGGTCTGGTCTCCTTGAGGTTCGAGACCGTAGTGTTCGTGGGGTAGCGGCCCGACCTGGGAGAGAGAGCATGCGTACGGCACTTTCGTGTCTCCTTGTTGCTCTACTTGCGAACTCAGTGTGTGCCACGACGTGGTTTGTCCCATCGGCGGAGTGTCCGACCATTCAGTTGGGTCTGGACGCCGCCTCGGCAGGCGATACGGTCCGGATCGCGCCCGGCACGTACTTCGAACACGATCTACAGATCACAGCTGCCGTCACAGTTGTGGGTGACACTGACGATCCGGGTTCGGTGACGATTGACGCGCAGTCTGCTGGCAGGGGTTTCTTCTGCGATAGCCTCGCGGGTACTGTGCGGGTTGCCGGAGTCACCGTGACGCACGGTTCAGTCACGGGCGGGGAAGCTCCGGAGGCCTATGGTGGCGGGTTGCTATGTGTCGACACCGAGATAGAGGTCCTCGACTGCAGGTTCGAGAACAACATTGCCGTGAGCGGAGGCGGTCTCTGTGTTTATGGAAGCTCGTCGCCCTCTGTAAGGAGGTGTTCCTTCACGTTCAACAGAACTGAATCACCCAGCCACGGCGGCGGAGGGGCCGCGTTCTGGTACGGGCGCTCCGCTACCGTAGAGGACTCCCAGTTCTTCGGCAATGAGGCCTATGGGGACGGCGGGGGGCTCAAGTGGCGCTGGGGTGGCCTTCAGGGGGGCGCGCTTTCCGTTGTCTCCTGTACGTTCGATGCCAACACCGCCCAGCGCTTCGGGGGTGGAGTGGAAGCATCCGGCTCTACCGGATTGCCGAAGCCTCCGGTCGAGTTCTCCAATTGCATCTTCTCGAGTAACGGCACGTCCATGCCCTTCTCACAAGGCGGTGCTCTGCTGTGTTCCTACTGCGCCGCATCGCTGATCGGCTGTGTCTTCACAGGCAATGACTCGGATCGAGGGGGCGCCCTCTACCTTGAGAACTGCGAGACTCAGCTCCTTCAGTGCACGCTTGCGGAGAACTCGGCGGCCGAGGCCGGTGGGGTCTACTGCTGGTTGAACTCGGATGTGCAGTTCACGAACTCCATAGTCGCATTCAGCAGTCTCGGTCAGGCGGTCTTGTGCTTGAACGGGGCATCCGCGTCCCTTGATTGCTGCGACCTGTTCGGCAACGAAGGCGGCGACTGGACAGGTAGCATCTCCGACCAGTACGGAGTCAACGGCAACTTCGCCGCAGACCCGTTGTTCTGCGCGATGTTCGACGGAGATGTTTCCCTCGCCGGAGATTCTCCATGCACTGCCGGGAGCAGTCCATGCGGCCAGCTCGTGGGCGCGCTGCCCGTAGGTTGCTATCCTGCTTTCATAGAGGATCCGAAGGCGATCTCATGGGGGAGGCTCAAGACGCTCTTTCGCTAGTCGACGCCTGCCTAACTAGCGCATGCAGCCGCCGGCCTTGTGCGTCACGGCGTCTGCAAGGGGGCGCTCGCTACGCTCGCGCGGCACACCCCGCGCCCCACTGCGCCCGCAACTGAAAGCGTTTCGTTAGGCACAGCGCGCCAGAGTGCTCAGAGAGACCGGATGCCTCCGTAAACCGAGGAGGATGCGATGCGAACCACTGCAACGCTGATGCTGGCTCTTCTCATACTGCCCGGCTCATTGGTAGCCGGGGAACGCGATGAACAGGTGCTCGCGTGGGATGACGGCGGGTTCGTGAATTGCGGCATGTGTCCGGCGCCGATGGATCTGCGCGAGATGGCAGTTCGGTTCGAAGCCCCGGAGGGCTTCCACTGGCTCCGCGAAATCCGGTTCTACGCCTGCAACGACGGGGTCATCAACCCAGGCAATCCACAAGCTCCAACGACCGGGCCTTGCACCTTGGCAGTCTGGCGGCCTTCGCAGGCTGGGGCTGAATATCCTCCAGCCGCTCGTCCTGAGCACGCGTTCGAACTGGGCGGTGGATACCCTGAGGAACAGCTGATCGGCTTCATTCTCCCGGAACCCGTTGATCTCAGCGCGGAGGCGGTGTTTCCGAGCGGCGAGTTCTTCGTGGGCATGATCTGGGTGAACCACATGAACCCAGTGCTCGCAGTGGATTGGGATCCCATCGTCATGGGTCACACGTGGCGCAGGATTCCGAGCGAGTGGGAGCGTTGCACGGAGTACAGCGTGCTCATTCGGGCGGTGGTGTCGGACAATTCGGGTTCGTTGGTGGAGCTGGAGTCATGGGGCCGCGTGAAGGCCAAGTACCGATGACCGGCGCGCGTGCCTAACAGGCGTTTGCAGCCGCCGGCCGCGTGGGTCACGGCGTGTGCAAGGGGGCGCTCGCGCTGCTCGCGCGGCACACCCCGCGCCACTACCTGGCGCAACTGAAACGCGTTTCGTTAGGCGGCAGGCATCGAGTCCTGCAGGCAGCGAGCAAGGAGAAGCAGATGGGCGGCCACAGAGATGGGGCTGGTTTCTCAGCGCGGTCGGCGCATCCCTCAGGATTCGCGCTCTTCCTCGTGGTGATGATCTCGGTCTTCGCCGCCACGTTCGGCTCCGCCGAGACCATCCACGTTCCCTCTGAGGTTGGCACACTGAGTGAGGCGTTGGCGCTGGCGGAGACAGGGGACATAGTCCTCGTTGCCCCCGGGACCTACGAAGGCGAGGCCAACCGGAACCTCAACTTCGACGGCAAAGATGTTGTCCTGATGTCGTCGGGAGGATGGTCAGCAACGCAGATCGACATGGGCCATGAGAACTGGGCGACGGGGCAGTTCGTCACCTGTGAGTCAGGAGAGAGCCCGGCCGCTGTGATTCGAGGCTTCAGGATCTCGGGGGGGTGCACTGTCTACGGAGGGGCGATTCGGTGCACGGGAGGATCATCACCGAGCATCGAGGAGTGCTACTTCGACGGGAACTGGTCGGCAGTCACGGACAATTGGGGCATCTACTGGAGACCGGGCGGGGCCATCTACATCGAGGACTCCTCGCCAACGATCCGCGACTGCGAGTTTCACGATAATCACGGGCGCAGAGGCGGCGCAATCGCCGCTTGTGGGTCGAGTCCGCTTATCGAGAGCTGCCTCTTCTACGGAAACCACGCCGAACAGATACACATGTCAATGACGGACACAGAGAGTGGTGGTGGGCTGTGGCTCACCGACGGGTCCGTGGTCACCGTTGCCGATTGCCAGTTCATCGGTAACGCCGCGGCCGCAGCTGCAGTCGATGACTTCTACACAGCCGGGGGTGCGGTCTACGCCGATGATGGCGCCGCCGCTACCTTCGTCCGCTGTTCGTTTCACGGCAACCACGCCAAGCGAGCTGAGAGCATCAGTTCCGGCGGGTCGGTTCTCGCACTCACAGACTGCGAGTTCGACGAGGACCGTGGGGCGGTGTTGAACTGGCAGGGAGATCTCAGCGTCTCCGGCTGCACGTTCACGGGTCCAGGTGGGTTCGCGCTCGAGTTCGTCTCCGGTGAGATCGAGGACTGCCTTTTCTACGATGTCCCCGACTCGATCATCAAGGTGCGTGGTTCGGGTGGGGTGATTCGCACGAGCACGATCGTGGGGAACTCGGGTCCCGTGTTCTGTGTTGGTGGCGCGGTGGATATTCAGGAATCGATCCTGGCATTCGGAGGGTCACAGCCGATACTCAACCCAGGCTCGAATCTCGATGTGCACCACTGCGTGGTTTTCGGGCACGCTTCCGGAGACAGTTTGCCATCGGGTCACCACGACAACCTGTTCGTTGACCCGTGCTTCTGTGACCGAGAAGGTGGTGACTTTACCCTGTGTTCCGACTCCCCGTGTCTGCCGGCCGGAAACGACTGGGGACTTCATGTAGGCGCGCTCCCGGCCGGGTGTGGTCCATGCAATACCGTCGTTGAACCAGTGACATGGGGAAGGTTGAAGGCGTTGTACAGGTAGGTGGCATAGGGCCTGCTGCCTAACAGGCGTTTGCAGCCGCCGGCCGCGTGGGTCACGGCGTCTGCAAGGGGGCGCTCGCGGTGCTCGCGCGGCACACCCCGCGCCACTACCTGGCGCAACTGAAACGCGTCTCGTTAGGCCGCGCAGACACCCAGAGCTTCACAACGGAACCTAGGCATATGGTCGAGATTCGCGAAGAGATGCCAGAGGACCACGCTGCTGTGCACGCACTTAACAGGACTGCGTTCGATGGCGACGCTGAAGCCAGGATCGTAGACAAGCTGCGCGCCTCGTGCAGCGAGTATCTGTCATTGGTAGCCGTCGATGGCCACGAGGTCGTGGGGCACATTCTCTTCACGCCAGTCAACGTTGAGAGGCACGGCGTGGCCGGAATGGGTTTGGCGCCAATGGCTGTGTCGCCATCACGACAGCGAGAGGGCATTGGCTCTCTTCTGGTCCAGCTGGGGCTTAGGCGCCTTCGTGACTCGAGCTGTCCGTTCGTGGTTGTCCTAGGACATCCCGAGTACTACCCGCGCTTCGGCTTCGAGCCAGCCTCGAAGCATGGTCTGGTCAGTCAGTGGGAAGGAGTCCCCGACGAGGCGTTCATGGTGCTCGTGTTCGACAGGGATTCTCTGCCCGGGGCCGGTGGTGTGGCAAGGTACCGGGACGAGTTTGACGAAGCGATGTAGGTGGCGGCCACGTCAGTCTCGGTTGTGAGTCTGCGCCGTCTAACAGGCGTTTGCAGCTGTCGGGCTTGTCTGTCACGCCCGCAACTGAAGCGCGTTTCGTTAGCCGGACCATCAGAACCGTTGTCCACAAGGAGGAAGGTCGATGCGATACTGTGCTTGCATACTGCTCATTGCGCTGTGCGCTATCATAGCGAGCGCTGACACGCTCACGTTCGTTTCCGGGGAGGAATGGGCAACATATGATGCTGACCCCGCATCAGGCCCGGCCACGCTGCTCGGCAGCGCGCAGTTCGTGTGCATCGCTCCCGGGGCTCCGGAGTCATGTCCCCCAGGGGCAACTACCTACTGCGACAGTCCCTCTTCTGGCTGGGTGGCAGACCTTTCCCTCATTCCCGGCGCCAACTGGATCTGGGCCCCCGGAGTAACAGGCGATACGAGTCCTGCCGAGGACGCCGAGTACTTCTTTTCTTGCGAGTTGTGGCTCGAGGAACCTCTCGCGGGGACTCTCCACGTTGCAGTCGACGACTTCGCCCAGGTGCTCGTGAACGGGGTCTCCGCGGGGACGTGGGGGAGCGTTCACCCTGACAGCATCGCACTAGCGGCAACGGCAAACTCGAACCTCACGAGCTTCGACATCACGTCGTTTCTGGTGTCCGGTACGAACCGCATCACACTTCGGGGCAAGAATGGCCCCCCAAGCTACTCAGGTTTCTGTCCCAGCGATTGCACGTACTGCGAGCACCCTGCAGGGATTGTGTTCGGGGGCACCATCGAATGTGCAGGTTCCGCCACCTCGGTGGCGTGGAGCGAAGATGAAATGAGCTTCGGGACCATAAAGGCTCTATACAGGTAGCACACCTGCGGTCGGATCCCGCCGGGTCATTCGGTGGTGGCCGGCTAACTGGCGTTTGCAGCTGTCGCCCCGCGCCGCCCCGCCGGAGGCAGCTTGCGAGTTGAGATGAAGAGAGGGCGTCGCGGCCGGCAGTGTCACGCGCCGTGCAGACGGCCTTCGGCCGGCACGGCCCGCGCCACTACCTGGCGCAACTGAAACGCGTTTCGTTAGGTGGGCCCCGCAGCTTGGTCGGTGAAGCAGTATCGCTTGCATCGAACACCCGGGATCGTCCCCCGGAGGGTGACAGAGGATGTGCAAGACAGAGTCAACGTGGGCGCGGATCTGTCTGGGTCTGTTGCTCATGACATTGGTCGGCTGCGACACGGTGGGGGGAAGCTCCGACACGAATCAGCCGCCGACCAGCGAGATCACGCACCCGACGGAGCCGAGCGGCACGCTCACGGTCGCTGACGGTGACACGATCATCTTTCGCTGGCGAGCCGTCGATCCGGAAGAGCAGTCTGGGTGTCTCGGAGGCATTGCCGCCATCGAGATCCAGCTGGGCAGTGAGCCCCCTGTCGTCTTCGATTGTCCACCAGATACAGGGGAGTGGTGGTTCTGCTCGACCGTGGACACCACCAGCGGGCACCACATCGAGAGCACGAATCTGCCGACCGGCGGCAACCGGGTGCACGAGTTCTCCGTGCGTGCGCAAGACGATGATGGTCTGTGGGAATCCGAGCAGGATGCAGCCAGGTACCAGTTCTGGTACAACTTCCCGCCGAGCACCGAGGTGTTGTTCCCTCAGCCCGGCCAGGTTGTGGGGTCGACGTTCACGGTCCGCTGGAGTGGTGTCGACCCAGACGGTCAGATCGTGGAGTACCAGTATGCGCTTGATCCGGCCGTGAATCCGTTCGGTGCCACCGCTGACACGCAGCTGGTATACCAGGGCATTGCCGTCGGGCCGCATGAGTTCCGGATTCGCGCGAAGGACAATGCGGGGTGTTGGGGCACCGAGTACGAGCATGTCTCATTTGACGTTGAGTAGTCTACCGGCGCCCAGAGTGGCACCCGGGGCGAGAATCGGCAGGGCCACCTAACAGGCGTTTGCAGCTGTCGCCCCGCGCCGTCCCGCCGGTGGCAGCTTGCGAGTTGATGTGAGGAGATGGCGTCGCGACCACCCAGATTGTGAGGTTCCGTGAGGTTGATCCTAGGGTTGATCGTAGTGTGTTCGCTGCTTTCCGGGTGTGCCTCCATCCGGCTGGAGGCCGAGTGGGCCCATCCAAGAGCTCCACGCTGTGATTCGGGCGGGGCTTGCACGCTTGCGATGTCGCGACCGATGCTGGAATACGGGTCGGTTGAGGCGGACAGCGTGGCTACGCGCATCGGCGAGCTCTTAGAGACGGAGTACGGATACAGCGTGCACCCGATAGAGTGGTCCACGGCGGTTCGCGACAGCGCCTGTCCGGCTTGGAGTTACTCGGAACCTGGCGACGGCGTGAGCATCAGCTGGATGGTTGCCTACATCGATGCTCTAGCCAAGCGCGGAGTTGATGTCTGCATTCTGGTTGACTCGGAGTGCGATGAGTGGATCAGATGTACTGCTCGTGGGATTCTCCCTGCAGAACACGGCGCTTCAGCGTTCGGTGCGAGGACGGTCGATTCCCGCCCTACTGAGAGCTCGTCTCGACCCAATCATGGCTGGGTGCTGACGTCTCGCCGGGCCAGGGAGCATGCCGAGTTGCTTGCGGCAGCGGTTCGTACGCTGCTCACGCACCCTGAAGACGCAAGCCGACAAGACAAGCGCTTGGAGGCGGATCAGCCGTGGACCAAGCTGAGTCCGCAGGATGAGATTGACCGGAGGATCTGGTACTAAGGTCGCGACACCTAACTAGCGTATGCAGCCGACGAGCCTGGCCGTCACGTCGACTGCACCGCGGGCTGCTGCCCGCGACGCACCCGCCGCGTCACCGCGTGGCGCAACTGAAACGTGATTCGTCAGGCATACGCGCACACAGACAAGGGAGTCATCGAGCATGAGTAGCAGCTTGGATCGAAGGCAGTTCGCGCGAGAGGTGTGTTTGCCCTACCTGATCACCCTGGAGCGATTCCGGGATGACCTCGACCTGCTTTCCTTCATGCTCGTTGGTTCTGTTGCCACAGGGCACGATGACGAGAACTCCGATGTGGATGTAGCCGTGGTCTGTGAGAGGCGAGTCTATGACTCCATTTCAGGAAGTGCCGACTGGGACCGGGGCAGACCCACAGAGGAACATCTGGATGGCGTACAACTCCAGTACTACGGCATATCTTTCGAGCAGATCGAAAAGAGGCTGTCGGAGCTAGACGATGTCTATCTGCATGTGTACAGCAACGCGATCTCACTCAGAGATCCGAACGGGCAGTACTTCGAACGATTGGCACCACTTCTCGCCGGCAGCCCCGACGTGAGAAGAGAGCGGGTCGAAGGCAAGCTGGACATGCTGGTCCGCAGAGCGTGTGCGATGAGGCAAGCGATCCAGGCTGGCGACATCATGTCCATTGCCCAAGTGTGCCTTGAGTTGCTGCGGCGTAGTCTCGAGCTTATTGCGCTTCTGGACGGGGTCGACTTCGACCCGCGGAAGAGGCTGTTCATGACGGCACTTCGAGGCGAGCTGGGGCGGGAGCTCGAACCGGTCTTTCGGAGACTTGTCTCTTCGCTCGGCGAGCTGGGAGATTTTCGTGACTCAGCCGACCTGGCACACTTCAGCTATCCATCGCACCTTGATGGGCTTGTCGCAGCGCTGAGCGATGAGGCACGAGGTCAGGGCTTCCGAGTGGGACTTCAAGGTCCCGATCTGAGGCAGGTGTAGACGACGACACTGCTGAAGCTGAACCACGGAGTTTGTTGTCACGCGCTGCCTCACTAGCGCATGCAGCCGCCATGACGGCGCTGTCACTCGCCCTGCATACACCCTCGGCGGCACGGCTCGCGCCAGCGCCTGGCGCACCTGAAACGCGTTTCGTTGGGCGGCCTCGAGCGTCGACAGAGGACACACCGACAAGAGATGAGATCCTACGAGGAGCTGACCAGGCTCGGACGACTCCGCCGGATGCGTGACCTCGCGCAATCCGCTCTGGCGAGTTATGGCCTGAGCTCTGCCCGGTTTGCTCTTGCAAGGTGTTCCGGCAATGTGCTGTACCGGGTGTACTCGGAAGGGCCGGAAGAGCACACCCGCGCAGACGGGCTGTTTGAGCCCGGACAGTACCTCTTGAGGATCCACTGGCTCGGGTACCGGGACAAGGACGCCGTAGAACTGGAGTTGGAGTGGCTTACCGCGATGCGGGCGGAGCGCGACCTGCCAGTCCCGGAGCCTGTGAGAACATGTGATGGCGCACTGCTCGTGCGCGTGTCGTCTCCTGATGTTCCCGATCCGAGGTACTGCTCCCTCCTTCACTGGGTGAGAGGCCGACGGATCGGGGACAGAGCTGTGGCCAAGCATTACTCGGAGCAGGGCCAACTCATGGCGAAGATGCACGACTTCTCACAGACCTGGACGATGCCAGAGAGGGCGCGACCGAGGACATACGATTGGAATGGCCTGCTGAGAGAGGTTCCTGCTCTGTGCTTGCCGGTGGACGATGTTTGGTCGCTCCTGCCTGAGCCATATCTAGGTCCGTTCGAGTCAGTGGCCGGGCAAGTTCGTCAGGCGATGGAGACCTTGGGTGACGGGGCAAGTACATTCGGTATGATTCACGCGGATCTCGGAGTTGACGCGAACCTGCTGTTCTGGCGCGGTCGTCCTCGAGCCATCGACTTCGATGAGTCCGGCCTCGGCTACTGGATCTATGATCTCGCTGTCGCGCTTGAACACTGTCGCGAGCATGAGGATTTCGCTCGCAACAGGGATGCCCTCCTGGATTCTTACTGCGAGCTTCGCGCTCTACCTGGCGGTCAGCTCAGGTATCTTGGTCTGTTCTTGGCAGCTCTGGATGTCCACATAGGACTCTGGGCAAATGCTGTTGCGTGTATTCACCCTGACCGCAAGAGTGTGCGCAGGCGTGCCGAGCGTTGCTTGAGGCTCGTCGAGTCCCACTTGGAGGGCTGCAGCTCATGAGGGCTCGAGCCGCCCAACTAGCGTATGCACCCGACGAGCCTGGGTGTCACGTGGTCTGCAAGGGGACTGCCGCTTCGCGTCAGCAGCACACCCCGCGCCACCCTTGACGCTCGCGGCTGATGCGCGATTCGTTAGACGGCTTCTCCAATCGTGATGTCAGCATTGTACAATGACATCCCCTTGCGCTATCGAGGAGGTCGCCAGATGATGAGTTGGTCATTCGGGCAGAGGACCCGATGGAAGGCGGCGCTGCTGGCTGCGTCTTGTCTCGGTCTATCTTTGTCGCTGGTTGGGTGCCCCAACAGCTTAGGTTCGCAGGTCAGCCAGAGCGTCAACGGGACAGTCATCATCGATCCGACTCCGGATGAGGCGAACGCACCATGGAGCATCGTCGGCCCCGCCTCCTTCTCAGACCAAGGACAAGGCGACAGGACGTTCTCCTCGATGGAGGTCGGGGTGTACTCCATAGTTTGGGGTGAGGTGGTCGGCTACGCGCTGGACGGCCCGGCAGAGGAGAGTCTGACTCTGATGCGCGGCGGTGACATCACATTTGAGGTGACCTACACAGACACATCAAGTCAGGCCGGTGGTGGTATGAGCACGGGTAGTGTCGAGGAGACGATTCGCTAGCGTCGAACGCAGCCGTCTAACCGGCGCATGCAGCCGACGCCCCGCACCAGCTTGCGGCGTCGCGGCCGGCACGGCTCGTGCCACCGCCCGCGCCTGAAACGCGTTTCGCTGTGTGGGCACCGCGACGAGGAGCCGCGCTCTGTGAGCATCGTGAAGTACGACAAGTACTATACCGAGGACGCCAAGGCGTGTGGAGATCCGTACCCGGCCTTCGTGGAGTTCTTCGAGCGACACGTTCGCACACCTGTATCGGTGCTTGACCTCGGGTGCGGTCAAGGGCGAGATGCCCTGTTTATCGCGCGGCTCGGGCACACCGTCTTCGGGGTCGGCATCTCTGAGGTCGGGGTGCGGCAGATGCTCGACACGGCTCGCAAGGAGGGGCTGGATATCGAAGCGGTCGTCGCTGACGCGAGCACATACAGATCGCGTTGCAAGTACGATGTCGTCCTGCTCGACCGCGTCGTGCATCAGCTGAGCGACCGAGCAGAGCAGGAGCGCCTGCTTGGCAACGCTGCCCGGTTGACCCGGAAGGACGGCGGCGGCACTGGCCGTGCCGGTGTCCGGCGCGACTGAAACGCGTCCCGTTGAGCGGAAGAGATACGGACTCGCCAGAGGAGGATGAATGGACACGCGACGATGCGCTCAGCCGGCACTCGTGGTTCTCGTTCTGGTTCTCGCGGGCTCAGTCAGTGCACGCGCAGAGACGATTCACGTGGTGCCAGGGGAGTCGATCAAGGACGCCGTCGAGAACGCGGAAGACGGTGACACAGTGCTTGTTGCAGCCGGAGGGTACTCCGGTGCCGGGAACCAGGGAATCGAGATTCTCGAGAAGAGCCTCATCGTGATCGCGGAGGATGGGCCTGAAGTGACCGCCATCAGTCTGTGGAATGATGATCGCGCGTTCCGGGTCATCGGCACCGGGAGCGAGACGGTCACGATTCGGGGTTTCGCCATCACCGACGGACGCGCCCAATCAGGAGGAGCGGTCTACGTCAGGATGGCGAACCTGTTTCTCGAGCAGTGCTACATCCACAACTGCACTGCACCCAACAACCCGCCGGGCACTGGATACGGCGGCGGGCTTTCAGTCTCGAACGGCGCAACTGCCCAGGTGACATCATGTACATTCGCAGGCAACACGGCGCAGGGTCACCTGTATACGCCGGGTTTTGGTACATCAATCTACACGGCTGGTGGGGCCTCGTCCGTCGTGGAGCGGTGCCTCTTCATGGACGATGTGGCGAGCTACATGTCGACGGGCGCGCTGCATGCGGACGGGGAGATCTTTGTGGACCGCTGTATCTTCTCCGGCGAGCTTGGCGTGGGTTGGAACGTCAGCGGGTCGGACTATCTTGAGGTTGATCCGGGCGTCTGTGGCGCCGGTACGGTGTTTCCATATGCTCCCTGCAGCGATTCGACGTGTCTGCCAGAGAAGAACCGATGGAACTCGTTCATAGGAGCTCTGCAAGTGAATTGCGGCCCCTGCAACAGCCCCGTAGAGACTACGAGCTGGGGCGCGA
>Ga0180431_10008428_pt1 | contig 11817 bp, 19 predicted proteins | sample SS_ome_11_FD_132459 | JGI IMG/M metagenome (GOLD analysis project Ga0180431, IMG submission 132459) | Hypersaline lake sediment archaeal communities from the Salton Sea, California, USA - SS_1_MS_1 metaG | ecosystem: Environmental > Aquatic > Non-marine Saline and Alkaline > Hypersaline >...
CTTAGAGACATGATTACAAAGAGGGAATGATGAGAGAGCAAGTCCTGGGGAATGATCACAATTTATTTACAGAAAACAAAAAGCTGGTCCGGTTAAAGGCGCAGATTATTACTGCGCTTTTTTTGTGTCTCCCCAGGCAACCGGGCCAGTCTTTTTTTTTCTACTGGGGAGGGTACCATGCCTAAAGGCAGAATGTTAAGCAAAAGAATATCGTATGATGAAAGAGTGGCGCATCTATCTATTGATGCGACTTTACTATTTACCTGGATGATACCGCATCTTGACTGCGAGGGCAGGATCTATGGTACTCCGGAGATCCTGAAAGGTACAGTCGTACCATTTGTCCAGAGCCTTACGATCGAGCGGATCGCGGAATGCATCGATGAGATCGCTGCTACCGGCCTGATCCTGGTATATGGCAATGGCCAGACTTATCTACAATTCGAGGGATTCTATAAGAATCAGTCCATTGCTAAGCATAAAGAGGCCTCCTCTGTGATCCCAGAGCCTACTCCAGAGCTACTCCGGAGTAACTCCAGAGTAAGTCGCCCACAAATCAAATCAAATCAAATAAAAGTAAATCAAATAAATCCGGCTCCTACGGAGCCAGCTAAAGCTGATATTGTTAATAAAGCTGTGGATAACTACGAAAAGAATCAAAAGGTATCTATTGCCTTAGATGCGATCAATAAAGATGGTTTTAATATATACGCGCTTTTGAGCCGGGCAAAAGTTAAGGTTAAGCAGCCGGCCTGGAAACATGTATTTGCAGATCAGGTTATCCTGGCTCTATGCGATGAGTACTGGAAGTATAAGCCTAAGATCAAGGATGCCTGGCCCTGGTTTGAGAGGGTCCTGGTACAGAAATATACAGAATGGCATGCGAATAATCAGATCGCGCAGAATCAAGAGTATAAAAAGACGGAAGTATCTCCAATCATTAAAGATATATTAAAAAACATGTCGATCGGCTCTGTGGATAAACGAGTAAAATAACAGAAAGGAGGAATGCATGGATGTAAGAGACTTTGCGGTAAAGATAGCAAAGCGCGAGGGCCTGAAAAAGCAAGTATCAATAGCTCAGATCAGCGAGATCCTAAGGATAATCAAGGCTGAGCTGGACTGGAAAGCCGGGATCAATCTTTATAAGATCATAAAGCTGATCAAAAAATAGAAAGGAGGGAGCTATGGCAAAAGGTAGGCCAAAAAGAGATGGCTCCGGGAGAGGTCGCAGGGCCAATAGAGGCCGAGGCGGCTGCAAGACTACCCGGCGCAGAGGTAGAGGTCGCAGATAGTGGTAATAAAATGCTGGATGCCGCGCTACAACTGGGGAGATCAGATCAATAAAGATCTGTGTGAGATGATCTCCGGCTGGCCGGTGCGGCTGGTCCATGCCAATCAATTCCAGGATCGAGTGCATTTCCTGGCGGTTGGATCCATACTGACATATTGCGATCCAAAGTCGATAGTCTGGGGTACCGGATTCTTGTCTCAAGAGGACAAGCTGGCCCACAAGCCAGCCAGGATCTGCGCTGTCCGAGGCCCTCTTACCCGGGAGATGTTGCTCGATCAGGGAGCTGAATGTCCGGAGATCTATGGAGATCCGGTCCTGCTGATGCCGCGTTATTACAAGCCTGAGATCAAAAAGAGGCATAAACTGGGCGCGGTGCTGCATTGGTCGAATACAGATCTGGCCTGGAAGTTTAAGAATCCGATCTTGCCGAATCTGCCGGCATACGGTTTTATTGATCGGATCCTGGAATGTGATCGGATCATATCCTCGAGCTTGCATGGTATGATCATAGCGCATGCTTACGGCATTCCGGCCGAGCAGATGGCCCTGGGCCCGGAGCATTACCAGTTTAAGTTTGATGATTTTTACCAGTCCAGGGAGTACCTGGATCTGGACAAGTTGCTGGAAGTGTGTCCATTCAAAAAAGGAGAATAAAATGTTAATGACTCGAAAACAGCTGTATGATATGAGAGGCGCAATATCCCGGATGATGGCAAGTCCTCAGCCTACAAAGCTAAGCTATAGGCTCGGTAAAGTGCTGCGCAAGATCCATTCAGTCCTGGCTCAGTCAGAGATCAAGCGCCAGGAGCTGATCCGCAAGCATGGGACAGTAGCCGCTGATGGTACCAGCTACCAGGTCCAGGCAGATAGAATGCCGATATTCGAGGATGCAATGGATAAGTACCTGAAAGATCCGGATGGCAAGGTAGAGATCGAAAAGATCCCTTATGACTTGATTGCTAACCTTAATCTGACGGCCGGAGAGATGATGGTCATGGATGAGATTATTGAATCTCCAAAGGAGGATTGATGATACAAGGATTCTATTTCGGGATAGGATTCTGGGCCGCGCTGCTGACTATCATGGCCGGCGGCTTGGTCTGTTTTAGTGTTGTGATGGTGCTCATATTCGGGAGTAGCAAATCCGGCCGGTATTCAGACGATAATGGCTGGAGTCCGGAGGAGGACATGTATGGTAACGACAAGCCGCGAAGTCAGAATTGAAGTAAGTACAAAGTGTAACTACAACTGCCAGATCTGCGCCAGGCAGTACATGCGCCGGCTGCAGCAGATCATGCCGACGGAGATATTCAGGATGCTGCTGGATAAGATCCAGGCTGAGACTCATGGCCAGTTTAAGTTTTGCGACTTCTCCGGCATGGGAGAGCCGCTCATGGATCCGGACCTGGTAAGCAAGATCGCATTCGCTGCCAATGGACATAAAATGACTACGATCCTGATCACTAATGGATCGCTATTGACTCCGGATCGATTCTTTGAGCTGCAGCGCGCTGGCCTGAATTATGTCCGGATCAGTATGCATGAGATACCTGGGAATATCAATGCCTATACAGCAGCGCATGGCTGCAATGAGGCGCAGGCGATCGCTGCCAGGTATAATATCCTGGATATACTATCCGGGCCCAGGGCAGCAAAGGTCGGCATCCATATTACCACGCAGGAGGCTTATGAGGATCAGATCGAGGAGATCAAAACATACTTTAAGGGCGCGGACTCGATCGAGATCTGGCGGCCGCATAACTGGGCAGGTGCATTCGCATTCCGGCCGCAGAGCAAGCGCAAAAAGAAGTGTACCAGGATCCAGTCCGGGCCGCTCCAGGTCCAGGTTGATACCGCTGTTACCGCTTGCTGCTTTGATTCGGATGGAAAGACTGTCGCAGGATCATTGATGGTTGAGAGCCTGGAGGCGATCTATGCTAAGATGCAGCCGGCCGAGATCTGCAGGACATGCGATCAGCGGCAGAGTACAAGATCGGCCCTCATCTATTCATCGATCGGTGGCAAGGATCGTACACAATTAACAAGCTCATCATTAACAAAATTCTAATGGAGCATGGCATTTTGGAATTTAGCCGGGAGATAAGAGTCAGTATTCCTATGGGTTGGCTGCGCAAGCTGTACAAGCGGCGGAGTGTTATTACGCAAAGAGAGCGCCGAAGAATTAAGCGACTTTGCGCGCAAATTGAGGTGGCTGAGAAAAGGCTCGCGCATGCCCGATCTGTCGTCGAGCGCCTCCTTTTAAGGTGGTACCAGTAATTTGACTTTCTATATATTTTAATGTATAGTTTAAGCATAGAGGCGCAGAGGGGAATATAATAAAAGCGCGAGGTCTCCGGGCCATTACATACAGCCTCATACTGCGCCTCACTTTCTAATCGGAGAGTCAAATGTCTAAACGCGGTCAAGATACTCGCCTTAAATTATATAAGAAAAATCGTATAGCCGGTATGAATCGCTACAATGCAGCGATAGCAGCCGGCTATTCTGTTTCTATGGCTAAGAGTCATACAAAGATGCTGGAGGCCAAAGTCGAGAGAGATCTCCGGGATGTGTTTGAGCAGAAAGGCCTGACTGACAATGCCCTGGTTGAGTATGCGCTCGAGGCCCTGAAAGCTGTTAAGCTGCAGACATGTGATATATATGTTAAAGACGATAATGGAAAGCTGCAGATAAACAAGAATAGCAACGATTTTATCGAGATACCGGATTGGCATGCCAGGCATAAATTCTTTGCTACCATTATGGAGCTGACTGGTCGGATCAAGACTAAAATCGAGCATTCTGGCAAGGTTGAGGGCCCGGAGCAAAAGATCGTGATCGTATATCCTCCGGACTGGAAACCTAAGGATGAAAGAGAATCTATTGAATCTGCAAGTAAAAGGATTTCAGGCTGACTTTCTATATTCGCAGGCCAGATTCCCGGCCCTGATCGCTGGTATCGGGACCGGTAAGACTTATATGATGCTACTAAAGATCTGGCAATTCTGCGAAAAGTATCCTGATTCCCTGGCCCTGGTAACTCGCCGCACTTATACCGATCTCCGCGATTCTACGATCAAAGACTTCTGCCGGTACTTCAATGTCTCCCTCAATGCTGATAAAGAGTATCACATGTCTAACGGATCTGTGATCATGTTTAGACATGGAGACGAGCTCAATGTCCTCAAGAATATTAACCTATCAATAGCCGGGATCGAGCAGGCCGAGGAATTTCCTACGGATGAGCAGTTTACATTTATCCGGGATCGTCTGCGCCGGACTAACGCGCCGGTCCAGCAGCTATGCGTGATCGCGAATGCGATGGGCCATAACTGGATCTGGAAAAAGTGGATCAATAATCCAGTCTCGAAAGAGTATGATGCGGTAACAGCTAATACATTCGAGAATGCCGACAATCTCCCGGAGGGATTCCTTAACGATCTGAGACAGATGGAGATCGATGCGCCGAATCATTACAAGCAATATGTCATGAATAGCTTTGAGGAAGTCGATGCCGATGATCTATTGTTTACGCATGAGGTAATACTCCAGGCCCAGAATCTGAATTATATCGGAGTCGAGGGTACTAAGCGCCGGATCCTGGCGGTCGATGTGGCCAGGTACGGAGATGATGAGACAGTCTTTACGGTGCTGGAATCAAAAGACATTATCCGCTGGGAGCAAGTCAATCAGGAGTCTTGGCGCGGCCGGAGCCTGATGGAAGTTGTAGGCAAGGTCCTGGACATGCATAAGACATTTCATGTTGATATAACTGTGATCGATGATGTCGGGATGGGCGGCGGTGTAACCGATCGCCTGGCCGAGACAAGGATCAAGGTATCTCCGTTTAACGGAGGCGAGGGATGCGAGGGTATCCAATTTTATAACAAAAAGGCCGAGGCATATTTCAGACTTAAAGATATGATGGATCGCGGCTATCTCAAGATCCTGAAAGATGATGTACTTGTAGATCAGCTCTTGACGATCCGGTACAGATACCGATCGGACAAGGCTAAGATGATCATAGGCAAAGAGGAGATGCGCAAGGATGGGATCACAAGTCCGGACCGGGCCGATGCGCTGTCGATGGCTGCATTCTATACCGGCCGGGCCCTGGCGCTGCCTAAGGGCCGGGTACAGATCCAGGAAGTCGCAGACAATAAATACGATCCGATGAGGTACTGATGCCTTATAAAAGCAAAAAACAAAGAGCATGGATGCATATAAACGAGCCAGAGATCGCTAAGCGCTGGGATCGAAAGTATGGTACTAAGATCAAGCCTAAGAAAAAAGAGAAAAAAGGAAAGACGATCCTGACATCATGAATTTTACAAGCGGCCGGTTAAGCCTGATACAAGACGAAAGTGAATCAGCTTATGAGTATCTCATTGAGCTGGCGCTGCGATACGAGTACAGACTCTTGAATGATCCGGACCGGATCCGGCATGAGATCCGGAAGTTTGTAAAGAATATCTGGATCGGGTATGGTGATGGCCAGCGCGGCGGTTGTGCATTCTTATCGTATATCAAAGATTATGGCATTTATACATTCGATGCATATAAAGATAATGCTGTTTCAAAAGCGATCGATAACAAAATACCCTGGGCCTACGAGGCTGGTAAGCTCCTGATCCCTTACATCCTCGAGAATATTACTCCGGAGATATGGTCCTGGCATGATGTCCGGAATAGGGCCGCGACAGTCGTACTCAAGCGGCTGGGGTTTACGGATCTGATGGACAGAGACTTGCCTTTTGGCAAGGTAAAGGTTTTCAAAATAGGAGGAAGTTATGGGAGTAGAGACAGCGATCATAATAGGCGCGATGGCAATAGCCGGAGCGACGGTCGGGACAGCGATGTACTCGAGCGCTCAGCAGGAGAAACAGCAGAAAAATGCGCAGGCTGATGCAGCCGGAGCGGTAAGGGCCGCGCAGCAGAAATCTGCAGAAGTACCGGCCAGGCTGCAGCAGAGGCCGAAAGAAAAGTAACGAATCGCCGCAGATCTATGTCGGAGACTATTTTAACATCTCCGCTTGGATTGAGCGAAAAAGCGCCAACGGAGACAAGGACTCTTTTAGGAGGGTAATATGTCATATACTGCTCAGCAATTAGTAAAAAGATACCAGACTGTCAAGGCTGCGCGCCAGTCCTGGGACAGTTACTGGCAAGAGCTGGCATATTATACATTGCCTCGCAAGGCCTATGTAACAGAAACTAAGAGTCCGGGATCCAAGCTGCCGACAGATCTGTACGATTCTACCGGGATCAACGCGAATCAGGTCCTGGCTGCTGGGTTGCATGGGTACCTTACCAATCCTCAGAGCAAATGGTTTTCATTGAGGATGCAAGAGTATAAGGCAAATAACATTGCCGGAGTCAAGGAGTGGCTCAATGAGTCTGAGGAGCGGATCTATGATGTGCTAAATTCCAGTAACTTTAATCAGGAGATCCATGAGGTCTATATGGATCTCGGAGCGATAGGTACATCCGTCATGTACGAGGAGGAGGATCTCAAGGACTTTGTTAGATTCTATACTCTGCCGATCGGCAATCTGGCGATCGCTGAGGATGATACCGGCCGGGTAAATACGGTATTCATTGAATTTGAGTTTACCGCAGAGCAGGCCTTTAAGAAGTGGGGAAAGAAAGCCGGAAAGCAGGTCCTCGAGTGCATGGACAAAAAGCTCTATGACAAGCCTTTTGGGTTTCTGCAATGTGTGTATCCCAGGACAGATCGCGATGTGAATAAGAAAGATGCGCAAAACATGGAGTATGCATCTACCTGGATCAGCAAGGAAAATAAGATTATACAAGAGGGCGGCTATAAAGAGTTTCCTTTTTTTGTGCCGCGATTCTCGAAAGTATCCGGGGACATATACGGATACTCGCCGGCCATGAATGTACTACCGGATATAAAGATGCTCAATTCGATGGCTAAGACAATTATTATATCTGCTCAAAAGATAGTAGATCCTCCCTTGCAGGTACCTAACGAGGCATTCCTATTGCCGCTCAGGACTATGCCAGGTGGGATCAATATCCGCAATGCCGGCTATCCCGGGGAGGACATCCGGCCCTTGCAGACTGGTGGTAACATACCGGTAGGCCTGGAAATGGAGCAGGAGCGCAGGCAGATCATCCAGCGCGCTTTCTTTGTGGATCTATTTATGTTACTGGCTGATAAGAAAAACATGACAGCTACAGAAGTCCAGGAAAGGGTATCCGAAAAAATGCTGCTCCTGGGACCGGCCCTGGGCCGGTTGATGTCGGAGCTATTGGATCCGATCATTACCAGGACATTCAATATACTGCTCCGCAATGGTGTTATATCGCCGCCGCCGCCGGGCCTGGAGAATGAGGACTATGTGGTTGAGTATGTATCTCCGCTGGCCAGGGCGCAGAAAATAGGCGAGATCAATTCGATCAATTCTGTGTTGATGCTGGTGGGCCAGATGGCGCAAGTGAATCCGCTGGTCCTGGACAAGATCGACATGGATAAGACGGTCGATGAGATCTCTGATATACATGGTGTCAATCCGGATCTGATCCGGGATGATGATGAGGTCGAGGATATTCGCGCGGCCAGACAGCAGCAGCAAGAGGCTATGATAAAGCTGCAAGGCGCTCAGGCTGCGGCGGATGTGGTAAAGACTGGCGCTGAGGCAAAGCGCGCTAATCAGGAGGCTATAAATGCCAGATAGTCCAGAGATGAGATTATTGAGGGAAAAGCAGAATAGATATAAAAGAGTATTTGAGTCTGAGGATGGAAAGAAAGTCCTGGAGGATCTCCGGGCCTACTGCTTTGTCCGCAATACGACATACTCGGATCATCCGCATAGAATGGCGCTCAACGAGGGCCTGCGTATGGCTTTCTTGCATATAGATAATTTTATTAACCTGGATCTCGAGCGGATCCAAAAACTACAAGGAGGAGAAAATGCCTGATAATCAAGATTCTGGCCAGGGCCAGGGAAATCAAGACCAGGGACAAGGGCAGCAGCAGGATCAGGGACAGCAGCAGCAACAGCAGCAGCAGCAGACTCCGGACTTCAAGGGATCATTGCCGGAGGAATACAGAGAAGATCCGGCGGCTGATAAGTTTAAGAGTACCGGAGAATTATTCAAGAGCTATAAGGAGCTCGAGAAACTTGTAGGTTTGGAAAAGATACCGCTGCCTAAAAAAGACAAGGCCGGTAACTTAGATCCAGAGGGTGTTAAAGGTGTAATGGAGCGCTTGGGGATGCCTAAGGAGTCCTCGGGATACAAGCTCGAAAAGGTTAAGATCCCGGAGGGTGTAAAAGTATCGCCAGAGGGCCTGGAGGGAGTCAAGGGAGTGTACCATAAATTGAATCTCTTGCCGCATCAGGCCGATGGTGTTACTCAGTTTATGATGGATACTCTGGCTAAGGCAAGCGCAGAGCAAGGGCAAAAGGCTGTAGCAGATCGCCAGGCGGCTGAGACTGAGCTCCGGACAGAGTGGGGAGCTAAGTACGATCAGAATATCAGCCTGGCCAAAAAGGCCATGAAAGCCTTTGCAGATGAAAAAGATATATCCTACATTGATCAGGGCCTCGGCAACGATCCTAAGCTGATCCGGCTATTTGCCAGGATCGGGGATTCGATGAGCGAGGATCAGATCGATAAAGGGAATGTACTGGATTCGACTATGACTCCGGCCCAGGCTCAAGCTGAGATCTCGGACATCCGGAATAATAAAGCGAATCCATTGAATGCAATATTGATGAATCAGTTGCATCCGGAGCATGGCAAAGTCCTGGAAAGATTATCTGATCTTTACAAGATGGCGCATCCGGATAAGTAGTAAGGATCTAAAGAGATAAGCCGAAAGGCCCTCCCGGATCCTGGAGTAGCTGGACAACCTCGAATGAGGCCCAAAAGTGGTGGCCCAGAGGATCCTCCGCTGAGGAGATAAATCCAAAGGCAAAGGTGTTAAAACAAGGAGGATATAATGGGAGATATTAGTACTGCTTTTGTAAAGCAATTTCAGGGCAATATCGAGATGCTGGTCCAGCAAAAGGGATCCAGACTTCGCGATACTGTCCGCATCAAGGCTGGTGTGGTCGGCGAGGATGTGTATGTCGATCAGATCAGTAGCACCGCTGCAGTAAAAAGGACTACTCGGCATGCCGATACTCCTTTGATCGATACTGTCTATTCAAGGCGCAGAATCACGATGTACGACTATGAATGGGCCGATCTTATCGACAAAGAGGATAAGCTCAAAATGCTGGCAGATCCTACGAGCGAATACAGCCAGAATGGTGCATTTGCTCTTGGCCGCGCGATCGATGATGCTGTCATCGCTGCAGCAGACGGTACAGCATATACCGGGAAAGATGGATCGACATCTACCGCTATGCTTACTGCTAATATAATCGCGCATGGCAGCTCTGGTCTGTCGATCGCAAAGCTCTTAGCCGCAAAGGAATTGCTCGATGCAGCTGAGACAGATCCGCAGGAGGAGCGCTATTGCATCCTGACAGCTGGCCAGGTTACTGATCTCTTGAATACGACAGAGGTCAAGAGCGCTGACTATAATACAGTCAGAGCGCTGGCTGAGGGCAAGCTCGACACATTCCTGGGTTTCAAGTTTATCAGGAGTGAGAGATTACTCGAGGATGCGACTCCCGATCGCAAAGTACTCTGTTACCAGAAGTCCGGCATTTGCCTGGCGATCGGTAAAGAGATCAATGCATCGATCGATAAGAGGGCCGACAAGTCGAATGCGACTCAGGTCTATCTGTCGATGTCCATCGGCGCAAGTCGCATGGAGGAGGCAAAGGTCGTTACCATAGCATGTGAGGAATAAGTGATAAAACTCAACTTGTCTCAGACTGATTTAGGCTGGATAGCTGGTTTTCTGGAGGGAGAGGGATCTTTTTGTAAATGCGGCAATACCATTATGGTATGTGCATCACAAGTACAAAAAGAGCCTTTAGAAAGACTCTATCAGTTACTTGGTGGAGGAATTAACGAATACTCCAGCAGCAACTACATCGGTAATATAATTTATCGATGGTGTGCTTATGGTCCTAAAGCAGCTGAGATAATGCTTGAGGTATATCATTTAATGTCCTCAAAGCGAAAAGAGCAGATTAAGGATACTCTTTTAGAATGGGGAAATAAACCGATGATTTATATACACGGTGGATATTCTCTTGATGAAAGGAATGTACTTAATACTGCAATTTTCGATTTAGCATAATCGGTGCGCATGTCGCGCCCGACTCATGTAGTCGTTAAAAAGGAGGTTTCTGATGAGCGCAGTTTATGGTGCAAATAGGACAAAGTATCTGGATCCGACAACTACGAATACCCTCGGTCGAGGACTATTCGGAGGTAAGGTCAGGGTAGCGGTAGATACTTATGAGGCCTCGGCCTTAGCAAGTGGATCTACCATCGCAGTAGGTCCGACTCTTGCAGTAGGAGATAAAGTATTAGCATGTATTTTATCGACTGATGCATTGGGGACATCTACCACGATCTCGATCGGAGATGCTGGATCTGCGACAAGGTATGCCGCAGCTACATCTACCCAGGCCGCGCTGATTAACAGCATGGTCTGTCCGGTCGATGCTCTGGGATATACTGTTACCGGTACGGATGATACGATCATCCTGCTTACTACCGGCGGCGGTACTATTACCGGTACGATCAATGTCCTTATTCTCTATGTAAAAGAATAAGGAAAGCGAAAGGATGGGACATGGAGGACATACAAAAGATCAATGGGGTAATTGTAAGTCCTCCTGTCCCTCCGATCGTTGATCAGTACAAAAACGGATCTTTGATAATTTTAGGATGTGGCCGGACAGTCTGGGATGATTTTAACCGGGCCAGGAAAATTTTTACTGATTGTAACAAGGTATATCAGGTAATGGTAATTAACCTGGCATTCATGGGCCTGGAGGATATGTTTCGCAGGGATCAGGTTACTATTGATCATTTTGTAAGCCTCCATCCTGAATATTTCGCTCTCCGGACTATCTATGTAAAGGATCGCTGCAGGACTCATGGCAGGAGAATGTACCCGAATACTGATTATGTATGGTATTTTGCAGATGGAGGTACATCAGGATTGTTTGCGCTCCGGATCGCAGTAGCGCTCGGATATTACAAGATCATAATCTGTGCGATCCCTCTGGATGATCAAGGTCGCTTTTTTGATCCTCCCGGCCAGCCTGGCGATTCAGCATGCAATTCAATAAAATTAGAATTTGATAATTTTAAGTATTCTCTGGTCCCTAATTATAACGATAGAATCCGGGCAATGTCTGGATATACGAAAAAGATTTTTGGAGAGGCATCAGACAAGTGGATAGAAAAAAAATAATCATAACCGGATCAGCGGAGAATCTTTTTAAGGACCTGGCCGCTTGCCGGGAGTATGTAGTAAAGCCTGAGGAATGCGATGCCTTTTGTGTAAATAGATCGGTATTATATTATCCTTTTTTCTTTCAGCATTGGGCGAGTCTGAATAAAGAAATGGTAAGCATTCTGAA
>Ga0180431_10008429_pt1 | contig 11816 bp, 8 predicted proteins | sample SS_ome_11_FD_132459 | JGI IMG/M metagenome (GOLD analysis project Ga0180431, IMG submission 132459) | Hypersaline lake sediment archaeal communities from the Salton Sea, California, USA - SS_1_MS_1 metaG | ecosystem: Environmental > Aquatic > Non-marine Saline and Alkaline > Hypersaline >...
TCGCCGTGGGAGTTGTTGACCTGCACTTCGTAGCCCTTTTCCGGCCAGCCTCGCTCCTGCCAGGCGGTGTGGAAATACACCCCGCCGTTGGCCTTCGGGCGCGTCTTGATGTCGATCTTCAGCTCGAAGTCTTTGACGTCATGGTTGCCGACCGGGCCGACGTAGTAGAGGTGGGCCGGGTTGCCCTTGGCCACGAACGCCCCGTCAGCGATGGTGAACGTTCCGGGGTTGTCCTTCGTGACCTTCCACCCGTTGAACGTCTTGCCGTCGAAGAGGCTGATCCAGCCTTTCTCAACCGCCGTCGCCGATCCGCAGGCCGCCAGCACGACCGCGGCGCCCCAGGCCGCCGTCATTCGATATCGCCGTGTCATTCGCGAGTCTCCTTCCGTGTGCACGCCGGTGACGTGCCATGCCTGTCGTCCCGTCCCCTCGGGGCCGAGTCGCCATTGTACCGCAAGCCGGGGCGTTCACAAGGACCCTCTGAACCAGCAGGCCCGCGGGCCGGAAACCGTCGAAAAAATGCGGTCACGGTGATTCCGAGACGATTGTCGCGGTGTTACAATACCGAACGCACCGCCGGAAACGGGTTTGCCGGCCGCGGAAGATTCGTTGTCTTGCCGTCGAGAGTAACGCCATATGCTCGCTGGTATACGCAAGTACCTCGCCGAACGCCGAAGAACGCGCCAGATCATCGACCGCGCCGTCGACTGCTTCGAGAAGACCCGGAACCAGAAGGCCCATCGGTCCCAGTGCGTGATCATCTACAGTGACGGCTCGAAATCGGTGGTGCGGGTATGCTACGGGCCCGGAAAGCCTCCGCGCCGGGCCTTCTACGAGGTGCGGGAAGACGGCAGCATCGCCAGTATCACGTTCCGGGAAGCCAAGGCCTACGGAGAGAAGCGCTGGCGTTGAGAAGGGCTCGGCCGGTGGGGCCCGTGCTCAGGGCTTGGGCGACAGGGGGCGGCCTTGCCCGTCGACGGGTTGCTCGATGGTCAGCTTTCGCCCGATCACCGCGGCCAGATCGGTCAGGTCGTAGACGGTCATGGCGGCGTGAACGGTGTTCTGGAGTTGCAGGACCGGGTTGCGGGTGCCCAGCACGTCCTTCCAGGACCGGATGCACCGGCGAAGGGTAACCGAGTCGAACAGGTCGGGCGCCAGCGCCGCGGCGTGGGCGGCCGGGACGCCGGCGTGCGCGACGGCGACCAGATGCACCCGACCCGGCGAGCCGGACCGGACCGTCCCGGCCAGGTGGCGGGCACAGACGAGAATATCCTCCGCCCGCATCCCGACGTAGGACCGGGCGAGATTGTAGGCCTTGTAGTAGTCGGGCCAGTCCTTCCCGGCGGCGGGGCCGAGTTGCCGGCCACGCGTTCGCCGCGTCTCTCCCCAGCCTCGAACGTCCACCGCCAGAACGCGGGCGCCGCCGGCGACGAGCTTTGTGATGGCGCCGTCGGGCGCGGCGTCGGCGGCCTTGCCTCGGCTGTCGACGTAAAGGACCAGGGCGGCCTTCGGATCGGGCCTGGCGGGAACAAAGTGCAGGGCCGGCAGGACGATGCCTTTCTCGGGCCTCAGGATGATCCTCTCGACGGTGTGGTCTGCGCGCGCGACCTTACCGACGGTTTCGACCTTCGGTCTCGGCAACTCGGCGAGCCTCCGGATTCCCGCGAGTGTGGCGACACGTTCCAGGAGTTGGTCTCGGGGCATCTCGGCCCAGAGCGTGCGCCGGCCCGCGGCGAGCTTCCGCTGGTAATCCTCGTTGAGGTCGTAGGCGCTGCGGGCGCCCTCGATGAGCATGACCTGCCCGCGCGGGGTGGCCCACAACTCCTTGGCGGGTATCAGCTCGATCTCGGGTTCGACGATCGGCGCATCGACCCCGCGCAGCCAGCGCGACAGCCAACGCAGGCCCCCCTGGCGCTGGAGGCGGTTGTAGTTGTGCTTGGCGTCGTTCTCGAGCAGGTCCACGCGCTCGGAGAACCCCATCCGCGTGTAGAGGCGCTTGGCGAAGCGGAAGGTTCGCCACGTCGCGCGGATGTCGAAGAAGTCTTTCGTGGCGGCCAGGATGATCACCGGACGCGGGGCGCGCATCATGATGTAATCGGCGTGCTCCATGCCCCAGGCGAGTTGGCCGAAGATGTTCTGCTCGGCGTCCCCGGGCGAAGTGTCGCACTGGCGGGCCAGGGCGTTGAGGTAGCAGCTCGGGGCCGCCGCCTTTATCCGCCCGTCAAGGGCCATCACCTGCGAGGTCTGCGTGCCCCCGCCGCTGTTACCCGTGCAGCCGAGGCGCTCGGCGTCCACCTCCGGACGCGACGCGAGATAGTCCAGGGCCCGCATGGCGTCCCAGATCTCGTACGAGGCGGTGTTCAGGCCCAGGAGAATGCACCCGGCGCCGAGCGTGGTGTGTCCCGACGTGCCCCACATGACCTCCTTGCCCTTGTCGTTCAGCAGTTGCATCCGCTCGCCCTGGTCGACGGGGTCGAAGACCAGCGCCGCCATCCCGTGCGACGCCAACGCCGCGCCCATCGACTGGTAGGTCGGGTAGGCCTTGGCGGCGTGGGCATGCCCGCAGGGAACCAGCACGCCGGGGTACGGCTTCTTGAACTTCGGGGCTTGCGGCAGGAACAGGGCCGCGGTGACGTAGAAGCGGGGTCGGCTCTCGAAGAGGACCTTCTCGACACGGTAGCCTTTGCGTGTGACCGTGCCGGTGACGCGGGCGTTCAGGGGCGTGCGGGGCGGAAACGGCCCGATCGCCTTGAGAAACCCCTCGCGCAGCCGCTGCTGGTACGCCGCGATCTGCTCGGGCGTCTTGAGCTTCTCGTACGTCGCGGCCCATCGCGCCGAGGCCTCGTTCACCTGGGCCATCAGGTAGTGGTACATCATCTCCCCGGCCGGTCGACCGTCGACCTTCCCGCCGAGAACGCGCTGGTCCTGGCCCGTCGCGGTCGCGGCCCCCAGGGCCAGCACCAGCACGACACGCCCAACGCCGATTAGAGGTCCCATTGTCACGTCTCCCTTTCCCATACACGTGGGTGCCGTGCCCTGGACCGACCGGTCCGGCCCCGTTGGGCAAGGCACGATGATTGTATTCCCCCGCTGTGCCCTCTTCCACAACTCGCGGCGACCTTTTTGCAGTTGTGCTGGTTTTCGGACTCGGCATGCCTAGAATGAGCCACGCACTGATGGCGTAACTGGGTCTCGCGCGCGGCGCGGGCAATGACGAACGTGGGTCGTTGGAACGTGAAAAAAGGAGCACCATGTATGACTGTGTCAAGCACGAGAACACTCCGCGCAGGTCTGCCGTACGTCGCCGTGATCCTGACGACCGGCCTGCTGTCAGGCTGCCTGCTGCCGCTGCCGCCTGAGCCCGTCGAGGGCGCCAAGCCGCCCGCGTTCAAGGCGAACGGGAAGGTCTACCTTCGCGAGGGCAGCACGCTGGTGGCGAAGATCAAGAGCCTCAGCGGCGGCAAGCTGGTGATCGAGACGTCCTACGCCGGCGAGACGACGCTGGACATGAAGACCGTCGCCGGCGTGACGACCGACAAGCCGATGAACGTCTGCATCATCAGGGATGACAACACGGTGGACATGGGCCTGGCCACCTTGAGCTTCGACGCCCAGGCCGGGCGACAGGTGCACAAGAAGCCCGACGGGGACGCACAGGTCCAGGTCGGGTGGGTCGAGGCGATCTGGGCCGAGGGGGCCGACCGGCCCGCGATTGCCGCCGCCAAGGCCAAGGCCGAGGCCGAAAAGCCCAAGTGGTCGGCCTCGCTGGAAGGCGGGGTGAACGGGCGAACGGGCACCAGCGAACGCATCGCGACGAACGGCAGCATCAAGGTCAGCCGCGAAACGCCGGACACACGCTGGAAGGCCTACATCGACGCCCGATTCGCCGAGGATAACGACAGGACCTCGGAGAAGGAGTTCATCGGCGGGACCGGGCTCGAGGTCGACTTGACCGAGCGCCTGTTCGTCTACGGGCAGACCGAGGTCGAGAACGACACGGTCGAGGACATCAGGCTGCGGTGGACGACGACGGGCGGCCTGGGGTACTTCATCATTCGCGAGAAGGACCATGAGTTCAAGGCCCGCGCAGGTGCCGGTTACGTCCACGAGCGATACGACAGTGACGGCAGCACGAACGACAAGCCCGTGGTCGAACTGGGCGAGAGCTACACGAAGAAGCTGACGCACTGGATGAAGTTCGACCACGAAGTCACCTACAGGCCCTCGCTCGAGGACGGCGGGGACTTCAGGATCACGATGAAGAACGCCCTGGCCATGCCGCTGTCCAAGGCCGTCGACTGGTCGATCAAGATGGGCATCCGGAACGACTACAACTCCATGCCCGGCGACGAGGCCGACAGGCGCCTCGACACGTTCTATTTCATCAACCTGGTCTGGGAGCTGTTCTGATTGCGGATCCGGCCCTGGGAACAGGGCATGACACGCGGATCTGAATCCAGCCCCCCGGCCCGTCCCGAGGCCGGCGCCGCGCGGTGCCGATCGCACGCGGGGCCGGCGCGCCCCCGGTGGACGCGCCATCGCCCCGCGTCCGGCTACGCGAGAGAGAAGGAGATGCATCGTGGATGACGTCCTGGCAAAGCTGACGGAGTGGGGGATCATCGACGGGGCCATGCGCGTCGTGCTGGCGCTGCTGATCTTCTGTGTGGGGCGGTTGGTGGCCCGACTGGTTCGGCGGATTGTCGAGCGCCTGCTGGAGAAGGCCAAGCAGGAGCACGCCCTGGTCCGCTTCGTGGGCAACCTGGTTTACTTCGCCCTGCTGGCGTTCATTATCATCGCGGCCCTGAGCAAGCTGGGCATCCAGACCGCGTCGTTCATCGCCGTGCTGGGTGCGGCGGGACTGGCGGTCGGCCTGGCGCTGCAGGGCTCGCTGGCCAACTTCGCCGCCGGCGTGCTGCTGGTCATCTTCCGCCCGTTCAAGGTCGGCGATTACGTCGAGGCCGCCGGCAAGGCGGGCGTCGTCGAGGACATCGAGATCTTCACCACCACGCTGCTGACCGTCGACAACAAGAAGGTCGTTGTTCCCAACGCCAAGCTCTGCGCCGACAACATCACGAACTACACGGCCATGGATACGCGCCGGGTCGACCTGGTGATCGGCGTCAGCTACGACGCGGACCTCAAGCAGACGCGGCAGTGTATCGCGGAGGTCCTCGGCGCCGACGAGCGGATCCTCAAGGATCCCCCGCCCCGCAGATCGTCGTGAGCGAACTGGCCGACAGCAGCGTCAACGTCGTCGTACGCCCCTGGACCAAGACCGAGAACTACTGGGACGTCTACTTCGACACGACCGAGGCCATCAAGGGGCGGCTGGACAAGGAAGGGATCGGCATTCCGTTCCCGCAGCGCGACGTGCACGTGTACCAGCACGGACCCGCCGAGGCCCCGGCCGCAGGCTGAGCGGTCTGGACCTCCGCGGCTGCGGCCGGCCGGAGAACGGAAGCCAGGCCCAAGGTGGACCCACCCACGCCCCCCGACTGCGTCGGGGGGATCCCCCGGACGCCGTCCGGAGGGCGTTCGTCTTTCCGGGACTGCACGCACAACCTTCAATCCGAATCGGTATCAGGACACACGCCGTCACGCGAAATCCCCCGCGTTACGCAAGTCGCCCCCGCGGGGGACCGATACTCCATGCAAGGCGGCAAACAAAGGGCAAGGTGACACACACGCGTGTCACGAGGCGGGATGATCTGGAGGAGGGGCCGTGGTGTTCCTAACGGGCACCACGGCTTTTTTTTGCGCCGGGCGAGGCAATCGGCGCCAGGTCGGCCAGCGGAAGCTCCAACTCGAACACCCCGCTCTGGACGACGGCCTGGTTCTTGTCCGGCAGCAGGCGGATCAGGGTGGCGCGCTTCTGGAACGGGACGACGAAGACCTGCTGGCCGGGCTGGACGGCCAGGAGCTTCTGGCGATCGGCGTGGGCGGTCTTTCCCGTGGGGCTTCGGCGCGGCATGGGGCGATCGGGCTTGCGGTCGGGTTTGGAGGCGTGCTTTCGGGCGGGCTTTCGCGCGGGCTTTCGCCTTCGCTCGTCGCGCGCCGCCCGCGCCGCGAACGGGCCGGTCTGGGGAAACAGGTCCTGCAGGGACAGCTCCACCTCGCCGCCGGGCGTCTGCACCGTCGCGCGCAGGCCGGGCAGGTCCACCTTGACGATCTTGCCCTTTCCCGGCTTGCGGGCGATGGGCACCTCGGCCCCGACACGCAGTCGGGCTATCGCCCCCAGCCACGCGTCGAACTGGCGCCCGCGCCGACGCTGGTGCTCCACGCTGCGATGCAGCTCCTCCTGGAGATGCCTGCCCTTCTTGCGGTCCTCTTCGGCGGCCCTGGCCTGGTCCAGGATCTCCTGTCGCATCGCGGCGATCTGGGTGCGGACCTCGTCCTGGCCCAGGTCGGGCATCAACTGCTTCAGGGGCACCTCGACCTGCATGTTGTCCACGTCCACCACCGCCTGCTGCTTGTGCAGCTCCAGCCGCACCAGGCGCCCGGGTTTGTTCAGCGACGGCACCATCAGCTCGTCGCCCGCCTTCAGCTCGCCCAGCGACGCCAGCCACGTCTCGAACTCCCCCTGGAGGCGGTGCAGATCGGCGAGCTTGGCCTCGTAGATCTCTCCCCGGTCCTCGGCCGCCAGCTTGGCCTGGCGGGCCTCGACGCGGGCGGACTCGGCCTGTTGCCGCGCGGTGCTGGTGGCGCGGATGGCCCGGCGAAACTGCTTGCCCTGCCGGCCGAGATACTTCCGCGCCGCGCCCGTCAGGCGCTTGGGCAGGCCCAGCCGGCCGGCCACCGTGATGGCGTGGCTCTCGCCGGGGGTGCCGATGTGCAGGCGGTAGGTGGGCGAGAGGCTCTTGGTGTCGAACTCGACCGACGCGTTGTCCACGCGCTCGTGGGTCATGGCGTAGGCCTTCAGGACGCTCAGGTGCGTCGTGATCATGCCGAGGCACCCGATGTGCCGCAGGTCGTCGAGGACGGCCTGCCCGATGGCGCCGCCCTCGTCGGGGTCCGTTCCGGCCCCCAACTCGTCCAGGAGAACCAGCGAGACCTTGTCCGCCTTGCGAAGGATGTAGCGCAGGCGCTTGACGTGCGCGCCGAACGTGCTGAGAGACTGCTCCAGCGACTGCTCGTCCCCGACATCGATGAAGATGTTGCGAAAGACGGGCAGCGTGGCGCCGCGTTCGGCCGGGATGTGCAGCCCGCTTTGGGCCATCACCGCCAAGAGCGCCGTCGTCTTCAACGCGACGGTCTTGCCCCCGGTGTTCGAGCCGGTGATCACCAGCAGGTCGAAGTCGCTGCCCAGGCGGATGTCGATCGGGACGACCGGGTGGCACTGCTCGGCCGGGATGGTGCTGCGCTGCTGGCGGTCGGCCTGGGCGATCAGCAGGGGGTGGCGGGCCTGGCTGAACTGGAGGCCCCCGCGCTCGGTGACGGCCGGGCAGGTCATGTCGAACCGGTAGGCGTACTGGGCCTTGGCCGACAGCAGGTCGATCTGGGCCACCGTCTTCATCGTGGCGATCATCGCGTCGCGGGCCGGGGCGATCCGCACGGCCAGCATGTGGAGCAGGCGCTCGACCTCGCGCCGCTCGTCCACGTACAGGTCGGCCAGGTGGTTGTTCATCTCCACCGACGCGTTGGGCTCGACGAACACGGTCTGGCCCGTGTTGGACATGCGATGCACCACGCCGGGAAGCCGACCGCGATTGTCGGCCTTGACCGGCAGGACGTAGCGGTCGCCGTGGAGCGTGACCTGGGCGTGCTGGAGCAGGCGTGCGACCTCGGGCTGGCGGAGATACCCGTAGATCACGTCGTGGATCTTCCGGGAGGTTTCGGCCATCTCGCGGCGAAGCGTGCTCAGCCGAGATGACGCGTCGTCCCGGACCGTCCCGTCGGCGGCGATGACGGCGCGGATCGCCTCGACCTGGGCCTCCAGCGGCGCGATGCCGTCGGCCAACGCGATCACGAGGTCGAGCTTCTCCGGCAGGGCGGTCAGGTACTGGCGAAGCCTACCCGTGGCGTCGAGCGTGGCGGCGATGTGGGCGTAGTCCTCGGCGCTGGCGCCGCCGCCCGGCTCGGCGCGCCCGAGCGCCTCGCTGATGTCGGTGATCCCCCCGAAGGGCGGCAGCCCGACGTCGCGTACGGCGGCGACCATCTGGCTGGTCTGGTCCAGCCACGTCGCGATCGACTGCGGGTTACGCGACGGGGAGATCCGCCGCGCCAATGCCTTGCCCAGCGAGCAGGCGCAGAACCCCGCCAGGATGCGGCGAACCGCGTCGAACTCGATCTTGTCCAGAGTGAACCTATCCACGGCGCAACCTTCCGCAGGCGGAGACGTATTATACAGCCTCCGCAGTCGTCGGTAATCAGTAATCGGTAACCGGTAATCGGCCGGGTGCCGTGGTTGCCGCTGCGCGTCAAACCACGGCACCCACGCGACACCCACGCGAGGTCGTCAATCCAAGATCCAAAACCTAGAATCTACAATCCTGGATTTACGATCCCCCTCGGCGGATGGTGACGTGGCTGACGGCCAGGTCGCCGCCGGTGACGACCAGGCGGAAGTCGACGCCGTTGGCCCGGCCGGCGAACCGGGCGTTCGGCAGCGTGAACGTTGCCTGCTTCCACGTCCTGGTCCCGGTGATCTTACGGCCGTCTGCCCCGCGGAAACACTGGGCCAGGCCCCTCAGCTTCGGGTCCGCCGAGTCGTACTGCAGGGCCAGTTCCCTCGCGGCGCCGTCGAAGTACGTGACGGTCAGCGTCATCGGCTCGTCGGTGTCGTGGGCGAACAGGTCGTCCACGTCGAAGTACATGTAGCGATGGTCCCGCGAAAAGCGGTTCGGCGCCGTGACCAGCGCCGCGCGGCCGGATACCGTTCGGACCGCCACCGGCCCGTCCCCCGCCTGCTGCGGGACGACGCGGATGCCGTCGGTCTCGCGCGGGCTGACGGAGACGCCCTCGGGCACGGGCTTGGGTTCGGGCTTCTCGATCCGCTTGCGGGCGCCGAACAGGTCGGCGTAGTGGCGCGTCAGCGTGATGTACTTGCGGCCGAACTCCCGCGAGTGGCATATCTCGGTGCCCTCGTGGAACTCGTTCCAGGTTTCGACGTGGACCAGCGCGGGGCGCTTGGCGGGTGGCATCGCAAGCAGCTTCTCCCACGACCAGCGGTAGAACCGCCCGCCGAGCCGCTTCCGCACGAGCGGCCAGCGACCCGGGACGGCCGAGTGGTCGTACCCCGGCCCGACGGCGGCGGTGTCGAGCAGTTTCGGCATCAGGGCGGCGCCCCACTGGTAGACGCTGTCGGCCTGCCCGGGCCACTCGGGCTTCTTCACGAGGTACAGGTCGCACCCGAACGCCTCGCGGAACATCCCCCGCACCGCCGGAAACAGCTTCGCGTCGGTCTTCTTCGCGAACGCCGCGGCGTAGAGGAACACGATCGGCTTGCCGTCGATGCACGCGCGGTGGGGCGGGGGCACGAGCGAGAAGAAGTCGCGGATGGTGGCGAAGAACCACCGCCGCCCCGCCTCCGTGGTCAGGTCGACCCCCGCACTAATCCCGCCGTGGCGCAGCGTGCTCGTGTCGTAGAACATGCCGATCGCCGGGGGTTTCTTCCCTGCTGCCAGCAGGCGCTTGCGTGCCTCCACCAGCGGGGCGAGGCCGACGTTCGACCAGTGTCTCTTTGCCCCCGGGAAACCCCAGTAGACAGGCAGGACCACGTCGATGCCGGCGTCGATCATGTCGCGCAGTTGCTGCGCGTGCCAGTCGACGCTGCGGTAGGACATCCCCTTCAGCGTCGGGGGATGGTCCGTCAGGGCGTCCGTGCCGTCGCGGTCTCGCACGTGCATCCCGCTGGGCGCGTCGTACCAGTAGAAGTAGGACGTGGCCACCAACGGCTTACCCGGCCGGAACGTCGCGGCGCCGCGGTGATGGACGTGCGGCCCCGGCGGCGGCGGGGGCGTGTAGTCCGTCGGCAGGTCCGCCGCCGCGGCCGGCAACACCGCCGCCAACGCGGTTAACATACCTGATCGGATCATTCGACCTCTCCTGTCCGGGGCCAAGATCATACCACCCGGCCGATTTTCGCACCAGGGGAGAGCCGCGGCGTGCCGCCGCGGTGTCGTTTCCTTCGTATGAGGCGTGCCTTCGATCACACGTTCAAGGAGGCGTCAACTCGTTCGAACGAGAACAGCACCGCGGCGACACGCCGCGGCTCGGTCCTGTTGCGCTGACAGATCCGCAACCCGGACAGGGGCCACAAGGCAACTTCCCCCGAGAAGGATATAGCGCCACCGAAACCTTCATGCACCCGGTCTCGCGCAGGCGGTTGCAGTCCGGCCCCTGTTGCGGTAGGCTGAAACCATCATGCGACGAATACAACGAGCGGACGTTCTTGCAGGAAAGGAATCGCAATGACCGCACTGACCATAGCTATCGTCGTGACCGTCGTGCTGGCCGTCATCCTGATCGCGCTGTACAACGGGCTGGTGTCCAAGCGGACCCGCTGCCGGACGGCATGGAGCCAGATCGACGTCCAGCTCAAGCGCCGCTACGACCTGATCCCGAACCTGGTCGAGACGGTCAAGGGCTACGCCGCCCACGAGAAGGAGACGCTCGAGGCGGTGATCCAGGCCCGCAACGCCGCCATTGCCGCCGGGACCGTCGGGGAGCAGGCCCAGTGCGAGAATATGCTGTCCGGCGCGCTGAGGCAGATCTTCGCGCTGTCCGAGGCCTACCCGGACCTGAAGGCCAACCAGAACTTCGCCGCCATGCAGGAAGAGCTGACCAGCACGGAGAACAAGATCGCGTTCTCCCGGCAGCACTACAACGACTCGGTGGGCGTGTACAACATCGCCACGCAGAAGTTCCCGAACAACATGGTGGCGGGGATGTTCGGCTTCAAGCCTGAAGAGTTTTTCGAGCTGGAAGAGCCCGAACAACGCGAGGCGCCCAAGGTGAGTTTCTGACAGGGCAAGCCCCGCGAGCATGAAAGAAGATCTCCACAGAGACGCAGAGGAACAGAGAACCGAAAGGTCTGGACGGTCGGTCTTGTTTCATGTCTTCTCTGGTCCTCTGTGCCTCTGTGGAGATACTCACCCTGCGTTCGCGGCCGAAGGCCGCGCTGGGAAGACGCATCATGGCCACTGAGACTTTTCACACGCTGATCGCGAGAAACAAGCGGAACAGCTTCATCCTGATCGGGGGGTTCATGCTGTTCTTCATCGGGATGGGGCTGCTGATCGGCATGGTCTGGGGCGCCGGCGAGTGGCAGTTCGGCGCGACGGTGGCCGTCATCGCCGCGGGCGTCGCGTTCGTCCTGACCCTGCTGAGCTTCTACGGGGGCTCCTCGGCCCTGCTGGGCATGAGCAAGGCCCGCGAAATCAAGAAGGCCGACGACCCCCAACTGTTCAACGTGGTCGAGGAGCTGTGCCTGGCCGGGGGCACGCCCCTGCCCAGGATCTACCTGATCGGCGACTCGGCGATGAACGCCTTTGCCACCGGTCGCGACCCGGCCCACGCCAGCGTCGCCATCACCACCGGGCTGCGCCGAAAACTCACACGCGACCAGCTCCAGGGAGTCATGGCGCACGAAATGAGCCACGTCAGGCACTACGACATCCGCTACGCGATGCTGATGGCCGTGATGGTCGGCGTGCTGGTGATGCTCTGCGACGTGTTCCTGCGGAGCCTGTGGTTCGGCGCGGGCAGCCGGCGGCGGTCGCGCAGCCGTGACAGGGAAGGGGGCAATCCCCTCCAGATCGTGCTGATCATCGTGGCGGTCATCCTGGCGATCATCGCGCCGATCCTGGCGCGGATCA
>Ga0180431_10008432_pt1 | contig 11815 bp, 7 predicted proteins | sample SS_ome_11_FD_132459 | JGI IMG/M metagenome (GOLD analysis project Ga0180431, IMG submission 132459) | Hypersaline lake sediment archaeal communities from the Salton Sea, California, USA - SS_1_MS_1 metaG | ecosystem: Environmental > Aquatic > Non-marine Saline and Alkaline > Hypersaline >...
CACTCATAAACAGTACCTGTGAAACTCACTTTCATTGACATCCTGATCATCTGCGCTTACCTGCTCTCCACCGTCCTGATAGGCCTGATCCTCAAAAAGCGCGCTCAGAAAGACAAAACCGCCTACATGCTTGGAGGACATAAACTGCCCTGGTACATGCTGGGGCTCAGCAATGCCTCGGGCATGTTCGATATCTCCGGCACAATGTGGCTGGTTACACTGGCTTTTGTATACGGATTGAAAAGTATCTGGATCCCCTGGCTCTGGCCGGTCTTCAACCAGATCTTCCTGATGGTGTTTCTCTCCATCTGGCTGCGCCGTTCCAATGCCACCACCGGCGCCGAGTGGATCCGGACCCGGTTCGGGGGAGGAAAAGAGGGCAGGCTTTCCCACTGGATCGTGGTGATCTTTGCCCTGATCAGCTGCCTGGGTTTCCTGGCTTACGGTTTCATCGGGCTGGGGAAGTTCGTGGAGATCTTCATACCCTGGGAGATGATCTCGCCTTACATCCCTTTTCATGTGGCTCCCGAGTATGTACCCCATGTATATGGGATCGTCTTCACCCTTTTTGCTATGTTCTATGCCATCCTGGGGGGCATGACCAGCATTGTCTGGGCGGATGTAGTACAGTACACCATCATGACTGTCTCAGCGGTGGTGATCGGGATTATTGCCATGAATGCCCTTGCGGTGAATCCCCTGATCGTGCCCGAAGGCTGGATGAACCCGTTCTTCGGGGCGCGCCTTGACCTGGACTGGACAGGGATCATTGATGAGGTGAATGAAAAGATCGCCAGCGACGGCTATTCCCTGTTCAGTGTCTTTTTCACCATGATGCTCTTTAAAGGGATCCTGGTCAGTGCCGCTGGCCCTGCTCCCAATTACGATATGCAGAAGATCCTTTCCACCCGTTCTCCCAAGGAGGCGGCCAAAATGTCCGGCTTTGTGTCGGTGGTCCTGATGCCTTCCAGGTACTTCATGATCGCCGGATTCGCTGTACTGGGACTGCTGTTCTATGACCGGCTCGATCTGATCGTGGGGAACCGGATCGATTTTGAGCAGATCCTTCCCTCGGCCATCAGCGAGTTTGTCCCCGTGGGAATGATGGGCCTGCTGCTGGCCGGATTGCTGGCTGCGTTCATGTCCACCTTTGCCGGAACACTGAATGCAGCTCAGGCATATATTGTCAATGACATCTATATCAAATACCTGAAACCTGACGCTTCCGGGAAACAGGTCAGCCGGATCAGCTATGTGACCGGGATCGTGGTTGTGGCCATCAGCATTGTTTTCGGGATATTCGCCCTGGACGTGAACGACGTCCTCCAGTGGATCGTCTCCGCCCTCTGGGGGGCATACGTGGCATCCAACGTGCTCAAATGGTACTGGTGGAGGTTCAACGGATCCGGATTCTTCTGGGGCATGGTCTCAGGGATCATTCCTGCGCTCATATTTCCCTATATTTTTGATACCCTTGATCTTTACTATTTCCCGCTCATTCTGGTCATCTCCATCATCGGCTGTATCATCGGGACATATTCGTCGCCACCCACCAGCGAGGAAACGCTTAAGAATTTCTACAGGGATGTCAGGCCCTGGGGCTTCTGGAAACCCATCCATGAAAAGGTGGTGGCCGAAAATCCCGGTTTCAGGAAAAACAAGGATTTCTGGAGGGACATGTTCAACATTGTGGTGGGAACCATCGCCCAGACTGCCCTGGTGATATTCCCCATCTATATCGTGCTGAAAAAAATGGTGCCGCTCTATATTTCCATCGCCATCATCGTGGTATGCTTTGTCATCATGAAAAAGACCTGGTGGGACAGGCTGCCGGATGAAAAGCCCCGGCGCGTACCCGTTTCCGAACCTTAAGAGACCCGATCACCGCCCTTATTTATGGATGCATCATCGCTGAAAAAATTGAGAAAGGAACTGGAGCAGGAGCTGAAGGGAAACATCCTCCCCTTCTGGATGACCTATGCTCCCGACCAGAAGCATGGAGGTTTTGCAGGATACATATCGCATCTGAACCATGTGGACGACAGGGCAAACAAAGGTATTGTCATGCACGCCAGGATCCTGTGGACCTTTGCTGCAGTTTACAGGAAGTACAGGAAAGATGAATTTCTGAAAATGGCCACACGTGCATACGACTATATCAGGGATCACTTCATGGACCGGGAATTCGGCGGGGTATTCTGGGAGCTTGATTACAGGGGAGAGCCAGTCAGCACGCGCAAGCAGGTCTATGCCATTGTTTTTACGATCTATGCCATGGCCGAATACTGGCTGGCCTGCGGGGAGGAAGAGGCACTTGCATCTTCCATCCGGCTTTTCGGGGAGATTGAAGCCCATGCCCTGGACAGGCAGCGGAACGGATATACGGAGGCTCTCTCCAGGGAGTGGGAACCAATCGCAGATGTGCGTCTCAGTGAAAAAGACGCCAACGAGCGCAAGACCATGAATACCCATCTCCATATCCTGGAAGCTTACTCCAGCCTGTTCAGGGTCTGGAAAGATCCCCGGTTGCAGCGTGCCCTGGAAAATATCATCACCCTGTTTATGGAAAGATTCATTGATCCCGGAACCTGGCACCTGAACCTCTTTTTTGATGATGACTGGACACTGAAATCAACTTTCATTTCATTCGGTCATGATATCGAATGTTCCTGGCTGGTTTATGAAGCAGCCGAAGCCCTGGGAAAAAGGGAACTGATGGAAAAAACCGGCCGGATCGCGGTGAAGATGGCCGTGGAGAATTTCAGGGGACTGGATGAGGACAGCGGACTGATCTATGAAATGTTCCCAAAGGAGAACAGGGTGGACAGCGACAAACACTGGTGGCCGCAGGCCGAAGCGCTGGTGGGTTATTTCAATGCATACCAGCTTTCGGGCGATGAGGAATTTGTCCGCAAAGCCCTTGCTGTCTGGGAATTTATCAAGGATAAAATCATCGATCACCTTCATGGTGAGTGGGTCTGGGGGGTGAACCGTGAGGGGATTCCCGACACCGGCAAAGAAAAGGCCGGGTTCTGGAAATGCCCTTACCACAACAGCCGGGCCTGCCTGGAATTGATGCGGAGGATCGATGAAACCCTGAACCGGCTGAGATCTGATCAATGATACAATGATAACCTAAACAATTTTCATGATGAAACGCCCAATGACAATCATCGCATGCACCTGCCTGGTGCTACCAGCTGGGAAGCGGAACTGGAAGGTTCATTTGAAATTGAATAAGTCAATTTGAAAAACAGATCAGGATGCAAAACAAGCAGTTTCAAGAACGAATGGAGAGGATCAGAAAGGAACATGAGGCTCTGCTCTCCAGAAAGAATGAGGAACTATTCAGTGTGAATGGCATTTACAACCGTTACCGGTATCCGGTCCTCACCAGGGACCATGTGCCGCTTGAATGGCGCTTTGATTTCAATCCGGAGACCAACCCCGGGTTCATGGAAAGGAACGGATTCAACGCCACCTTCAATGCGGGAGCCATCAAATGGAAAGGGAAATACCTGATGGTGGTCCGGACCGAGGGAGTCGACCGGAAGTCTTTCTTTGCCGTGGCGGAAAGTCCCAACGGGGTGGATCAGTTCAGGTTCTGGGAACGGCCCATCTCCATGCCGGAGACCGGCGAACCCGATACGAATGTGTACGATATCAGGATCACCGAACATGAGGACGGGTACATCTACGGGGTATTCTGCACGGAGCGGAAGGACCCGGATGCATCTCCCGGTGATACCAGTAGTGCGGTGGCCGCCGCAGGGATCGCGCGCACAAAAGACCTGGTGGAATGGGAACGGCTGCCCGACCTGGTGACCTACGGGGGACAGCAGCGGAATGTGGTGCTTCATCCCGAATTCATCAACGGGAAGTATGCCTTTTATACCCGTCCCCAGGAAGGATTCATCGAAACCGGCAGGGGAGGAGGCATCGCATTCGGATTGTCGGACAAGATCGTGCATGCAGAGGTGAAGGAGGAAAAGATCATCGATCCCAAAACCTACCATACCGTTTATGAGGTCAAGAACGGCCAGGGGCCCGCACCCATCAAAACAGACCGGGGATGGCTGAACCTGGCCCATGGAGTACGCAATACGGCTGCGGGACTGAGGTACACCCTTTATATGTTCATGACCGCCCCGGACGATCCGTCCCGTGTGATCCACCGGCCGCAGGGGTATTTTATGGGACCCCTGAAGGAAGAACGGGTCGGGGATGTCTCCAATGTGCTCTTCACCAACGGTTGGATAGCAGATGACGATGGTACCGTTTTCATCTATTACGGCTCCTCCGATACCCGCATGCATGTAGCCACTTCCTCCATCGACCGGCTGGTGGACTACTGCCTGAACACTCCGGAGGACCGGCTGCGGTCAGCCGCTTCTGTGCAGACCGTTAACCGGCTGATAGATAAGAATAAGGAATATCTTGGCGGGTAGAAAAAAACATGCCTGTATCCGCTCATTATACTGCAGGCCGGAAAGGGGTTCGGTTGCCGATTTTTCAACCGATTGCACTTCGGCGGGGAAAGTGTAATTTTCAGACGCTGGAGAATCAGCCAGACAATGGGATGCTGGTATGCTGCATGCAGGTTTATCCTCGAAGAGCCCCTGGAGGTTCACGCGGCAAATAAAAAATTCAGACCGATGAAACAGAGATCCATACACCTGAAAACCGCCTTCCTGTCAGTTCTTTCCGCATTGATATTGCTTCCACCATCCTGCCATCGCGCACAGGCACAGGAATCGCTGCTGAAGGATGCGTATGGGGACCAGTTCTATATGGGAGCCGCATTGAACCGCTGGCAATTCTCGGGAAGGGACACCCTTTCTGCGGGCCTGGTGAAAAAGCATTTCAATTCCATCTCACCGGTTAACAGCATGAAATGGGAAAGGATCCATCCCGAGCCTGGAAAATATAATTTTGGTCCCGCGGACCGTTTTGTGGCATTCGGTGAGGAGAACGGGATGCACATAGTGGCGCATACCCTGGTCTGGCACAGCCAGGTGCCCGGCTGGGTGTTCCGCGACAGGGAAGGGAACCTGGTAAGCCGGGATACGCTGTTGCACCGCATGCGTGACCACATCCACACGGTGGTGGGCCGTTACAGGGGAAAGATCGACTGCTGGGATGTGGTCAATGAAGCGGTGGCAGACGACGGTGCCATGAGGAATTCACTGTGGTACCGGATCATCGGAGAGGATTTCGTGGAAAAAGCTTTCACCTATGCCCGCGAAGCCGATCCGGATGCCACCCTGATCTACAATGACCATTCACTGCCAAATCCGGACAAAAGGGACGGGGTGCTCCGTCTGGCAAGAAAGCTTCAGTCAGCAGGCATCCGGGTGGACGGTATCGGGTTGCAGGGTCATTACCACCTGGACGATCCGGATATCGGGGACCTGGAAGCCAGCATTGATTCATTTGCCAGCCTGGGAGTGAAAGTGATGATCACCGAGCTGGACGTCTCTGTATTACCCTGGCCCTCCATGCCCGCAGTAGGTGCGGATGTCAACCGGCGGTTTGAGGTCAGCGATGAGATGAACCCCTACCCCGGGGGCCTTCCCGATTCGGTCCAGTCAGCACTGGCTGACCGGTATGGAGCGCTTTTCAGCCTTTTTTCGGAACACGGCGGACAGATCGAGCGGGTTACATTCTGGGGGGTCCACGATGGTACATCCTGGAAGAATCACTGGCCGATCCCGGGGCGCACCGATTACCCCCTCCTGTTTGACAGGGAAGGGAATCCCAAACCGGCCTTTGATGCAGTGATCCGCTCAGCTTCAGAAAGCAACAGGATCAGGAACCCATCACCACTTTCACCTCCTGGGTACTCCCCTCCTCACACAGGGGAAGAACCGGACCGGACAGTTTCCTTCCGTTCATGGTGATTTCTTTGATCCCCCTGGATACATGGTCCGGATTGGAGACCTCGATCCGGTAGGTGGCCCCCCTGAATTTGCGCGCCACCCGGTAGCCTTCCCATGCCTTCGGGATGACCGGATCAATGAGCAGGCCGTCATAACCTGGCCTGATCCCCAGGATATACCGGGTGATGGCATAGTAATTCCAGGCAGCTGTGCCGGTAAGCCAGCTATTTTTAGCCTCCCCCGGGAGATGGGCATCTTTCCCGGCGATCATCTGCGCATATACATAGGGTTCTGTACGGTGAAGATCGCTGATCTCCTCCAGATAAGGCGGGCAGATTTTCCTGAAATACTCCCAGGCAGCATCCCCGTTACCCAGCATGGTCTCCGCGATCATGATCCATGGATTGTTATGGCAGAAGATCCCTGCATTCTCCTTATACCCTTCCGGATAGGAACTGATCTCCCCGTATTTCAGGATGTATGAAGTAAAGGCAGGATTGTTCAGGACGATCCCATAGGGACAATCCAGTTTCTCCTTTACCGAGTCCAGTGCCCTCCGGGCACGACCGTCCCCGATCCCCACACCCGCCATGATGCATATACCCTGGGGTTCTATGAAGATCTTCCCTTCCTCGCACTCCCTGCTGCCTACTTTTTCCCCGAAATGGTCATAGGCCCTGATAAACCAGTCACCGTCCCAGCCATGATCATCCAGGGCCCTGTTCATCTCTGCCAGGTGACCCGCAGCCCTGTCCGCTTCTTCCGTCCTGTCCAGCTTCCTGCACAACTCTTCGAAGACACCGCCGTACAATAAGAACAGCCCTGCGATAAAAACCGATTCAGCCACTCCCCCCTCCCTGTTCTCCGTGGTCTGGAAGGATTCACCGGGAGTATCCGAGAAACAGTTCAAATTCAGACAGTCGTTCCAGTCGGCCCGGCCGATGAGTGGAAGGCGGTGCGGACCCAGGTTATTGACCACGTGGTAGAAGGACCTTTTCAGGTGTTCGAACAGGGTGGCCCGGTTGGAGGGATCGTTGTCGAAGGGCACCATCTCATCCAGGACCTGCCAGTCGCCCGTCTCCCTGATGTATTCATCGGTGGCCAGGATCAGCCAGAGCGGATCATCATTGAAATTGCTGCCTACCGCATCATTTCCCTTCTTGGTCAGCGGCTGGTACTGGTGGTAAGCCCCACCATCCCCGAACTGGGTGGAGGCGATGTCGATGATCCGCTGCCTGGCACGTTCCGGGACCTGGTGTACAAACCCGATCAGATCCTGGTTGGAGTCCCTGAAACCCATTCCCCGCCCGATCCCCGATTCGAAAAAAGAGGCGCTGCGGCTGAAATTGAAAGTCACCATGCACTGGTACTGGTTCCAGATGTTCACCGAGCGGTTCAGTTTTTCGTCCGGATGCTCCAGCCGGTATACCGACAGCAACCGGTCCCAGAATTCTACCAGCTCTCCGAACGCCCGGTCCACCTGGTCAGGCGATTGGAACTTCTGGATCATCTTTTCAGCAGTTTTTTTATTGATGACCTGGTGGGCGACGAACTTTTCTTCCGGAGGCACCTCCACGTAACCCAGGATGAAGACCAGCTGCTTCTCTTCTCCCGGCTGGAGCACGATCTCCAGGTGGTGGGAGGCCACGGGCGACCAGCCATGGGCATGGGAATTGCGCGACCTGCATTCGGTCACCGCATCGGGGGCATCAAAACCGTTGTAGAGCCCCATGAAAGCTTCCCGGTCCGTATCAAAACCCGCTATGGCTTCATTGACCGTGTAGAAAGCATAGTGGTTCCTCCGTTCACGGAACTCTGTCTTGTGATAGAGGGTGGATCCGCTGATCTCCACCTCCCCGGTGGAGAAATTCCGCTGGAAATTGGAAGCATCGTCCAGGGCATCCCAGAGGCACCATTCCACAAATGAGAAAAGGGAAAAGGAGCGCTTCCGGTCGCTGCGGTTGGTGAGCCTCAGCCGCTGCACCTCCCCGTGATAGCCAGGAGGTACCATATAGAGCACCTCGGCTTCCAGCCTGTCCACCTCCCCGGTAAGTATGCTGTATCCCAGGCCATGTCTGCACTGGTACCGGTCAAGCCCGGTTTTCACCGGTTTCCAGCCGGGTGACCAGATTTTCCCGTTTTCATTGATATAAAAATATTTCCCCCCGTCGTCGACCGGCACGTTGTTGTACCTGTAGCGGGTGATGCGCCTCAAACGGGCATCCCTGTAAAAACTGTACCCCCCGGCAGTATGGGTGATAATGGAAAAGAAATCCTCGCAGCCCAGGTAGTTGATCCAGGGGTAAGGGGTGCGGGGATTGGTGATCACATATTCCCTGCGGTTGTCGTCAAATTTTCCGAATTTCATGAGTGTTTCAGGGTTTAATGGGTTTGTATTTGAATTTCAGCCGGAACCAGTCCTTCCGAATCAGCCTGCAACACCATCCTGCCAGGTTCATATCCGGATTTAATCACCACCAGGCACAGACCGTTAAAGGCGCTTCTCCGGGATGCCCTGAAAGGTTCCATGCTGGTCTGAAGTCCGTTATCAACCCCGGTGATCTCACCGGGACCGGTGAGATGGAACAAAACCAGGTTGTCCGCATCCGGTACCACCCTTCCCTGCTTATCCACGATCTCCACGGTCACAAAGGAAAGGTCCCTACCATCTGCACGGATCATTACGCGGTCGGCCTTCAGCCGAACCCCGGCAGGCGCACCGGTTGTTTCCACCACACCGGTAAGCTCCCTGCTTTTTGACATCCCCCTTGCCTCCAGTCTTCCGGGTTCATAAAGGACCCGCCACTGTATGTGCAGGGATCCACCCTCCTTCTCCCGGACCCCGAGCGATTCCCCGTTCAAAAAAAGCTCCACCCGGTCACAGCTGGTATAGGTCCAGACATCCACCGTATCCCCCTTACTCCAGTTCCAGTGGGGGAACAGGTGAAGCACAGGCTGTTCGGTCCACTGGCTCTGGTAAAGGTAATAGGCATCCTTGGGAAAACCGGCCAGGTCGAGGATCCCGAAATAACTGCTCCTGGAGGGCCACCCGTAGGGGGTGGGCTCCCCAAGGTAGTCAAAGCCGGTCCAGACAAACATCCCGGAAACATGGTCAAGGCCGTGCACGGCAATAAGGGATTCCTCGTGGGTGGAGCCCCAGGGGACATGGCAGTTGTCATAGGCTGAACAGGTATGATCTTCATTCATCCCGGGATAGGTGCTGTCATGCCTGACAGGCCAGATCCTGATCCCGTCGGAAGGCATGTCGTAAGAACCCCGGGTGGCCAGGGCCGAAGTTGTTTCGGAAGCGACGAAAGGCTGCCCGGGAAAATCTTCAGGTACTTCACCGTACCGGGAGAGGTGGTAATTAAAGCCGATCACATCGAGGGCCCCCGAACGGAGGATACTGTTCCCGGTTGAGGTATGGTTGCATCCGGAGGTGACCGGCCGGGTATCATCCAGTTCCCGGACAATGGCAGCCAGCTTTCTGGCTTTTTCCATACCGGATGAATCCCACTGCTCCGGGATCTCGTTGCCGATGCTCCAGAGGATCACGCTGGGGTGGTTCCTGTCCCTTTTAATGTGATCGGTCAGATCACGTTCATGCCACCGGTCCCAGTACAGATGGTAGTCATAAGGTGTTTTTCCCATTTCCCACATGTCGAATGTCTCGTCCATGACCAGGAATCCCATCCGGTCACAAAGATCCAGCAGGATCGGGGAAGGGGGATTATGGGCGGTACGCAGGGCATTGCAGCCCATCTCTTTCAGCAGTTCCAGCTGCCTTTCCATGGCCCTGGGATAGGCTGCCGCGCCCAGGCAACCAAGGTCGTGGTGGTTGCAGACACCCTTCAGCTTCAGCGGCGATCCGTTCAGGGAAAATCCGTTCTCAGGATCAAAACGGAAATGGCGGATCCCGAATGGAGTGATCATCCTGTCCAGCAGCTGCTCGTCGGAACGTATCTCTGTGACAAGATCATACAGGACCGGGGCATCTACCGACCACAGGGCCGGGTCCTCCACCTGCAACTGGTGTCCGGCAGTTAATACAGCATTCCCCTCCACTTCATGGTCCGTTGAGGTTTCGGCCAGACTTGATCCCGCATCATTGCGGATGATGGAGGTAACTGTTACGATGGCTGGTTCCGGAAAGTGGTTGCGGAGGGTGGTAGTTACCTTTACCGTGGCCTCTTCCTCAGATACGCGGGGAGTGCTGACAAAGACACCCCGGTGATTTACATGGACCTTTTCGGTCATAACCAGCCTCACATCGCGGTAGATTCCCGACCCCGAATACCAGCGGGAATTGGGCTGAAGGGAATTGTCCACTTTCACCGCAAGCACATTGGATCCCGGGGTTTCCTGCAGATAGGGAGTGAGCTCATAGCAGAAGGAGATATAACCGCAGGGCCGCTTCCCCAGGAAGTGACCGTTGATCCAGACCTCACTGTTCTGGTAGATCCCGTCAAATTCAATAGATACCAATTTTTCACCGTGCTCTTCGGGAATGGTAAAATGCTTCCTGTACCAGCCGATTCCTCCCGGAAGTGCACCACCTCCCGGGGTTGCAGGATGTTCAGGGCTGAATTCCCCCTCTATGCTCCAGTCATGGGGAAGATCAAGCCTGCGCCAGGTGGAATCATCAAACCCGGGGTCTGATGCACCGGGAGCATCGTTCAGGATAAACAACCAGTCCCGGTTAAAAGAACGGGTGATGCGGGGGGATGGACGTTCGGGCGCACATGCATCCAGTATCGTCAGCATGCAGATCCCTGCAAGGATCGTCATCGATGGGTATTTCATTGCGGCAGAGTAATTACAGGTTAATTATTGAATAAACAATTCATAAATATACGATAAATCGAACGTGTCCATTAACTTGCATGATGTTATTGAAACCATGCCAGACCACAAAAAATACCTGAGAATTGCCATCGAGGAAGCGTACACGGGGATGAGGGCTGACGAAGGGGGACCTTTCGGCGCGGTCATCGTCAGGGATGGGAAGATCATAGGAAAGGGACACAACAGCGTGTTGAAAACCCATGATCCAACCGCCCATGCTGAGATCAATGCCATCCGGAATGCCTGCAAGCTTGTGGGGAATCACCACCTGACCGGTGCGGTCATCTATACCAATTTTGAGCCCTGTCCCATGTGCCTGGCGGCCATTTACTGGGCCGATATCCGCAGGCTCTTCTGCTGTGCAGACCGGCTGGAAGCTGAAAAGATCGGTTTTATGGATAACCGCCTCTACGGGGAGATCGCATTGCCCCCGGAGAAGCGGGAACTGAAACTCACCCGGGTAAGTGTGCCGGAAATGATCCAGCTTATGGATGAATGGAAAAGGAAAGAAGGGAAGATCTTCTACTAGGGGAAGGAGGTTGGATGGATAAGTTTTAAGGAGATTTGTGCAAAATATTGAGATCATCTGTTATTTTTATGCTGACTTCTTTCCGCACAACCTTAAACACATACTGATGGACAGACGAGATTTTATGGTAAAATCAGCGCTCGGAGCAGGCGCGATAACGATCATTCCCAGGCATGTCATGGGCGGCCCGGGCTACCTGGCGCCCAGCGACAGGATCATGCTGGGCTATATGGGGGTCGGAAAACAGAGCCTGGGACTGCTGAAAAGAATCAACGAATGCCCGGAAACCCTGGTGCTGGCCGCATGCGATGTGGACCAGAAAAAACTGGCCCGTTTCAGGGAAGAGGCAGCACGTGCCAATACCGAAAAGCTGGAGGGCGGAACCCAGCCCGTGGAAGGTTACGAAAATTTCAGGGAGTTGCTGGAAAGAAAAGACATTGATGCAGTGGTCATTGTATCCCCAGATCACTGGCACGCCATGATGGCGGTGGATGCCGCCAAAGCAGGGAAGGACATCTACTGCGAAAAACCCATGGCCCTCACCGTGGCCGAAGGCCGGTCC
>Ga0180431_10008436_pt1 | contig 11813 bp, 18 predicted proteins | sample SS_ome_11_FD_132459 | JGI IMG/M metagenome (GOLD analysis project Ga0180431, IMG submission 132459) | Hypersaline lake sediment archaeal communities from the Salton Sea, California, USA - SS_1_MS_1 metaG | ecosystem: Environmental > Aquatic > Non-marine Saline and Alkaline > Hypersaline >...
CGGTTTCTTACATATATGTCTTGCTTTCCAAGAATCCTTTCGGATAAACGAGTATCCTTTTCTTCTTGCATTATTGCAGAATATTCCTCCCGGTGTACTCTTCTCTGACCAGCCTATCTCATTGTAAGCCTCTCTACTCATTACGAGTGCCTGTCCTGACGCTCGTGACCATAGTTCATACTCATCAAGCATACCTCGGAAGTACTTCCTGTGCTTCATCGGACTGCTCTTTCTCGGTGTAGATATTAGTTTTTTATCAAAATACTTCTCCAGTACCTCCACGCACTCATTCAACCAATTCGGAAAATAGATTATGTCATTATCTACAAATGCGATATAATCCGTCTCTACAAGTTCCGCTCCTTTATTCCTCGATGCTCCCACTCCCATATTAACATCCGGTTTGTAATATACATCTATATTCTGCATCCGTAGAAAGTCAGTCTGCTTCTCAAGGCCGTTATCTATTACGACGAGTAAATGTGGTCTCTTCGTATTCTCTTTTAACGACTTGAAGCTTGCCTTCATTTTTCTAAGCCTGTAGTCGTTATCACACCATGTTATCATCACTATAGATGTGTTAACATTGTTCATTTCTTGCCTCCGAATCCCATGTTGCATATTCCATGCCTGTGCTTTCTCGGTTTTGCTAATTTCCATACTTTCTTACATCCCGCCTTCTTCATAAGTTCTGTAATATAATTAGGCGTAAACACAGATTTATGCAAATCTATGAGTTTACTATATTCGTCATCACGAGCACAGTTAAACAGCCTCCAGTTAGCCCAGAGGTATGGATTATACCTATCATATTTAACAGGTACTTTCTCACCTGAGTTTGTAATAACTCCTTTCTCAGCTTTCAGTATCATTTCGCATATTTGTAAACCGTCTGGAACCCAGACTTCGAGTTGTCCACTCGGACTTGTTATCCTCACCCACTCTTTCAGTGTGCTTAGTGACTTCTCCCATGATATGTGTTCGAGCACATGACTTGCATATACTACGTGGAATGTGTCGTCGTCAAACGGAAGCGGTTCGGACGCATCGTATAGATAGTCTACGTTAACGGACGTATCTATTCCAAGGCGCTCAAATCCTCTTATACCGCCTTTTGCCGGTCCTATTTCAAGTCTTCGCTTCATTTTCACTTTCAATATCGAATGTCATGTCCCAGGGATCGTATTCAACAAAGCATCCCTTATATGGATCAGGCCTCATACAGCGTCTAGGGTTGCCTATCATACTTGCCGAAAGGCTGAATGTACTGTTTGATGCCAGTATATAGTCGCATCTTGTCAATGTGTAAAAATCCCAGAACGGGTTTGCTTTCTTACTACTCCATGAGAAGTACTTGTAGTCTGAAAAATTCGGCAGTACCGATTTATGGCTATCCGTAGATATGAATAAAGAGTATCTTTTAAGTCCGAGACTGTCAATTGCATCGTGATACCATGTGTATGGTGCGATGAAGAATTTATTACCTCTCTTTCTCAGTCGCAGGAAATCCCCAAGACGTACATGGATACACACTAACGGCCTGCCTTCACGCCTGTGCTCAATATTTCTTAGTATGTTTTTACTATATTCTGGTGCTGGCGTAAATATATCCTGTATGAACTCCTTATCAGGTGCATACCATGATGTTTCATAGAAGAAGTTCCCCTTTACATCTACGTTCTTACGTCCTATGACTTTAGAGTCCGAACTTCGATATACATTCTTCTCTACTATGCGCTTCAAATGTCTTAATTTATTACAATCGTTTAGATTATATATGTAAGTCCCTCTCCATACGGGAGTTACTACTTGTAAATTATTCCTCTTTCCGTATACACGCAGAAACATATACTGAAAGATTTGGTTTCCCCAGCGACCGACATCGCCAAGTCTTTTCATTTGTATAACGCCGTCATACATCCGTACCTCTTCTGCGATGGGTTCTTATTATGTCACCGAAGTTATCGAATACCCAGTTCGGACGATATTTAGTAACTAAATCTCTTACCTGCTGCATCGACGGATAGTTGTCGTAGAGTTCACCGAATTCATCAAAATATCGTACATCATCTATTAGTATAACATCCATTTCGTCATGCTGTAGAGCACACTCAAGTTCTGCTAATATAGGTGTATTTATCAGCCCACGCTCACGGGCTATCTGTTTCCCTGAGTGGTGCGCATCCAGCCAGAACAGTATAGGAGACTTTATCCCAGGCACTATGTATGGGAGGATGTCAGCACTGTCTCCGTTCCAACAGTGGATGTAGTCGAAGTTTCTATACCTATGGCTTGCCGCGTCAGCCCTGTCTTTATACACTTCGATAGTATGGATTTCTGAGAATAGCTTACTTCTTGCCATAGCTTTTACAGTGTCACCTTTATACGTACCTGTTTCGACAAATACACTGAGATTAAACTCTTCTGCATACTCGATAAGTATCCTTCGTTTATTAGACTCTTCTTTTGTCATAGTTAAATCCTTACATCTCCATTTCGAGACCATAGCCAATCATAGATATAATAGAGAATTAGTTTCGACTGTATATAAACGCCGGTCACAAGTGTCATGTGATATGGATTTCTTGTCACAGCATAGGTTATCAGTCCGAGGATTATATTGCCTAATACTATCTCATATGTAATGGCTTTCACGGCGTACTTTAATTTTGGCCTCATCTTTGATTCAGCCCATGCTCGCTCATGGAGATAGAATACTACAAGGAACGTAGCATGATGGATAAACGTAATAGCCGATACCTGAATCCAGCTTCTTGTAAATATCCACGTTATAGACGCAAGCCATATTACGCCTATAATCCTCCAGACAATGCTTTTACACATTGATTTCTTATGACTATCTTTCATTTATTTCCTTCTTAATATCTGTAGATGAATGCTGTGGAAAGTAGGGAATACGTATTATTCGCCCTCCCAAATCCTTCATTGTTTTAATCACATCGGGTTCCGCCGTGTGACTTGTGCTTTCCATAAGCACATCTGGTTTAATAAATTGTATATTAGACAGAGGAGAATACGTATCCTGTGCTACTACTAAATCTACATATTTGATACTCCTTGCAAGTTCTACACGTTCTTCAAACGACATAATCGGCTTTGGCTTCTTCTCCATTGTAGCTTCGTCTGTCAAAATACCTACGATAAGCCGTCCATCATCACCAGCAATAGCTTTTGCATTTCGGAGCATCTCAAGATGTCCTTTATGCACAATGTCAAGTACATAATATGAGTATACAATCATCTTTATATCCTGTACAGTTTACCGTGTTTGCATCTCGGATTAGGTGTCTTCCATATGTCACCTTTATAGTGATCTCGCAGGAACATCTCCCATTTCTCAGGTATTAGGAATTTAGTGCCGAGAAAGTCTATTTCTTCAAATCCTGTAAAGTAGTCGTGGGGTTCGACGAACCTGCTCCACCTCCACATGTCGTGTCCTCGTCTTGTATACGGTTCGTATGAAGCTAAATCAATCTCGGTATCCTCTCGCAGGAATTGAACCGTATTTCCTACAGGGTCTGTTCTTAGTACGTTAAATCCATTATCTATAAGTTCGAGAATAGCAGGCCATCTCTTCTCTGCGTCCGATTCAAATGATCCTAAATCTATATCTCTATCCCATTCGATAAAGTCACCGTCTCTTATAGCACGGAGTAGTGTGCCGTACATAAGCCAGAATTTTGCTTTGTGCTTGTCCATTATTTCTTTGAATAAGAGAAGACTCTCTCTGGCTCTCTTAATGTTAAGTCTTTGATGAGGAATCTTGCCGTGAGTTATGCAATCCTTCTCTCCATTAGTAAGTCTATGTGCTATAAAAGGTTCCACTTTACCTCCATTAGGTGTTTATTTTATTACGTTTGGTATTTGCTCTTATTGCCTGACATTCCGCCAATGCAGCAGTTGCTGCTAATTTATTATATCCTCTCTTCTCCCATCGCTTCCACAGGCTGCTGTCTCTCAGCATATGGTTGTAGTATGTACCAGCGACTACTATCGCTTTGCATCCGGATACAAGTTGTCTCAAGGCTAATATCCAGCACTCGATTCCAGGCTCCTCAGGATAGCATCCTGCAAGAAGCCAGCTTCTCTTTGTGAACAGACACTGTCCTGATGCGCCGAAGTTAGACATGCCTTTTCCGTTTTTCTTTATGAATGTATCAAAGTCGCATATGCCGTTTTTGTGCATATTGTAATGTGTCTTATTTCTCATACGACCTTTGCCGAAGTAGTGAATCTCTCCCGGTGCTGCTATATCCGCATTGTGCTCAATCATAGAGGCATGCAGAGTTGTTATCAGACCATCGGGTATGTAGTTATCGGCATCAAGGATGAATATAAGATCGGCAGAGGCTTTTTTTATTCCTTCGTTACGCGCTTTACCCGGTCCATAGTTTTTGTCAAGTTCTATTAGAGTAATTGTTCCTTCTTCGGCAAGTCTATGTAGAAGGGTAGATGTTCCATCGGTAGACCCGTCATTAATACATATAATCTCTGCTTCTTTATTGTTAACAGAGTTTATAGCCCTCTCGACTGTGCTTGAACAGTTGTAGCAGGCTATTATAACTGAATATTTAACACTCTGCTTTTCAGTCATCACCATTCACCACGAGATACTTGAAAGAGCCTGTCCATGAGAAGTTTCGGTTGAGTTCAGTTCCTACATCTCTACGTGGAACGCCGTATGACGGATGTCTCTTGCGGATGAATACAAGTCTTCCGTGGTCTTCCGTCATAAACCATCGGTGGTCTGCCCTTCCGAATAACATACAAGACCACATTGGAGGATAAGAGATTAGTCCCGCCTTGCCTACGCGTATAATCTCGGAACATGCCTTATCAGGGTCTATACAATGCTCAAGACTGTGATGACACCTCACATGGTCGAACATCTTATCACTAAAACATGATAAATCTTCAAGCGGTGCAACATGATAGTTTTCAGGTACTATATCACCTGGCTTTGGAACTATCACATCACAGTATGCACTGAAACCTTTTGCCGGTCGCCTGGGACCAATGCCAGAACCTGCATCGAGGCAGAGGCCAAGTTTAGGATGTCTCTTTAATTCTACTAATTTCTGATTCATAATTTGCTCTCCTGATTATCCTATTCGTCATCTTCCCACTCATACCAGTACTCACCCGGTATGAAAAATCCCACTACTGTAGATGGTGAGACATTATTATCCGAATGTACTAGGTCACTGTTGCATATCTCTGTAAAAGTGTAGCCGTTTCCACCTTTAATCTTGTCACATCTCATAAACTCTATGACATCTTTTATGGTTATTTCTTTGTTCATTTTTTGCTCTCCAATTTAAGTTTATGCTGAATCACTAAATCGTGCGTCACTCCACGTCTTCAATTCATCTCTCCCTATATGCTCGGCTTCCTGTCTATCCATTGCTCTGACTCTTGATATAACTCCTCTTCTTCCATATCTTCTGCTTCCGTATAACTCAGCGTCTATATCCGATTTAATTGCAAGTCCTTCTTTACCCGCACCTGATAACGGCAGAACAAGTTTCGCCGCAAGCTGGAGCACAAGAGCTTCAATAAACAGAGCATCCCAATTCGCCGGACTCTCTACCCACTTTATGTATTTCAAGTATACACTGGATTCGTCTATAAGCAGCCTGCTTCCTTCTAATTCATATGATACGTATGTCCTTCCTTCAGGTAAGTCACTTCCATCATATACTAATATATGTCGGAGAAAGTCAGACGGAAGATGGTACGCATAAGTCCACTGAAAGTCAGGATCGTCAGTATCTTGACTAAGCTGAACTCTTTCTCTTGCAAATCTCCACAGATGACTTCTCATCAATGCTTTCGCCGTCTGCTCATAGAATAGTCTACAGTATATCGCACCTTTATTAGTATCGCTCGAATCAGTGTAGTCGTTGATTCTTTGAGCACCTATTCGTGCAAGACTCATATTACATATACTTGTAGATGATTCAGCCATTTTCAATCTCAACTTTAATTATGGGAGGCCAGCATTAACCGACCTCCCCTTGGTTAACAATACACGATTTACGTATCGAGTGTCAGGTCGATCAACGCAGCACCATCAATGGCTCCCGTCATAACAACGAAACCCCACTGAACATCTGTTGCAGCGACAACGCCACATGCGCCTTCATCCCCTACGGTAGCAGGATGACCAACAGCATCACCCATAACTACAGTCTCGCCGTCATCGACGATACACGGAGCATATCCACCACGCTGTGCCCAGAAGTAATATCCGGACGTAACGTCTATAAGCGGAATACCCGTTGCAGTTCCTACAGGTGTCGTCGGGAAAGGCTCGACGTCCTTGTAAGCATTCTTCATCATGTAGATGACAGAATTCTCATCCCATGCTACACGAATAGGAGTTTCAAGCTGGACAGTCATCAACGTGTCGGTACTGGTAATCTTATTGGCAACAACTTTGTAGATATCGCCAATACATGTTGCAGTACCGCTTGTGTTAACAATCCATCCGCCTGCGTAATCATTCTCCGTCCATGTTCCGCCTGTAGTAACGTCGATAGTAATCTCAACATCTCCTACTTCAACGGAAGTTCCAGACGTAGACTGAGTCTCCGCATCGCAGTAAGCATAGTTCTCTGCGGCTGAAGTCATTAAGGCTTTACTCAGAGCTTCGCCAGCTTCAGCATAGCGAAAAACACGCCCATCGGGATATACTAATTTAGTCCCAAGTTTGTATTTCTGAGTAGAACTTTCCTCGTAAATCGACTGAATAGGTTCACCGTCGCCCGCGAAGATTATATCATCGGCGAAGACAGGCGGTGTTAACGTTAATACGCCTTCTCTACTTGTACCCATAATTCATCTCCTAAGACTAAGCTACCTTATTCAAGCACTCGTGCACCTTGTCACCATCCATACGTACTGCGCCGCCGTTCATACGACTATACACCTGAGTGATGTAAGATTTATCTGCTCTTTCATCAATCTTGGATTCGACGCCATATGAGCTTCCCCATATGATGCCGTCCTGTGCCCAGGCAATACTGCGGTATGCAGTCTCAGTAGCAGAGTCCTTGGTGATTCTTGTAGACCAGAAGAACTGGAATCCACTGAACCGCTCAATTTTACCCTCTGCAAGAGCTTTGACAGTATTATAGTCTGCCGAACCAATCTCTGTGACATTGAGAATATCCTCGACATCCTTAGGCGTAATCGCCCAGTAGAGAGGAATTTCCTCATCGACATCGGCATCATGAAAAAGCCTCAACATTACGAGGATTTTATCAAGTCCGAAGTCGGCTACACTGCCACCACCGGCAGCAGTAGCAAGCGTACCAAGGCTGGTCACAGTTCCGTCTCCATTGATAGATACTGACTCGTCTTTGAAAGCTACAGTACTTGTAGTCGGAGTATTTCCGGTAGCGGCGGTCCCAACAGCGGCGGCGATAATCAAATCGTCGGTTTTCCGTCCGAGAGCGCGTGCCTGGTTCTGGGCATACTGATTCTGAGGATTAATCAGCATTTTGACTTCATCCTGTTTATCAATATAGGAATTGGTGTGGAAATCTGACGGTGTAACCCATCTACGCGAATGCGGCTGCTCGTTGTTCGGAGTGTCGGGATGTCGCGTGGTGATCTCTTCTACTTCTGCCTCGCCCAGACGGTCGAAAGCCTTCGACTCACCGGCTACCTGCTCGTTTCTCACGCGTGAAGAGAATTTACTCTTCTGCTGCTGAGAAAGCGAGTAGATCATGGCTTGGTACTGATTGACAAATGCAACATCAATTGTACTTGGTAAAGACATTTTGCACCTTTGACTTTGGTGTTAGTATTTAATCGGCATAGATAGTCTTGAACACCAAGGTCTGATGCCTTCGCTTTACACCCGATTGGTGGCGGGTTACGTCAGTCCGTCGAACTCTGACAGCATTTTCAGGATTGACGTAATAGTCCGCATTTATTTTTCGTTAGTAACTTCGTATAGTTGTTTGTTTAAGTCTCTTAATTCTTCTGTAATCTGTGCTCGCTGTTCTTTTGTCATATCGCTGTTAATCTGTAGATATCCAGGTGTTGCTTTCAATTCTGTTATGCGTTTCTGAACTTCGTTAGGTGTTCTCTGGGTTAGTTTTCCGATTAGAGTAGTGTGTTCAGCCATTCGAGAACCGACGAGGGATGCAAATCTGATAAAGTCTACGTCATTGCCGAACTTTTCAAGAAACTGCATTTTCTGTTCTTCGACCGGAAAGGCTTCAGCTATCAGACGGTTTGCAACGTGCATTCTCTCATCATATGCAGCACCGAGTTCTGCTCGTAAACTCTTTTCGGCGTCAGCTCTTGCTTTCTGCTCCATAGAGATTTGTGATTGAATCAGATTCTGCGTCTGTTCTACTTCATCTTTCAGGTATTCGTCAAACTGTTTTTGAGTAGCTCCTATTCTGAATGCAATTTCTTTCGCCCTGCTGAGTTTGTCATCTGTGAATATCTCAGACAGGTCTTCCGGAATCTCAGGTATAGTATAGTCCTCTTTAGTGCTTGGTCTGCCTATTCTACTGTAGAATTCATTCCACTCGGCCTCATCACTCTTATCACTCGGTATGGCAACCTTGTCTTTGCCTACCATCTTCTTGTGATTCACCAACTGCTTCATAGCATTATTGAAGTCGGTTACAGTATCGAGTGACTTTTCATTCTTGATTTCGTCCGGAAGCATATCCCTCCAGTTTTCGACGAATGTGCCGTCCGGTTTGACAGGACTGACAGGGCTGGTCAGAAGTGTATCCTTGTCAGCCTGCTGAGTCTGAGTCTGCTTACTGTCGGAATTTGACAGTATTGTGTCAGTTTGTGCAGAGTCCGTATTCTGTGCGGAGTCTTGTGTGGTGTCTGTCTGCATAGTCTGGTCTGCCGTGTCTGTACTTACATCTGTACTTGTATCTGTTTCCATGTCTGTACTCTCCTAATTAAATGATTTCATTCTTCATTCGGTTAACTGCTTTTGACGGCTGTTCTTCATTCGGGTTTCTGCCTATCATCTCATATATATACTTCACTACATTACTCTGACCTTCGAGGACAAGTAACATATTTACATCTACAGTAGCCCCGTTGAGGCCTTTCCTTATTAATGGTGCTCTCTTACATAAGTCTTCAAGTACGAGTTTTCCTTCCGGCGACTCGAATGTGTTCTTATACGCTAATACTAAGTTTCTATTCCATCTTAGGGCCATATTTACTTCCTCTTCTTTCCCTTACCTTTAGGCTTCCAACCACTCTTAATCGCGTGCACTTAACGCTCGAAGTTCGCCCTTGCCAGAGCCGTCACTCATCTTTATTCTATTACCGCTGAGTTTCATTTCTCTCTGTATCCTCTCTTTGCTTTGTCTTTACTCATAGGCGCTCTTGGATTCTGAGGTATCTTCGCTTTAGTTTCCCATCCATCTTCTAAAAATGGCAACTCATTCTCAGTACAGAAGGCCGATAATGCCATATGGACATCACCACCGTGATAGCCTCCGCCAATCATATATGTACGGGGTTGATCGGCAAGCCATTTGAAGAAACAATATAGTGCCTCTGTATTATTCATACTACTCTTCACCCTCTGAAAGAGGACTTCCAGGTTCGGGAGCTTTCGTCACCTTGCCGTAACTCTCCGCAGCTTGAGCGGCTAACTGTGCCTGCTCCATCTCCTGTTGTTTCTGCTGTCTCATCTCTCTAATCTCTTGTACATCACTCATCGGCCTTATATGATCCGCTTTAACGCCAAACGACTTACCCAAATCCCTGCTCCACTTGTCACTATCGACGTTATCCGTAACATTAGGAAATATCTGCCTTGCCTCACCAAGTGCCGCAACCCAGTACTGACCTCCTTTAGCCTGCTGGTCTCTCAATGCAAGTGCGAGAGGATTTACAAACTCAATCTTCATCGGCACGCCGCGTAGAGATTGTGGAGGCTGCTGAACTCTGCCATTCCTCACAAGAAGTCTTATAGTTCTGATTACTATCGGTGCGAGTAACTCACTGAAGAGTCTTCCAAATGGTCGTGACTGTTTTTTAAGTCCTTCACTCAGCCTCTCAACAATCTCCATCTGATTACGTCTATCACCTTTTAGCGGTGTAATCGGCTCGAAAGCACTTCGCAGAAATCCTTCTCTCACACCCTCTCTATAATATTCGAGTATATCCTTTGTAACTGGATATGCTCCGGAAGCACCCATATCTATAGGCTTGATAGAGTCAACTTGAGATACATAGTTAAGTGCTCCTGGCGTCACATCTACCGTACCGTCAAAAGACTCTAAAACTTCCTTAGGCGGATTGACCCATTTATTAGACATCTCATCGTAGTCTTTGGCTCTCCTGTTAAGCTGTCTAACTTTGGGAAGCATCATAGTGCCTCTTCCCCTGCCATATGTCTCCCCGTATATAACCTGATACCTCGGTACTGCAAAGGAGAACTCATCGAATCCACCCTCTTCGACTAACTTCTCATCCTTCTCCTGTATGAATATTGACTGGAATGGCGCGGCTATACTGCTTCTCAGATTCGGATTCGGATCATATTCTTTCCTCGGTGCTATATAATGAATGATATTAAATACATTATGCCTTGATTCGGGTTTTCCATATGCTTCTATTACAGACTTTCCTACTATCTCTTCTTTGAATCCAAACTTTTCTATAATCTGTGCGGCAGTCATGGGACATGTGATAATTATCGTATCTATATTCCCCGCTTCGTTTTCTATACATTGATAACTGCCTATTGCATAGTCTCTGTAGTTCAATCCGAGTTTGGTAGTCCAGTCACTGTATATCGCACCTGTACCGAAGACAAACCAGTAATGTACTGTGTTTGATATCTGTGCGATGAAATTCGAGTTGAATATATTCTCATGTACCTGTTCTACCAGATAGGGAAGGTATTCACTTACCTCCTCATCATCATCCAGGTAATGAGGTGTTGATACATTCCAGAATCTTTGACCTGGCGGAAACAACGACGAGACTATATTGGAAGATGTATTCTCCGCTTCTTCCAGTCCTGTCGTGTCGAATAGATGTGTCATTAAATCAGTCCCAGCAAATACAGTGCTTGTAATTCCGTGTGTCTGCGGAAATATTAAATCTGCCGTACTCTGCCATAGACTGCGGAAATTATTCTGCCTCGCCTTTTCTCTATCACGCAGAGCTATTAGTTCTTTAGCTTTATTCGTATATGGCTGTGTAATATCTTTAGCTTCTTCCGCCATTTCTATTTATCCCAGCAAAGTTCTTTTCCCTGTGTCCATCGGTTCCAAGGCACCTGTAAGAATTGTTCCGGCCCTTCCACGCCTTTTCCTCATAAACCTTACTATATCATCTGGTTCTTCCACTTCTGGTATAGGCTGTGCTTCCGGCACAGGCAACGCTGTCTTGGGCATTTTCGGCGTTTTGAATAATGAACTCATGTTAAGTCCTCATACTAATACAGTTAAGACTGCTGAATCTTTTTTCTGCGTTTGCTTTTCGGTCTGTTTGCTTCATCCTCAACAATTTTGGTCACGTATGAACCTCCAATTCTACTTGAGCCTGCGCCTTCTGTACCGCCTGCTGGCGGACCTGGAGGAGTGAACGAGCTTCGATTTTCTCTCCACGACCTGTTAGCCAACCTAATTCCATAAACGGGTTTTCCGTTTCTTTCTCCTAAATACCTACCAGGCATAAATGTAGAACTCATAACTCTTCATCCTGTCTAATTTCATATACATAACTTGTTTCAAAGTGTTTTGCTCCCGTCTTCTCCAAAAACCTGCATATCGAGTCGTGTC
>Ga0180431_10008438_pt1 | contig 11809 bp, 6 predicted proteins | sample SS_ome_11_FD_132459 | JGI IMG/M metagenome (GOLD analysis project Ga0180431, IMG submission 132459) | Hypersaline lake sediment archaeal communities from the Salton Sea, California, USA - SS_1_MS_1 metaG | ecosystem: Environmental > Aquatic > Non-marine Saline and Alkaline > Hypersaline >...
GGCTACACCGAACTCAGCGTCGGGTTCGCCGAGGACAACGACATCGCAACCGGCTACTTCGGCAGCAGCGTGAACGGATACGGCCACCTCAGCTTCGAATACTGGGACACCGCAGACCCCGGCACTTCCGCCATCACCATCCCGGGCGTGCAGGACAACGGCTACGAATACGATTCCGCCTGGTACAACCCCGACCAGGCCTACGCTGTGAAGATCGTCCTCACCACCACCGCCCCCAGCTCCGCCGACTGGACGATGGAGTTCTTCGTCGACGGCACTTCGATCCGCGGGCCGGTCAAGGCCGCCAGCGGCAGCTACGCCGACATCAGATACGTCGGCATCACCTCCTCGCTGGTGGGAACCCGGGGCCGGATCGACAACTTCACCCTCAGCGACACCCTCGGCGACGACTCCACCCCTCCCACCGTCACTGACCTGAGCCCCGCCGACGATGCCTCGAACGCCCCGACCTTCGCCAACCTTGAGATGACCTTCTACGAGGCGGTCAAGAAGGGAACCGGCGCCATTGAGATCCGCCGCAGCAGCGACGACTCGCTCTTCGAGTCCATTGATGTGGGTTCCGCCAAGGTCACCGTCGCGAACGACCTCGTCACCATCGACCCCTCCAGCTACCTCGCCCCCAGCACGGACTACTACGTCCGGGTGGGCCCGACCGCCATCAAGGACCTCGCCGGCAATCCCTACGAAGGGATCGTGTCCCCCGACAAGACCACATGGAACTTCAACACCCAGCCGCCGGGGCCATCGATCGTGCCCCCCACCAACCCCGCGGACGGCGCCACCAACGTCGCTTCGAATACCGATTTGGAGCTCACCTTCGACACCAACATCCAGAAGGGCGCCGGCAGCATCACCATCAGGGAGGCCGCCACGGGAGCCCTCTACGAAATCATCGACGTGAACTCGGCCCGCGTTGTGGCCGCCGGCGCCGTCGCCACCATCGACCCCGTCCGCGATTTCCTCTACAACGCGGAATACACGGTCGATATCGACGGCGGCGCTTTCGAGAATATTTCCGGAAACCCCCATAACGGCCTCGCCGGGTGGGAATTCACCATTACGGGCCCCTCTCCTGATGTCATTTTTGTCGACGATTTCAGCGGCGGGGCCGGCACCCTCCTCGACGGCCAGGCCCCGGACGTGCGCCCGAACGCCGAGACATGGACGGCACAGACCTACCAAAACGCCATCACGGCCGACGGATCCATCGGACCCGCCGACGGTTTCGCAGGGGCATGGCTCCCCTTCACGATCGAGTCCGGCAACCTCTACGTCCTGAGCGCCGACGTCAAGAAGCTGAACAGCACCGGGGGCATCTCTCTCGGCTTTTCGGCATCCCCCAGCCTCGCGCTGGGATACGGAACCTTCCCCCCCCCTCCCTACTTCGGCCACGTCACGCTCGATGGCGCCGGAAACTTCGTCACCGCCCCGGGCCAGGACGACGCCGGGGAGTCAAGCCCCGCCGCAGCCAACCCCGCCGGGTCGTTCAACCACCTCGAGGTCGTCCTCGAAGCCAAGGACCCCGACCCCGCCAACTGGACCATGAGATGGTCCGTCAACGGCGCCCAAGTCCGGGCCTCCACCCCGGTCGCCACCGCCACCAGTTTCGGCAGCATCTCCTACGTGGGGTTCACCGAAGCATGGGATAGCGACGCCACCGGCGCCATTGACAACTTCAAGCTGCGCGTCCTCCCGGCCTACGCATGGCAGGGCGGACCCGGCAACTGGACCGACGCCAATTGGACCGACAGCGTCGACAACAACCTGACCCCCCCGCTGAACCAGGGAATGCGCATCGACGCCTCCTCCGATGACAGCGACGTCACGGTGACCTCCGACTTCCTCTCCGCCGCCAAATTGCAGGTCGGCGTCACCAGCACCGCCACCCTCAGCGTCGCGGCGGGTCGCACCCTCGGAGTGACGGACCGCCTCGACGTCGGCGCCTTCGGAACCCTCGACGTGACCGGATCCCTCGAGACCGCCACCCTGAACTCGAGCGGCTCGACAACCTTCCACCCCGGCGCCGGGGGCCCCGTCGACAACCTCTACGTCGCCGCCGGCAACACCACCCTGAACGGCCTCACGATCACCGGGGAAGTGGAAATCAGCGGCGGGATCCTCAACCTCAACGGCCAGCTGGATTTCGCCACGCTCGAAGCCACCGGCGGAACCGTCAACGTGAACGCCGACGAGGCGAGCGTCGACACCCTGACCGTTGAGGGCGCCACCCTGAATGCCTCCCAACACCCCATCGCCGTCAACCCCTCCGGAATCGCCACCTTCGACGACCTCACCTTCGAGGCCGGCCCGGGGACCGGCTTCCTGCTGAGCGGCGCCGACGTCGGAAACAACTCCGCCACCCGCACCCTCGGGCTCATCGGCGGAACGACCACCGTCAATATCGAAGCCTACGTCTTCAATCAGCTCAACTACGCCTACTACGGCGGCGCGAGCGCGAACAACCTCCAGAATATCGACGACGGAGTGGTCAACGGCGACAATGACGGCCTCTTCGACCTCACCCCCACCCCCGAGGGAAGCTGGCCAAGCTTGGTGCGGGGCAAGTCGATCTGGACCGGGCAAGTCTGGCAGAGCGGCAACATGTCGGACAATTACTGCCAGATGTGGTGGGGCCACTTCCACCCGCCGGTCAGCGGCACCTACCAGTTCTACGTCCACGGCGACGATTACGAGATCCTCTGGATCGACACCAACCGCAACGGGGATTACGAAACCGGTTCCGACGACATCTCGCGAAACGCCAGCGGTGAAGAAGGTTGGAACACCCCGCACACCGAGACGGTCAGCCTCACCGCGGGAGAGGTCTACCCGTTCGCCCTCACCCATAACGAAGGCGGCGGCGGCGACTTCCTCAATGTCACCATCAGGAAGCCCGGGGGCAGCGCGGTCCGAATCGAGCCCGGCAACTCGAGCCAGAACGAGTGGTGGTCGTCCGGAATGGTGCCGGGTGGCGCCGCCATCAACCTGCCGGCCACCAACGTCTCGGTGGAGGCCGATTCCACCCTCGACCTCGGCGGCGCCCCGTCCGCCGGCCTCGGCGCCCTCACCATCGTCCCGCGGGTCGAACTGACCGTCACCGCCGACAGTTGGGACCCCGTCGCCGACCTCGTCAGCCAGTGGGACAATGGGGAACTCACCATCACCACCGACCAACCGAACAACACCGCCACCTTCAGCCTGAACCTCACCCCCTACGAAGAATGGGCCATCGCCGACCACGGACTGGCCCCCGAAGAGGAACACCCGGATGCCAATCCGGACCACAGCAGACTGAACAACCGCGGTGAATTCGCCTTCAACGGGGACCCGGCCGACGGATCCGATGACGGTTATCTCACCGGCGTGACACAAGACGTCCCGGGCGACGGCACCGAAGAAAAGGCCCTCACCATCACCTTTGCCGCTCGCGCCGGCGCCGTCTTCAGGGGCCGGACCATCGGCATCGACCCCGGCCCGACCGCTCCGGCCAACAATTTCAACGACGCCCCCCCCAACCCGGGCAACGGAACGCTCGCGGCGGGTTCCGTCAAGGACTTGGACGGCGCCGTCGTCGAGGGCGTCAGCGTCACGTTCTCCGGCTTCAGCTTCAGCGCCGGCGGATCCACCGCGAATGGCGGAGAGCCCGAGGTCTTCGACCCCGCCACGAACCTCATCGACTTCGCCGGCACCGAATTCGCCGACCCGATCCCGGCCGTCACCTTCTCCGGCCTCAATGACGCCAACACCTACAACCTCCTCGTCGCAGCCGGATACAGCCCCCAGAACTTCAACGTCACATTCACGGCCGACGGCCGAACCTCCGACGTCATCGACACCACCGCCGGCAACCCCACCGCCGCCCTCAACGGACTCTCCACCGACGGCAGCGGCAACCTCGTCATAGAATTCCCCGGAGCGGCCGCGAACTACGTGACCTTCTTCAACGCCCTCGCACTGGAAGAAGTCGGCGGCAGCCTCAGCGGCGCCAGCGACGAGGTGAGCTACACCGTGCACGGCTCCCACGACATGGAAAGCGCCGCCGGAGTGACCGAAGTGACCCCCGCCATCGTCCCGGCCGGCTGGCCGCCCGCCGGCGGCCCCGGCGCCGCGAACTACGAATACCACACCTTCAAACTCATCGGCTCCGAAGGCCTCCCATGGCGGGGCTTCCTCTGGGTCGAAGTCAACTCAGACTGATTGACCGCTGCCACGTGGACGTGGAGCCCTCCTCTCCGTTTTCCATGGCGGGATTGACCGGCGGCCCGCGCATGAAGACTTGAGACATGGAGCGTCAATCGATCCGCCATCGGGACCATCGACTGGAAAATCATCGCGCCGGCGAAAACTTCGACGAGGGCGAAAGAGCAGGGCAAAGATCAAGGTATCCAAAAGATGACGAACGGCGATCGCGAATGATTCTTCCCCATGATCTTCCGTCCTGAGCGCAGTTTCGAGGATGGATGCATTCGCGCATCCCGCCCGATTCAACCAACAACCAACAACACTACTCACATGCAACTCAACCGCCGTAGATTCCTCACCACCGCCGCCGCCGCGGGCGGGACGGCCTGCTTCGGAGCGCCCTCCATCCTCGCCGCGGACAAGAAGAACGACAAACTCCGCATCGCCCAGATCGGCTGCGGCGGGCGCGGCAGCGCCCACCATGGAATGTGGCGCCGCCACCAGTTCGTCGCCGCCGTCGATGCCAACCGCAAGGCGGTCGACATGTTCAGCAAGTCCGCCCTGCCCGGCCTCGGACGCTACACCGATTACCGCGAGATGTACGAGAAGCACATGGACGAAATCGACGCCGTGATCGTGGCCACCCCGGACCACAGCCACTACCCGGCCGCCATGCTCGCGCTCATGGCCGGCAAGGCCGTCTTCTGCGAAAAACCGCTCGCATGGAGCGTCACCGAGTGCCTCGAACTGGCCAAGATCGTCAAGGAGAAAAAGCTCCCCTCGCAGATGGGCAACCAGGGCAACGCCGGCCGCGGCTGGCGCGACGTCTACGCCATCGTCCACCAGGACATCATCGGCAAGGTCAAGGAGGTCCACACCTGGACCAACCGCCCGATCTGGCCGCAAGGCCTCGAACGCCCGGACTGGACCGATCCCGTGCCCGACACCCTCGACTGGGAAAGCTGGATCGGCCCCGGCCAGATGGTGCCCTACACCGCCAACTGGAAGGAGAAAAAGTCCGGATTCAGCGGCACCTCGGTCTATCAACCCAAGGCATGGCGCGGCTGGTTCGACTTCGGCTGCGGCGCCCTCGGCGACATGGCCTGCCACACCATGAACGCCATGTTCCAGACGATGAAACCCGACTACGACTGCACGGTCGAGGCGGTCAGGATCGTCGAACCGTCGAGCGTCCAGTTCCCGAAGCAGGAGATCATCAAGTGGTCGTTCGCCAAGTCCGGCGACTGCCCCGGCTTCGACGCCTACTGGTACGACGGCAACCTGAAGCCGGAGAAGCCCGACGCCCTCGGCGATCACGGCCTGCCGGGACAGGGCGTCATGTTCGTCGGCGCCAAGGGGGCCCTGATCTCCTTCGGCGACTACAACCAGGGCAACACCGTCTACATCGACGGCAAGAAGGTCGAAAACCCGAAGTTCGAGCAGATGATCGATCCCTCCGACGGCGGCATGCACGGCGAGTTCCTGATGGCCGCCGCCGGCCAGCGCCCGTGGGATTCCCCGATGTCCAACTTCATGTACGCCGGCAAGATGACCGCCATCATCAACCTCGGCATCGTCGCCGCCAGACTCGGCGCCGGCAGGAAACTCACCTTCTCCGCCAAAACGATGAAGTTCGACGACCCCGAGGCCAACAAGCTGCTGGCCCGCAAGCCCCGCGAGGGATGGGAGAAGCCCTACCAGGTGTGAGAGGCTCTGGAGTGCGGTGGCAGAGTCCCGCCCTGCGGGACGGCGACACCGCTTTCGAGCGCACCCGCCCGTGAAACATCCATCTGTGCATGGAATTTCCGTCCTGCCCGGCATGGCGGCCGTTCTGGCAGGCGCTCCCGCCGCGTCCGCCGCGCCTGACCCACATCCCGTGCAGGGCGGACTGTCGGCGTTCATGGGCGAGCCGCGGTTCTCGCGGCAGCGGCTCTTCGGCGACGGGAAGGGAAACAACCGCGGCGGCTACAACATCGTCACCGCCCGGGACGGCATCGTGCCGGCCTTCGATGACTCGCTGGTGCGCGGCAGCACCGGCGGAGGCGCGACATGGCGCAAACCGGTCACGCTCGACTGGACCACCAACGGCTGCAACGCGGTGGTGGACGAGGTGACCGGCGCCAATTAGCAGACATCACAGTGTCCACGGCTTGCGCAGTTCGCGGAACATGAGCTTTCGACGCTCCTCGTCCACGATGCGTTCCCTGGCCGGGTCCCACTCGACGGCCTTTCCGGTGCGGATCGCGATGTCGGACAGGTGGCAGGCGATGTCCGAGCGCACCGCGGAATGGAGATCGTCCACCGGCGTTTCGCGCGAGAGCACGCCGTCGACGAAGTTCTCGATCTGATCGCGACTGACCTTGAGGCGCTTCTTGCCGGGGTCCTTGGCCTTTCGTCGCAACTCTTCCGAGGAGGTCTTCCAGCCGCCGCGGCTCACCCGCACCCAGCCCTCCGTTCCGACGAACAGGGTCCCGTGCCCGCCCTCGACCGCGGGATGCGGCTTCTTGGCGTTGGCGGTCGCGTCATCCATGAACCGCAGGTTCAGACCGTTGGCGTAGGTGCAGGCCACGTCCCAATTCGTGAGGGTGTTGTAAAGATCCTCGGGCTTCCATTTTCCGGTGCCTTCGTACTTCACCGGGATTTCCGCCATCCCGGCGTTGTCGGCCCACCACTGCAGCATGTCCATGGGGTGCGCCCCCCATCCCGCAATGAAGCCGATGGCGTAATCGTAGATGTGATAAACGCCGCTGGGGCTCACCCGGTCATGGCAGAAAGGCGCCCGCGGGGCCGGCCCCAACCACATGTCATAGTCAAACCCGTCCGGGACCGGCGCCTCGGCGGGATTGCCCCCCGCACGTCCCTGCGGCGCCCAGACGAAAAGCTCCTTCACGTCTCCAATATGCCCGTTCAGCACCAGTTCGATGCCGAGACGCACGTGGGTCTGCGACCGCTGCTGGGCGCCGTACTGGAAGATGCGCCGGTGCTCGTCGACGATCTTGCGCGCCGCAAGGTCATGGTTGATCGAAATGCCCAGCGGTTTCTCGGTGTACATGTCCTTGCCGGCCTTGGCCGCCATGAGGGCGACCGGCACGTGCCAATGGTCCTGGGTGGCGATATGGACGGCGTCGATGTCGTCCCGGGCCAGCAGCTCCCGGAAGTCGCCATAGGCGTCGCAGTTGTTGAATCTCTTGCTGAACGCCTCCCGCCGCTTCCGGCGCGGGTCGCAGACGGCGACGATTTCGGATTTCTCGTAGCGCTGGTACATCACGCCGTACCCCGCGCGGCCGCCGCACGCAATCAACCCGATGGCGGCCCGATTGCCCGGCGCAACCTTGCCATCCTTCCCCAGCGCCGAGGCCGGAATGATCGCCGGAAATCCCGTCGCTGCTCCCCCCGCCGCACCTGTCCTGATGAATGTTCTCCTTTTCATGGTCGCATCGCTTTCTACGCTCGGCCGCCGCCGGATTTTTCTCCCGCCCGGAGATTGGAAAAACAACGACATGGCGGGATCCGGCGCCGGTTCACGCATGATAAAGTGCAGCGGCATTGACCGTAGCAGCAGAAAGGCACGTCGCCTCGTCGCGCCCCGGCCGGCCCCCGCCCGGCGCGCCTCGTCCCTCCCAACCGGGAATCCATGAGCGCCCGACAATCCCACCCACGATACGAATGAACCTCGGACCCGCCTGCTTCCTCGCCGCCATGCCCGGCATGGCGGCCCTCGCCTCCGCCCCCGCCGCCCCCACCAGTCCCAACATCATCCTCTGCATGACCGACGACCAGGGTTGGGGCGACACCAGCTACAACGGCCATCCCGAGCTGAAGACCCCCGAACTGGACAAAATGGCGGCGGCGGGCATCCGCTTCGACCGGTTCTACGCCGCCAACCCGCTTTGCTCGCCGACGCGGGCCAGTTGCCTGACCGGCCGCAGCCCGGTGCGCTATTTCTGCTATTCGTGGGGACACGACCTGCCGCTGGCCGAAGTGACCGTGGCCGAGGCGGCCGCGAAGGCCGGATATGCCACCGCGCATTTCGGCAAGTGGCACCTCGGCGGCATCCCCCATGCCGGAGGCGGCAGCGGACGAGGACCCATGAAGGAGCACTTCGACCCCGAACCCCGCCACCCGGGCAACCAGGGGTTCGAAGAGTGGTTCTCCGCCGGCAACTTCTACGATATCGGGTATGAGCACATCTGCCACAACGGCAGGGAAGTGCCGCCGCGCGAAGGCGACACCGCCGATGTGCTGATGGACGAGGCCCTCCGGTGGATCGGCAGGCAGGCCGATAGCGGCAAGCCGTTCCTCGCCGCAATCTGGTTCCCCTCTCCCCACAACCCCCACCATGCGACGCCCGAATACGCCAGGCCCTACGAGAAGTACGGGAAACAAAAGGCCAACTACTACGGCGAACTGGCCGCCGTGGACCACAACATGGGACGGCTTCGCAAAGCGCTCCGGGAAATGGGCGTCGCCCGCAATACCATGCTCTGGTTCTGCTCCGACAACGGCGGAAGCTTCGCACTCTCGACCGGCGGCCTGCCCGGCGGCAAGAAGTGGCTCACCGAGGGCGGCACCCGCGTGCCCGGCATCATCGAATGGCCGGCGCGCATCTCCAGGCCGTTCGCCACCACCGTGCCCGCCGGAACGCTCGACCTCTACCCGACCACGATCGACGTGCTGGGTGTCGAGCCGGCCGGGGAAGCCGGGCCGCTCGACGGCGTCAGCCTCCTGCCGCTGATCGAGGGCCGCATCGATCGCCGCCCGAAACCCATGCCCCTCGTCAAGGACCGCCACGGCGTCCGCGTCGTCGACAACGAGTACATCCTCCAGAAGAACATACTGTGGCGGTTCGACGAGGAAAAGAAGGAGGATGTCGATGTCACCTCGAAACATCCGGATGTGCACGCCCGTCTCACGAAATGGGTGGAGGACTGGCGGCAATCGGTCAAGAAGGACAACGACGCCTACAAGGAGCGGATCAAGAGCTCCCACCGGCCGCCATCATCACAATGACGGAACCCAGCTTCATCAGGCGCCGCCTCTTTGCCGGGCATGGCCGCTGGAGCGGGCGCATGCGTTCGCACCGATGCCTCCGGCAAGCCGTCGGCCGGACCCGGCCGCAACGGCCGCGAGGGCTTGCGCATCGCCTTTACGACGGACATGCAGGGCGCCGGCCGGCCCCGTCATGACCACCGGCAAGAGCGATGACAAACCAGCGAAGAGAAGAAACAATGAAACGACGACACATGATGAAGATCACCGGCGCAGGGATCTGCGCGGCCGCCGCGTCCAACCGGGCCGGCGCCGCCGGCGCCGCCGGGCAACCCGGCATCGCCCTGCAACTCTACAGCGTCCGCCACGAGTGCGGCAAGGACTTCGATGCCGCGCTGGAAGCGGTCGCCGGAATCGGCTGCAAGGCCGTCGAGTTCGCAGGATACTACAAATACAGCGACGATGCCGCCGGCCTCAAAAAGAGGCTCGACGACCTCGGCCTCGCGGTGGCGGGGACCCACGTCGGCGCCCGCGCGCTCACCGACCCGAAGGCCATCGAGTTCCACCAGACCATCGGCTGCAAGTATCTCATCGTGCCCGGCGACGGCCGGGTCCGCCATGCCGGGAAGAGCAAGGAGTTCGCCGAACTGCTGAACAAGGCGGCCGAGACCCTCAAGCCGCACGGCATGTTCTGCGGCTACCACAACCACAGCCACGAGTTCAAGCCCGCCGGCGACGACAGCCGCAAGACGTGGTGGGACCTGCTCGCCGAACGGACCAGCGACGACGTCGTCCTCCAGATGGATGTCGGCTGGGTGGTCCACGCGGGATGCGATCCCGTCGCCTACCTGAAGAAATACCCCGGCCGGACCCGGACCGCCCATTTCAAGCCCGCCGTCCGCCGCGGCGACAAGGACGCAAAACCGATCATCGGCCGGGACTCGGTGGCGTGGCAGGACGTCATCACCTCCTGCCGCGAGGCCGGCGGCACGGAGTGGTTCATCGTCGAACAGGAACAGAGCCCGGGCAATTTGAGCCAACTCGAATGCGCTGCGCTTTCCCTCAAGGGCCTGAAGGAAATCCTCGCCGCAATGCGATGAGCGCCGGCGCGGGCCGCAACCGGGGCGCCCGCTCCGCAATGATCCCGCCGCTTCCGCCGCACAAATCACCATGAAATCGACACTTCTCCTCCTCGTCTTCGTCCTCTTCACCGGCGACAACGGAACGGACAAGCCGATCGTTTCACGCATGAACGGACGCCTGATTGCCGGCGGCAAAGGCACGACGACCGACTGGGGGACCCGCGTCCCCCTGGTCGCCAATTGGCCGGGCACGATCCCGCCGGGGCAGGTGCGCGACGACCTCGTCGATTTCAGCGACTTCCTGCCGACCCTCTGCGAAGCGGCCGGCGCCAGGATCCCCGGCGGCCTGAAAATCGACGGCAGAAGCTTCCTCCCGCAGCTCAAGGGCAAGCCGGGCCATCCCCGCGAGTGGATCTACGCCTGGTACTTCCCGCGGGGCCCCAAAAAGGGCGCCGAATGGGCCCGCACCCGGCGCTGCAAGCTCTACAGGGACGGACGATTCCACGATGTCGCGAACGACGTGCTGGAGAAGACGCCCCTCGGCGACAATGCGTTGACCCCCGAAATGCGGCGCATCCGGGACATGCTCCGCGCCGCGATCAAGGAATCCCGGTGAAACGCGATCCAAGATTCCGGCTCGCCTGTTGCCGTGCCATCGTGACAGCGGCCGCCGGTCTGAGCGCCGCATCCGCCGGCGCCTATCCGGCCAGCTTCACGCTCCGCCACAACACCGGCGGCACGGCCCTGCGCGGCGACAACTTCGGCAGTCACAACCAGAACATCGCATGGACCGAAAACGGCCTCTTCCGCAGCGGGGATTTCCAGAGCTGGCCGAATGGGTCCGACAACGTCGTCGTCCAGCGGAGCACCGACGACGGCCGGAACTGGAGCCTCCTCCATGACACCGGCGCCCATCGCAACGACCTCAAGCCGGCCAACATCGAGGCCGGCCCGGCGGGAAACGTCTATATCCTCTATCCCAGCGGGAGCGGCTCGACCCGGTTCGTCAAGTTCAGTCCGTCCAACAACTACGGCTCGCCGGTGGTGAACAAGAACACGAGCGCGGCCGGCAGCGCCTCGAAGTTCGCCTCGTGCTACGATCCGGCCCGGAACCTCATCCACCACGCCACCCAGTGGGGGCGCCTGCTCACGTTCGACGTCTCGGGAAACGTCGTCCGCAACCAGCACCTGATTACGGACGGCGGCGACTCGCGACCGTCCTACCCGCACCTGTTCGTCGATGAATTCGGCGTGATCCACTACGCCATGACCGTCGCCGACGGCGGAGACGACGTTCCCTACACCGGCATCCGTTACCTGAAATCGCTGGACGGCGGGCAGAGCTGGAAGTCGGTCGGCGGCTCGTCCGTCTCCGTCCCGACCGGCGCGTCCGGCGGGTCGTCCGGCGCGACCCTGATCAACCGCCCGGACGAGCACAACTACAAGACCTGGCTGGCCAACATGCACGCCAAGGACGGCAAGGTGCATTTCACATACCAGACGGGCAACCCATGGGACCCCGCGGGCGCCGGCAA